>VMHT01130631.1_pt1 | contig 13934 bp, 6 predicted proteins | sample 4693611 | NCBI WGS metagenome assembly VMHT01 (sample SAMN12280063, study PRJNA550983) | marine metagenome | isolation source: seawater sampled from same location over 5 years 0.02-0.2 micron viral filtrate | place: USA: collected off the coast of southern California halfway between the port... ... | reverse complement strand
GGAAAACATTTGCTGATGGAACGCTCCGGGGCACATACCAACGCTCATGTCGTCCTGCGGGACACCGATTTGCACCATCGTACGTTCGGGCATTCCGGATAAATCCGGTTGAAGTGCGGGTTGCATTGGCCGGCTTGCAGGCGCTTCGAGGGCGACCACCAACGCATGGCTCCCCCAACCCCGTTCAAGTGCTGTGTCGAGCGTGATGAAGGTGTAGGCCGCACCCAAACTGTGTCCACCGGCCCACAAGGAGGTTGGGTCAACCACCACCTCGCCGAGATGGGCGTCGAAGCGGGCATCGCGTTCTTCGCTCAAGAGGATGGCGTCAACGTGGTCCAGCGCTGCTCGAATGGCAAGGTCTCGGTAGGTGTGCTGGAGATAATCGCTCGTGCCGTTTGCGTAGGTTGCCTCGTGCTGATCGTGGCCCTCTGGTCGAAGATCGGAAGGATACTGGATGAAGGCGACGGCGATGCCCTTTGCACCGAGGTGGTGAATCCAACTCTGATAGGCATCGACGTCGGGATATCCAAACCCGTGCAACAAAACGGCGAGGGGCAGGTGGGTGACGGGTGAGTCTTCGGGCAAATCGGGGAGGGAGATGTACACGCTGAAATCCACATCGTCCTCAAGGTCGCCTTGAACCGCCATCACCTCGGCGGGCATTGCGTAGGATGAGCGGTAGTTCGTCAGCGTGTAGGGGGCGGGAAACGAACCGTAGCCGAGGGCAGGGGAATCGGGGGGTGTAGGCGCAAAGCCAGCGATGGCAGGGACACCGGGCATCACCAGCCACGCCGCAAAAAACACCCCAGCCACATGGGTCAGGCGAACCGGGGACATGCCGTCTTCCCCCGGTGCACGCAGGGTGGGCAGACCACCCAAGCCGATGAGGGCGGCGGCCAGGGTCCATCCCATCAAGGTCGGTAGCAACAGGAACGCCCCACGAAGGTAGAACACGTCCAAAAGGAAGTGCATGGAAATCAACCCCAGCAGGGCGCCTACAAGCGTGTACGGGAGGACAAGAACTCGGGGGCTTGGTCGGGTTGAACTGGCGTAAGCACGCAGCGCAAAACTGCCCATGACCACGATGACGAACAGCGACAAGGTCAATGCGGAAGAGTCGCGGAGGGCCATCGTCCATTCCAACGATCGAACGGCGTGGGGCCAAACTGCGTCAACGATGTCCTTGCCGGACAACAAACGCGTGATGATTTCACCGTACGAAAGGAGGATGCCTGCGGGTATTCCCCACGCCGGGTGAACCGTCCTCACCTTGGGTCCTGGATGGTGGTGTTCGCTGACCTCGTGAAGCCCGGTCGGTTCCAGGTCTTCATCCATAGGCGAAAATCCGCTTGATGCTCTACAAGAAGTTTCGTTCAATGCCCGTGTTCAGTAGGGGACGTCTTTCCATCCAATTTTGTAGCCGATCAGATTGAACGAACGATGCAGCACTGGCGTGATGGCCACCAAGGCAAGCATCGGCATGCGAAGTTCTTCCGCTGCGAGAACAGAAGGTCCGAGGAAGAGTTGACCCAACAAGAACACCATGATGGCGAACGGTAGGGTGTCGAGCAGAGGGGCTTTGGACGAAATGTCCCCCTCTCGCTTGAGCCCGCGTCGACGCTTGAAGAACGATCCAGTGCTGTCGCCCACAAGGCAAGCAAAACCAAGGAAGGAGCCCAAGATGAATGCGGCACCTGCCGTTCCGCCGATGTTGAACCACGCGTCCTCTGCACCGGTCAGAGGATGGGCAAACACGGTGGCTCCATCGTCAAAGACCGTGCTCATCTCTCCGGTGCTGACCGTGGAGGCGATGAGTACGCACAGCAACCCAGACGTCAACGACCCCCCGATGAGACCGTTCCATGTTTTTCCGTCCCCCAGCATCCGGTTTCCGTCGCTCATCACGCGGCCGCCGTCAATGGGCCACGGGCCGTACCCTGTTTTTGGAAGCCATTTCCCCCACATCATGGCGAAGGTGTTGGCGAGGAAACCAGGCAGATAGAGCCACAAGGTAAGCAGACAGAGCGAGAGGAAATCCATGACATCACCGAGGGTTCAACCCTGACCCCTCGATGTGAGCCTTTGATGATTGCGAGACGGTTTGTCCTGAACGTGCTGTCTGGGAGCTTAAGGGGTGGTGCGGATAGCGGGAGTCGAACCCACGACATAAGGTTGGAAACCTCAGATGATAACCACTTCACCATATCCGCAGTGTGGTATGTGCGACGAAAAGCCTCTCCCCTTTGAGGGAATCGGTTCAGTCGACTGGTTCATCGGTTGCGCTTGAAATCATCGAACAGGGACGATGAGCGGGGTACACGGTTCGGTGCGCCACGCTGCTGCACCATTGACCGCTCTGGAAGATCGACCAAGCCTTGATGTTGGCGCAATTCTGTGGCGCGATGCATTCGACGTTCCGTTTCCCGTTGGCGGCGGCTTTGGCCACGAATCATGAGCGTTCCCATCAACACGAAGAGCACCAGTCCTGCCAGTGCGGCTTGGAGCAACGTGCTGCCTTGAAGCGCGGACATGACCGAGCCACGAGTTTCATCGGAACTTGGGACGGGCGCGTTGGAATCCACGGCCTTGATGACCACCGTAACCGTGTCCATCGAATGGTCTGCACCGGGTTCTTTTGCCGAGATGAGCAGTTGATGAGACCCAACGTCGTTGGCATTTCCCGAGAACGTCACGATCTGAACGTCGTTGGGTTGAGATAAGGTGACCAAGTGGTCGGTTGACACACCGGTTATGCTGGAGGTTGCTTGCAACGAAACCTCTGCGGCAAACTGTGAACTCATGGACGAAGCGATGCCGCAGGTAAATTCGAAGTGTCCACGCCCTGCTACATCCACCTCCTTGTACGTGTATTCGCACGTCATGGTGGCCTCAGCGGAATTGCGCGATGAATCGTTGGGCCAATGGTCCGGTCTGTGAGCTCCAAGGGATGCGTTGTCGCCGTAGCCATCACCGTCAGAATCAACATGCTGGCTGCGGTGTTCAGGGAACGCATCTTGGGCATCGGACCACCCATCACCGTCCTGGTCCGGGCAACCGAAGCTGCCGCCTTTGGTCGACGTGCCTGGCTCGCTGGGGCAGTCGTCGCCGTCCGTCCCGTCGGTTTCGTCGCCGAAGCCGTCGCCGTCGCTGTCAAACCACTGCGAAGCGTCGTCGGGCCACAGGTCGCCGCTGTCACTTGCGCCATCGCCGTCGCCGTCCACACAACCGTAAACGTCCAAACTCGAAGTGCCCGACGTGCTTGCACAGGCATCGGGCTCGGTTCCGTTGATGTTGTCGCCGTAGCCGTCTCCGTCGCTGTCAGCCCACTGCGTTGGGTTGCCGAGGAAGGCATCCCCGACGTCGGAAACCCCGTCGCTGTCCTCATCAACGCATCCGAATCGGTCGATGAACGAGAAACCGGCCTCAGCAGGGCATGAATCGGCTTGGAAACCCGTGGCGTTGTCGCCGTAGCCGTCTCCATCGCCGTCCGCTGTTTGGGTGGGGTCGAGTGGAAATGCGTCGGCTCCGTCGTCAACGCTCCAACCGGTTTCATTGCCCACCGGTGGGGTCGGGTTGGACACGCCGTCTCCGTCGCTGTCTACGCAGCCAATTCGGTCCTGGGTCGAGGTTCCAGCGATCAAGGGGCAGGCGTCTTCAGCGTCGTCAAACCCGTCTTGGTCGGTGTCCACCCAGCGTGTCGGGTCGCTTGGGAAGTCATCGGTCAAATTTGCGTACCCGTCTCCATCGTCGTCAACGCATCCGTAGAGGCCGATGTTCGACGTTCCCGCCTCACCTGGACATGCATCAGGGAGCAATCCAGTGGCGTTGTCGCCGTACCCGTCTCCGTCTTGGTCCAACCACTGCGTTCCTTGTTCTGGCAAGGCATCGATGACGTTGTCCCACCCGTCGCCGTCGTTGTCTGGACAACCCAGACGGTTCCCTTCGGTGGAATTACCCGGCTGTGCGGGGCACGCATCCGGGCTGGTACCACCGGGGTTGTCGCCGTAGCCATCACCGTCGCTGTCCGCCCATTGGGTGGTGTCGCCGGGGTGGGTGTCTTCACCGTCGCTCCAACCATCGCTGTCGCTGTCCGGACAGCCGTACGTGCCGTTTTGCCACGATTCTCCGAAGGTGGTCGGGCAGGCATCGGGCACCAAACCGGCCGGGTTGTCCCCGTAGCCGTCGCTGTCGGTGTCGTTCCACTGGGTCGAGTCGGTCCTGAACGCGTCGGCGCCGTTAGCGGTGGTCCAGACGCTGTCCGGGTCGGAATACCCGTCGCCGTCCTGGTCCGGACAACCCTTTCGGTCGTGAACGGACGTGCCGTAGAATTGCGGGCAATCGTCGTCGAGTCCGTCGTCGTAGCCGTCCCCGTCTGCGTCGCCCCAGCGCGTGGGGTCGTTGGGGAAGGCGTCGGCCCCGTCGTCTGCGGTGTAGCCGGTGTCGGGATTGGAATAACCGTCCCCGTCGGTGTCGGGACATCCTGTTCGGTCCTGGGTTGAATTGCCCGGCAGGGCAGGGCAGTCGTCACCGTTGGTGCCCGAGGGGTTGTCCCCGTAGCCGTCTCCGTCGGTGTCAACCCATTGGGAGCTGTCGTTGGGTGCGATGTCCGCACCGTTGGCCGTGGTCCAGTTGGCGTCCCCGTCGGAGGAGCCGTCGCCGTCGCTGTCCATGCAACCGAAGCGGTCGCGAGTTGAACTGCCCGAAGTTGTTGGGCACGCATCGCCTTGGAAACCCGTGGCTTCATCGCCGTAGCCGTCGCCATCGCTGTCCACCCATTGCGTTCCTTCATTCGGGAAGTCGTCGTCGATGTCGGCGTAGCCGTCGCTGTCCGTGTCTGCGCATCCTAAACGGCCCATTTCCGTTGAGGTTCCGAACTGGGAAGGGCAGGCATCCGGGCTGTTTCCGCTGGGGTTGTCGCCGTAGCCGTCACTGTCCCCGTCCGCCCATTGCGTCGAATCCGATGCAAATGCATCGGCTCCATTGGCCACGGTCCAACCGGTGTCGGGGTCGGAGTATCCGTCGCCATCGGTGTCTACGCAGCCGTTTCGATCTTGGTCCGATGCACCGTTCACCGAAGGACAGCCGTCGCCGGTGGTTGCCGGTGGTGGGTTGTCCCCGTACCCATCGTTGTCGCTGTCAGCCCACTGGGTGGCGTCGGTGGGAAACACGTCGGCTCCGTTGGTTGTGCCCCACGACCCGTCGGGGTCGGAGTACCCGTCACCGTCCTGATCTGCGCATCCGTTGCGGTCTTGGGATGAGGTGCCAGAAACGCTGTCGCAGGCGTCGGCTCCGTTGGCGGTGGTCCACGAACCGTCCGCGTCGGAATACCCGTCGCCGTCGCTGTCCAAACAACCGAATCGGTCGCTTGTGGAGTTACCCGCCGTTGCCGTGCAAGCATCGGGCTCGAAGCCCGCTGGGTTGTCGCCGTAGCCGTCAAAATCCGAGTCGGCCCACTGCGAAGGAACGCTCGGGAAAGCATCAGCGCCGTTGTTGACCGTCCACGTGCCGTCGGGGTTCGAGTAGCCGTCGCCGTCGGTGTCGGGGCACCCCGTTCGGTCGACGGAGGACGTTCCCGCCGTCGTGTTGCAGTCGTCATCGTCGTCCTCGTACCCGTCAAGATCCGTGTCTTGGGTCAGGTTGGAGAGGCTGTAGTCCCCGGTCAGTGCGAGGGCAAAGAATTGCGGCCCGGTCGGTACGCTGGTGCCCACCACGTGGAGTTCCCACGTCCCCTGAGCGGGTGAGGCCAGCGTGAGTCCTCGGAGGTTGTCGAGGTTGTTGCTGACGTTGGTCCACGTTCCGGAGGGGCTCTTGAGCGCTAAATCCACGTCGTTGACGAGATTCGTGGAGGCGGAAGGCGTTGAAGCGGGGTCCGTCCACGTCAGGGCGATGTTGATGTCGTCAGCGCTCGCAGGGACGTTGAAGGACCAACCCGAGTCGGCGCTGGTCGTTACCGAATGCCCCTGCAGGTAGGAGGTGTTGATGGCTTGGGACATGTTGATTCGGCCCCACCCTTCGTGGTTGTTGGGCGCTGCTTCTCCGGCTCCGTTGGTGGTGGAAGAGTACTGACCCGTCATGTCGTGCGCACTGGCGGTGAAGATGGCTTTCACCAGAGCGGACGTCGGGTTGCTTTCCCCCAAATTGTCCATTAAATGCTCGAGCAGCAGGGCTGAGGCTCCAGCCGTCAGGGGCGTTGCCATGCTCGTTCCGCCCATGTAGGTGTAGCTGGCGTTGTGCGCAAGCCAACCCGTTGAGGTGGTGCTTCGGGATTTGGCTGAGAGAATCATGGTTCCGGGTGCTGAAAAGTCCGGCTTGAGGCGACCGTCATCGGTGGGGCCTCGTGAAGAAAACGCAGCCATTCCCTCCGGGTTGTCGGCCAAGCGGTCCGTTGAAATCGGAGAACCGTAATCGGTCCCGCCCCACAGGTAGCTCATGTTGGCTCGGTCGTTTTCAGAAGCGCCAACCGTCAGCACGTTCTTCGCCGTGGCTGGGCTTCCCATGGAATCGAGGTCGATTTCACCGTCTCGATTGGCGTCCGCTCCTTCGTTGGCGGCGGCGAACAGAATGACCAGTTCGTCGTGGGTTCGAGCACTGGCGTCCGCTTGCATGGAGGACGTGGTGTACTGACCTGCGACGGGAGACCCCCACGAGTTGGTGTGGACTCGACTTCCGTTGGCCCAGGCCAGCTTGAACAGATCGTCCAGGTCGTTGGGAATACCGAACAGTTTTTCCTCGCCGTTGTAGGTGGTGGCGATGGAATGCACGAGAAGATGGGCCTCAGGTGCAGCCCCGATGATGGCGCCGTTGCTGTGAGTGCCGTCACCCAGGACCGAACCAGCGACGTGCGTGCCGTGACCGTTGTGGTCTTCGGCGTCATCACCGCACGGGCTCAAACCGAAGGCGGTGCACGTCGATGCCGAGGGTGGAAATGAGAGGATACCGGTGATGTGGTCTCGGAAATCCGGGTGCATGTTGGTGTTGTTGACCCCGTTGTCAAGACCGGTATCGGCCACGGTTACGATGATGCCTTCGCCGCTCAGGCCGGTCCACGACGAATCGATGGTTGCCATGTTGGTGTTGTCCCACATGTCATCGACGTTCATGACCTCAATGCCCACGGAGTTCAGAAGTTCGAACACAGGGCGCGGTTCAACCCACTCCACGGCGTCCTGCATCACCAGCCACGCCAATCCTTGCGGACCGACGGCCATGGTGGCAAAGCGACCGCTGTGGGAATCAAGGACCACGTCGCTGCGTTGATTCATGCCCTCGGGCAAGGTCTCGCCCGACAAGACGATGTTGACCAGCGCCCCCTCGTCGTTCACAAATGGATTGGGTGCAACCATCTCCAGACCAAGCAGGCCCCGAACCAGGTCGGTTTGGATTTTGTCCGTAGGGTCCATCGCAGCCAGGCCCACCACATCGAGCGCCGCCAGACGAGCCGGAGTTTGTCCGTTTACGTCGCAGTGGAAACTGGCAGGGGGCATGAACGAGAAACAGTGGATGCCGACGGCAGCCAGCTCGTGGAACCATTCGCTGGGGACGGGGTAGGTGTGGCCCAGAATGTGGAAACCGTTCACGCGGTGTTCGCCGGTTCGCTCGGTCCATTCGCTGGGGGAAACCAACGACACATCTCGGTAGAGGAGGGCGGTGGTGCTCGCAGCATCGTCGTCCGAAATCCAACCGTTTTCGGCCTCAGAGGTCGGCGTGATGTCGAGCTGCTCGAGCAGCATTACGTCGGCCGACGTGTCGGTTGAGGCTGTTTCATCGCCGGCTTGAGCGAACGCAAGCGGGGACAAGACTTGCACCACGAGCAGGGAAAAAAAGAGGAGTGAAGTTCGGCGGCGTTGCCTCTGCATACTTTTCCCAACGCAGGGAGCCTCATCAAAGATTGGATGAACGGTCAGTGCGGAGTACGGTCCCGACCGAGGGTTCAAGAGTCTTGGTCATCGGACTCGAACCATGACGAGTGCGCACGCAGCAAAAGCCCACGGAGACAAAATGTCCCCAGAGGACATCAACGGCGGCACGGACGTTCTCGGGAAACAGATATGGCGTGTCGTTCCCTACGCCAAGAAGTATCCTAAACGCGTGGCTGCGGGCATATTCGCCAACGCAGCAGCCCGCTTTTTTGACCTCATGCCCTTCGTGGCCATCGGACTGGCGGTGGACTATTTCACGACCGATGTTCTCTCAGGACCGGCCATCGTTCAGACCATGGTGACGACCATTCACAGCGATCCAGCCGTCGGTTACGGCGTGCTGATTTTCCTTGGTTTCCTGTGTCTGGCGGTCTTCCAAGGCATTTCGGAGTACTCGTGGCAAACGCTGGGCTACAACATCCAGCACGATCTTCGCATGGACGCCACGCGCTCGCTCATCGCCATGGAGGCTTCTTACTACGACCTGCGCCAAACGGGTCAGATCATGTCCGTACTTTCCAGCGACGTCAATCAGCTTGAGGACGTTGTATCGGATTCTTCGACCTCCATCATCCGGATTGTCGTCACCTTCGCAACCGCTTTCATCATCCTCGTGTTGATGTCGTGGAAGCTTGCTGCAGTGCTCTTCACGCCCATTATTTTCATCGTACCTGCCGTGTACTGGTTTTCGACCCGAGTTCAGCGCAAGTATCGGAAGCAGCGCGAGTCAACCGGGGATATTCACGCAGTGCTCGAGAATCTTATTTCGGGCATCGCCGTGGTACAAGCCTACAACGCTGAGCAGTGGGAGGCAGATCGCGTGGCCACCGAATCAGGCTCCTACAGGGACCAAGCCATGGGTGCCAGCGCTGACCGCAACCGATTCATTCCAATGATCTACGCCGTCGCAGGTGTTGCGTTTGGATTGCTCACGACGGCGGGCGGCCACTTCGCAAGCGAAGGCGAGATCACCACCGGCCAGTTGGTCACCTTCCTGCTCATCAGCACTCGAATGACCATGCCGATGTTCATCTTTGGTATCCTGGTCAATCAACTCCAGCGAGGAGAAGCCGCCGCACGGCGTGTCTTTGCCGCCGTGGACCTTGAACCGACGATCGTCGACGAAGACGACGCTGTCGCCCTGGAAGGCGGGATCAAGACCGTGGAATTCGACCAGGTGTACTTCACCTATCCCAACACTTCCGTGAAGGTGTTGAACGGTATTTCGTTCAAGGTTGAGGAAGGGGAATTCCTGGGTGTTATGGGCCACACCGGTGCCGGAAAAACGACGATTCTCAAACTGCTGATGCGGTACTACACACCGGACAGCGGCCAAGTGCTCGTCAACGATCGCCCTATCACCGATTACACCCTTCACTCTCTGCGAGAAGCCATCGGTTTCGTGAACCAAGACCCGTTCCTGTTCTACGGCTCGGTTCGCGACAACGTGATCTACAATCAAGAGACCACCGACGAGGGGCTTGAAACGGCCCTCAAAATGGCGGGAGCCTGGGAGTTTGTGCATGAACTCGAGGACGGGGTTCACACCCTTGTCGGGGACCGTGGAGCCATGCTCAGCGGCGGCCAGCGAGCCCGCATTTCCCTGGCTCGCGCTCTGTTGAAAGCACCCAGCTTGTTGATCCTTGACGAGGCCAGCAGCGCACTGGACGCCGAAACGGAACGTCGCATTCAGGAAAATCTCCTCTCCTCAGGAAAGGAGCGCGCCACGATTGCGGTTGCTCACCGATTGAGCACGATTCGAAACGCCAACGAGATTCTCTCCATGGTCGACGGTGCCATCGTTGAACGTGGTCTCCACGACGATCTTGTCGCTTCAGGTGGCGTTTATTCCAGCCAGTGGACCATTCAAACCGGCGACATGGCGGGCTTGTGATCAGGCCGTTCGTCCTCGACGCATGGCGAGAAGGTTGCCAACGGCGACCAAGAGGACGATGCCGGAAAGCCAAACGGGCATCAGCGGGACCGTCTCGTAGGGCAACTTGAGCAGATCGAGCAGAGATTCCCCTCGCGTAAAGGTTCCGCCAATCGAAGCGGTGAGGAGGACAAGGCCCACGGCTGACAATCCCACGAGACTTTGCCACCGCCATCCCCAGGCATCGCTCCAGACGTGCTCGCCAAGTCGTCGGCGCGTCAACAAGACGCCGAGCGCCAAGCCGATGGCGGCGGAACCGAGGAACATCTTGTTGATGAGCAGGGGATGGTCAACCCCTTCTCCGGGGCTTGATTGAATGCCGGTGATCATGGCAAAGGGCATGGCCAACAGTCCGAAGGCAAGTGCAAAGTGAGCCACATGGTCGGCAAGCTTCAGGTGGCGTTTGAGGTTCAACCAGCCGTGGCTGGCCACGCCTGCCAGCACGAAAGCCACGCCCGCCATCGCAAACGAGCCAACGGCGAGTTCGGTCGAAACCACGTGAAGGGTTGGAGCCGAAACCATCAGTCCTCCACCTCCTCAAACGCATCGTACTTCTCTTCCTCGGGTGCAACCGTTCTTCGGTGCAGTGACATATAGGCCACCATGAAGACGAACAACAGGGTCATGGATTGAACGTACGCCGCCGTTTCGTCCACCTCCCAGGAAGGTTCCTCGCTTTGCAAGGTGAACCACGGCGTCGTTTGTTCAGGTCCTTCACCACCGAGGTGTGCTCGCCACTCCAAGGTGGCGGGTTGAAGGCTTGACGGGAGTTCAAACGTCCACGCATCAGGGCCGGTGCTTGAGACCACGGCGGTGTTGATCGGTCCCCCGACCAGCCGCCACTCCACCTCAACGGACTGCACCGAGACGGTGTCAAGTCGTAGGGTGCTGGGCTCTCCAACATCACGCACGACCGGGGGTGAAAAAGACGAGGACAGACGAGGCAGATTTACAGGAACGGCGACGACTTCCACCAAAGCGGGCTGAGCAGAGGCTCCGAAGAAGGGTGCTTCCTCTCCGCTCTCGGTGCCGTGATGGATGGCGGCGTGAAGGGGATGTTCTCCGATGCTTGGGGCTCGAAGCGTCCAGGTGAGTGTGCGCTCGGTTTCACCCGGGGCGACGGTGATTTCTACGTAGTTCCCATCGCCGCCTTCGCTGTTCGAGAGGATGTCCCAACCCGCATCGGCCGGTGTGTCTCCGGCGCCCGTCATGTCGGACAGCAGGAACACACCCAACAACCCCGATACGGTTGTTTCAATGTTGCTTATGGTGACCGATACGCTGGTCGGCAGGCCTTCGTAAGCCGTTGCAGGGGCATTGACAACGACGGTTGAGCTCGACGTGCGGTTCATGTCGGCGTCGCCGTGGCACGCTCCGCCGCACTGGGCATCAAACGTGCCTTGTCCAACGCCGTTTGGGTTGGCGGAACCCATGCTGGATGCGGAAAGCAACACCGCCACGATGAGTAAAACGGGTGCGCGTCTCACGCTCGTCCACCCCCTTTTCTCACGAGCAGGAATTGAAGCAGGAGAAGAACGAGAACCAAACTCCCACCGAGCCCGTAGCCCAAACCCTGAGCCGGTTCGGGCTGTTCAATCTCCACGCCTGAGACCTCCACACTGACTCCACCCGTGGCCTTGAGGAAGGTTCGTTCGTCGTCAAAGGGTTGCAGCGTGTAGGTGTTGATGCCGCTCATCAACGGCCTGTCGGTGTAGGACGTGTCGTTGGTGGTACCGACCAGCACGCCGTTGCGGAGGATGTTGTAGGAAACGGGGGTGCTCGTCCACGACCATGAGATGGAGACCTGTCCTTTGCCGTCGTGGATTCCTGCGACGTTTTGCATCGAGGGGCCGGGGGTCGGCTTCAGTCGCAGGGATACGTTGGCTGAGGCGCCGTGGTCGTCGGTGATGGTGAGGGTCACCAAGGTGTCTTCCAAAAGAACAACCTCGGCTTGCTCCCCGAGGGCAAACCCGCCTTCCCACGTCCATTTGTACTGCAGGATTTCGCCGTCAAGATCGCTTGATGCATCCGCCGAGAGAACGGTTGTTTCGCCCACCCACACGCTGCTGGAGCGGACGTCAACGGAGGGTGATGGCGCGAGGTTGACCAGTGCAACCGTGGTGTCCAGCGTTGGGCTGGCGTCCGTGCCATCGGTGGAGTCTACAACCAGCCTCCACGTTTGCTCCGGCGCCAACTTGTCCACGGGAACGGTGGTGGCGTTGGCGAGCGTGGCGTCTCTGAATCCGTTTTTGTACCACGTTGTGGTGAACACCGTCTCGTCGTTGTCGACGTCCACAACCGAAATGACCGGCGTCAAATCGGTCAAGGAGGTGGCGTTTTCGGGCCACGACACGCTGATTGTAGGCGGGGCGTTGCCGATGACCACGGTGTTCGAGGCCGTCTCGGATGCATCCGTCCCGTCGCTGAGGACCACGACCGCATGCCATGCGTCGCCCCTTGCGAGGTGCTGGGCTGGGAGGCGGTCCTCGTTGCCCACGTTGGTTTGGAGTACGTTGTCAAGGTACCACCGGGCCTCTACAAACGACACGCCATCGCCGTCGTCGTCGGTTGCGGTGAAGTCGACCACAAGGTCGTGGAGTGCAGAAGAGGACGGCGAACGAAGTTCGACCGTGGTGGCAATTGGAGGTGCGTTGCCAATTGTTATCCCGTCGCTGCTCGTCCACTGCGACCACGCTTCTCCGTCGGAAACGCGAACCTCAGCCACCCATGTCTGACCTTTTTCAGTCAGCGATGCGGGAAGTGGATTGAGATCATCTGCTTGCGAGACCGCTGCGCCGTTGAGGTACCAAACGATGTGCAGGTCCACCAGTTCATCGCCGTCCGGGTCGGCTTCAGTCCACGTTGCCTGCACGTCGTCGTTGGTCGTTGGCACCGTGGTGGACGAGAAGCCTACATCCGCAACCGTAGGGGGTTGGTTGCTGGAACCGACCACGATGGCGGGGGACGTCAACCAAGCAGAGAGATCCGTGCCGTCGGACACCCTCAGTTCGATTTCCCACACGTCCCCCGATCGAGTGGCGACCGAAGGCAGGGTGGTGACGTTGTCGAGGGATGAAACGACGGTCCCGTCCAAACGCCAGCGAACATCGGTTTGTGAGACGGTGTCGCCGTCCACGTCGTCGGTTTGGAACGTAAAGGTGACCGCCTCTGAGGTGTCCGGTGTTTCGCTGCTCGGGACCACTGCGGTGACGGTCGGTGCGGCGTTGAGCACCGATACGGAGCTCGATGCCACCGTCGAACCTGTGTTTGTGCCGTCCGAAGGCGTCACGGCTGCGTGCCAGGCGTCCCCCTTGGTGGTCGCTGCTGCTGGGAGCGTGAGTCCGGTTCGGTCGGGTTGCAGAGCGCCGTTTCGGTACCATGCCACCGTCGTTCCGCTTTCAGCGTCGCCGTCCCCGTCACTGTAGGTGTACGACACCGACAGCCCGTCGGTGGTGATGGGGTTGACTGGCGCCACCGAAACGTCGGTCACGGTTGGAGCCACGTTTGATGGGACATCCTCGATCAAACTGGTGGAAGAGCTGCCGTAGCTGTCGCCGCTCGTGCCACCGTTGCCGTTGGCGGAAAGGACGGCCAAATCGAAGTGGACGGTGCCCGAACCGCTGGCGGGGGCGGTCCAGTCCATCGACCAGGCAGTGGTGCCGGGGGAGTAATCGTGGGTGGCCTGGAAGCCGTTGTTCGAAACCTGCGTGTTGGCGTCAGGGTTCGAGAGCGCACCTCGGTTGACCTCGAGGTTGAACCCGCCGGTGTTGGGTGAGGTGCTCATCGATACCGTGAGGCTGTAGGTGGTTGCGGCCACATAGGCGGACGGCAGGCCGCTGATTTGGGCCGTTACACCCGTTCCTCCGTGACACCCGCAACCGCCGGAACTGTTCCACATTCCATTGTCCCGTGCAACGACTTGCCCGAACGGCGCCAACGCCAGCAGGAAAACGATTGCGAGCAACGCCGTACGCTTTCCCATGGCTGCAAAACAAACGGATTCTTTTTCATTCTTCGTCTTCATCTGTGGGTTTGCGACGACGTTTCTTCGTCGCCCTTGTCCAAGCGGTCAAGGTATCCTC
>VMHT01041406.1_pt1 | contig 13934 bp, 27 predicted proteins | sample 4693611 | NCBI WGS metagenome assembly VMHT01 (sample SAMN12280063, study PRJNA550983) | marine metagenome | isolation source: seawater sampled from same location over 5 years 0.02-0.2 micron viral filtrate | place: USA: collected off the coast of southern California halfway between the port... ... | reverse complement strand
GAGCGACGACGGCGAGGGCGGCGAGGGCGGCGAAGGTGGAGAGGGTGGCGAGCCTCAGTGGGCAGACAGTGATTCGTTTGACTCACACGATCAGTTTGGCGATAGCGAAGGTACAACTAAAGAAATCGCTAAAGAGCGCCTTCGTGAGTCGGTTAAGAAAGCAGCACAAGAAGCCGAAAAGGCACGCAACTGGGGAACTGTATCATCCTCCATGCGCCAAAACATTATGGAGCGCATTTCAACTAAAGTGGATTGGCGCAAAGTTCTCCGATACTTTATCAAAACCTCTCAACGCTCCGAGCGGATGAGCACCCCGCGCCGACTCAACAAGCGATTTCCAAAGATTCACCCCGGCAAGCGTGTACGGCGGCATGCAAAGATTGCGATCTCTATTGATCAATCGGGATCCGTTGATGATGGCATGCTGGCTGCTTTCTTTTCAGAATTGAATAAACTGGCAGAGATTGCGGAGTTTACCGTGGTCCCCTTCGATACTCGCGTAGCCGAGGACAAAGTTTATACTTGGAAGAAAGGACAGAACAAAAAGACCGAGCGCGTTCTTCAAGGTGGTACGTGCTTCAACGCGCCCACCAAGTATGTTAATGCACGCAAATTTGATGGCCACATTGTCTTGACCGACATGTGCGCGCCAAAGCCTATCGCTAGTACGTGTCAACGCATGTGGATGACCACTAGCGCATATGCATCGCGACCATATTTTGCAACGACGGAGCGCGTTATATCGGTTGATTGACAATTCCCTGACAATTGAGGCATTGACTTAGCCTCAATTGTTGTTATATTATAAGGGTAAGGAGAGGAAATGGCATACCTTCAAAAAAATGATCTGGTTATTATTCGCAATTCTGACAGCACAATTCAGGCCCGTGTGGTTGATATGCAATTTCGGCGATTCCGTAGTAGCTGGAAAGACAAGAAAACCGGAGAAACAAAAAGTCGTTGGAAGTCAGTACCTTACGCGATTTGCGAGTGCTTTGTTGGCGCGCCATATGGGACAGAGTTTTTGATTCCCGGCTACAAACTAAAGAATGAGACAAAAGACGGCGAACGGCTACTAGTCCTACAAGACAAATATGTAGCAGAGTTTAATGGCGAGTGGGTTGGCAAAATGCTCACGGCGAGTAAGCAGAAGAGGGCAAAGGCATGAAAGTGTGGGTTTTAGAAGGATCTTATGAAGCTGAAATTTTTACCGCTGTTCACATGACTGAGAAAGGGTGCGCGCTGGCATGTATCTGCGATGTGCTTGAATTCTTGGGGGTTGAGGATGAAGAAACCGCTTTAGAGGTAATGAATAGCAACTATTCTTATCCTGAAACTGTCCCGCGTCAGGAAACTGTTGCGTTAGAGTGGGACTTTTTGAAGATGAAAAAAATGAGTCGTAAAGAACTGTGGGATATTTTTCGTAATTGGTGCGAGGTTGCGTGGGAGCACATGGCCGACCGAAATTATCAAATTGGAGCCGTAACGAAGATGTTAGAAGTATGAAGATTGGTGATCTGGTGACATACTGCTTTCAACGTCCACGCTGGCGTAACGGTGAGTCAGTCCACGTTGGTTTGATTATCGAGACAGGAAACTATACGGGCAACTGCGACGTTAAAGTTAAGTGGTCAGGCTATTCAGAGATAACTACCGAGAGGGCGTTACATCTTTCAATCATTGATGATTCCTTGACATCCTCTTGACACAATTACCCTTGCAATTGCCCATCAGTGGGTTATATTATTAATATAGAAAGGAAAAAAATATGGGCAAAACCGCCAATCAAGTAATACGCAACAACATGATGATTAGCATGATTATCGCCGATCTCGCATGCTGGTCAACTCTAATCTTCCTTGCCTTTAAGTGGGCAACTTGTACATGTGGAGTATAAATGTCCGACGAAGTTTTGACAATTAAACTGACAGAGCGAGAAATCGATCTGCTTCACCAATGCATTAGCACTAATATGGAAACCGTTAAACGTCGCCACGATGTAACCGGTTCGACTGCTGATCTGCTCCAAGAGCTTGGTGAGCTTTCCGATGATCTTCTTGAACAACTCCATCGACGCGATGATGATTGGGAGGGGCGCACGTTTGCAATTGCAGAGGATGATATGATCCAGCACGGTATGGATGCCCGTGAGCAAATGAAAGCAAATAGCCGAGCAGCTACCCGGCGAAACTTTAATTTGAAGATCAAGGATAAGCGACTGTCTAGGACTCAAACACATGATGTGTGGGATCCGGCTGATCCAAGAAACTGGTAAGACTGTGAAAGTTGGTAACTTAGTGCGAAGATCCCACTATGGCGCGCCCAGCAACGGCTGGGGTCCAGTCGGGATCATCGTTGGCTCGGGCTTCAAAGCTGAAGGCTGGTGGATCGTCGAGTGGGCTGCTGACGGGAAGCGTGAGACTATAAGAAAAGAACACATCCAACTCGTTTACTGACAATTCCTTGACACGATCTTCCTTGCGTTTCACTCTCAGCGGGTTATATTATATGTATAGAAAGGAGAGAAATTTATGATTGAAGTCGGAAGCATGGTTCAAAGCAAATATAGATTGAGTAGCGGTAAAGAGGGAAATCTCGGATTGGTGATGGATTTACGCAATACCGCAGAAGAAGCCGACGCCTTGGCTCACGTATATTATCCAAAGACGCGCACATTTGGCTGGGTTGTAGCCAAAGACATGAAGGTGGTAGCATGAAAGTAAAAGCAGTAATCAAGAAGATCAAAACTCACTTCAAGAAGCAAGGCATTGATATTGATGTGGAGTATGACGGAACGCGCTGGAGTTTTCAGCACAACAATTACGTTGGTTCGTTCTTGGCTAACGGAGCGATGGCGAGCGACACGGCTGCTCAACTTGAGGCTAACGCCTGCAATTTCCACGTTCGCCGTGGTGATGACTATTCCGATTTGCAGTCTGACTATTTCGCCGGCTCATTCCGTGACAACGCGACACAGATGATCGAGTATCTGCTTCCGAAGCCACCAAAGTTTAAGGTTGGGCAACTGGTGAGAGGTAAGAGCAACAAGCGCGCTACCCGTCAAGGCTACGCCGGCAAGGTTGGGCTTGTGATGGCAGATGGTGGTTGTGGCTTTGCTCGCGTGGCTTGGACTGGTGATAATACTAAACACAGGACTTTCGGGTACCCGACGTTCCCAGAGCGCGATCTTGAAGTAGCTTCTTGACAATTGCTTGACACGATCACCCTTGCTTTTACCCCCCCGCTATGTTATATTATATGTATAGAAAGAAAGGAGATTATTCTATGGCTTCAAACCTCGACACCGTTACCCTCTGGGAGACTGCCCGCGAACAGTTTATTGAACTCATCCTTCCGATGATCCAAGAGGATGAGCAACGCCTTGGACATGTTGACATTCCCGCGCGCTCCGAGGCTTGGAGCAACTTCGTTGATGCGCTCCATTACTCCGGTAGCATTAGCGACTGGCAAGTGGGCAACTGGGAGCATCCACCATGTTGCGACTGAAACAGAAAAAGCTGGGACCGATCCGTACACACTTGGTATCGCCTGAGTTTTGCCGGACAATGATCAAGGTCAATGTTCTGATGCTTTTCTCTCTTTTCCTCTTGTCAATGACCGTTCCCTGACATTCTCTTGACAACTTAGTTGTTGACTTCCTCTCGTTTTTAGTGTATAATATAGTATATCAAGTAAGGAGATATGTTTATGTTCGCAATCGGTAACACAATCAAAGTTAATACAAAGTTCCACGGCTGGAAGGCAGCCACCATTATCGGTAAAGCTGCATGGGATAGCAGCACATGGATCGTTGAGATCCCCGGCCACTCGTTCACGCAGACCGCCGCCCTTGAGCAAGACATGAAGAATCTCGCTTGACATTCTCTTGACAACTTAGTTGTTGACTTTCCCCCATTTTTAGTGTATAATATAGTATATCAAGTAAGGAGATATATCAATGCCAACATCATTCAGCCTCGACCAACTCACTGACACAAACGACAACTTCCGGTATCGTGTTGATCCGATGATTAACAACATCGAGATCACATCAAGCCGTAAGAAAGCGTACAAGCCACTACCGGCACCGCCAACTCGTCGCCAACTCACCGGCTGGACCGTTGAGCAAGTTGGTCCCCAATTGTGGCGCGTCTTCCGCAATTCCACAACGCAGGGTAAGCAAGCGATCATGGATTATAACACGCCGGAGGGCGCTCAATCTTTTGCTGATGGATGCAATGCAGAATATGCTAGCCCTACCAAGATGAGTGCTTCCAGCCTCCGCAACAAGGCTAAGGAATATCTTACCGATATTGAAAAGGCTGATCTTGCTGCAATCATGGAAGGGGAAGGCATTTAATGAATGACTTTTTACAAATCTGCTTCTTCTCTCCGTTGCTTCTTCTCGCTTTCGGTCTTGGCTCTGCCATAGGTCAATCTATCGCAGGAGGTATGTAATGGACTACACAAAGAGAATGAAAATTGAGGATGCAATTGGCACCGTGCTAGTATTTGCGTTATTCATGGCACTGATGATCCTAGGTCCATCTGCGTGACATTCTTTGAACAAAAGATTTTGGTGGCTGTCTTGTCAGTCGGAATCATATTCATACTCAGAGAAGCTATCAAAGCAAAGAACAACTGAGAACCCGAATAGCGCGAAGCGCGAGAGGTATAGTAAAGATAATGAAAACTCCCCACTACATAGGGCCGATAGCTGCGACGGGCTTGTATATGTCGCAGAGTAGGAAGGCGCCGCCCCTACCCAAAACCCTAGCCCCTTGAGGTTAAAGATAATGAAGATCCTACAGTAACGGCTATAAGAGGATTAGCCACCCTCATAACATACCAACACACTCGAAAGGGCCGCGAGTATTAAAACAAAGATCCCCCTATTTTATGAAATACTATGTATCCAAGACAGACCTGCAAGTTATTGACGGTAAATTAACTTACTTCGAGACAATTTTAACCAAGCCCGACAGCATGGCTGTTGCTACGGAAGGCCGACGAAGGTACTCAGCCATTGGGATTAATAACCTACACGTTGTTAAATACAAGCAGAAGCGTTATAGTAAACTTACACGAGAAGCAAACAAGCGCCGTAAAGAAAAGGCTTTGACGGTCGCCGATATTGCTCAGATGACTGAAGAAGCCCGAGAGGAAGGAATATAATATGACTACAAGAACAAGACTTACAAACGATAAAGTGATTGATGCGTGGAGGTTTGGACTAAGCGCACAAAACCATAACGGCACGCTGGGGTGTGTGTCCTACCCAAATGGCCGCGCCGAATTGTTCAGCTATGAATTGAAGATCGGAGAGCGCACACCCGGCGGTGTGTTGGTGCTAGCTGACTACACCGCGCCCGCCGGTGGCTTCAAAACAATGACCACTTCTCAGCATGTTTGTTTAGCAAAGCACACCATCCGTGAGAAACTGGTGATTATGAACCCGCGAGTCTGGGAGTGTTCGCCACTAAGCGACGACCTTAAACCTTTCTAATGCCATTGTTTAGACCCGGCGATCTGGTGAGGGTAAAGGATGGGACACATGATCCGTCCATGCCCGGTCACCGTGTAGGGGTCATCATCGAAGACTCTGCCAGTCCGAGAGCACAAACAAAAACATACAAGATATTATTCCTCGGCACCAGCGAAGTATTACAATTCCATGAAATGTTTTTAGAACACTTTAACACAGGCTCAAATTAATATGCCAATTATAGTATCAATGAACCCTATGCTTTACACCGCACTTGACGGCAAGCGTTATGCTGTGTCTGGTCAGCACTGGGTTGAGGTACCTATGAATACAACGCTGGAGGGTATAGATAAATATATGGTAAAGCTAGCGAGTGAGACTAATGACACGAAGGGCAAACAGAATTGGAAGGTAGAGGGTAGTAAAGGAAATAAGTATACAGTTTCCCTTATAGAGAGTCAATGGTCATGTACCTGTGTGGGCTATGGCTGGCGTAGTAAGTGTAAGCACATACAGTATGTAAAGGATAATATATACAATGTGGGAGCGAATGGGAGCTAGTGGGATATAGTGGATCGTTACAGTTTGTTAATGGAGTGTTATTTAACGCTTGTATTACATTAGGTAATCAATTAAGTTGTTTATGTGCGATTGTCTTAGTATATACACACTGACCGTAACGTCAAGTGTCAAGTCAATTTATGTCCGCATTGCCGTATATTTGCATGTGACAAGAATCATTAATGTAACCAAGGACTTACAATGCCGTGTAACACCAACAATATCAACCACTTAGCCCCCCTATTTGTCGCACGGATGTGACAGCGAGAACACTTAACATATAATTAACATGGCCGGCTTGCCTTTTAGCGCGAGAGTGGTTATAATATAAGTATATAAACTAGTTACTATAGGAGTATACACATGGAACTGACTCAATTAACCGGCTCGATAGCATCACTAACACCTTTCGAGCGGTCTGCCTTCAACGCATTGTGCTTGTCCGATGGACTGTCACAGCTAGCGCACATGGAGAAGCTACTAGAAATCATGCAGGGGATTGATATGCAAATCGCCGACGCCCGCGAGGCCGGCGATGATGAGATGGTTGAACAGATTGACAAAACCTTTACACTGTTGTTCGCTAGCTACGTGGACGGCTACGCATCGGAAGCGTAAAGGTTGCGAGAGTAGTAATAATAATTAACATACCTTTAACAGTTAGCTATAGAGTTAACAAACAATTGACAGTTGTAAAGTTTATGTCATATCGTAGAGGGAGAGGGAGTACCCCCCTACCCCCCCCCCGGAATCTATGTCTCTATAATTGACACTACCTTGACATGGGGAATAGATACATTCGCGCTGCGCGCCTAAAAATTTGAGATATTGAAATATGTGGAAATTATACAAATACAACGGACATTACATTCAGGGAAAACTAGTTAGCAAGCACTCAACAGAAAAAGCTGCATTAAAGAAAGCAGAGAAAGAATTGAAACACACGCATACAGAAAAAGTTAAAAGAAGTAAAGAAATTATTATATGGTTAGATGACGCAAACTATAGCCCAATTGGCATGATCGTTAAAAAGACCAAATAATAGCAAGGTTAAAAAAATCCACAAAGTAAATTTATAGGAATTGGAGTATTAATGGGTAAAAAGAGATATACATGTTGGCATTGTAGGACAGGAATCGTGCATAGGTTACCAGCTACATGTCCAGAATGTGATAAAAGATTAGAGAAGGAAGTGAAAAAGGGCGAGAGAAAGTATAGCCGGTTTGCGGCCGTAGCAATTGCGGCGCTTTTAATGGCCTGTGGCCGGCCGGTAAGCGGAGATACGGCTGCAGGTACCTATGGGGTCAATGAATCCTGTATACAGCATGTAGACGGGGCTTTATATATACTACAGGCGTACGTTTCGAACAACTATGCCGGCATCGTGGCCGAAATCAGCGCGCGCGAGGCCCCCGGCGCCGTATTTATTGATCTTAAGCCAACAAATATATCGACATATTACACAGCTGATGTAAAATTTGTAAATATGGCATGCAATTCCGGCTTAGTCTTTGTATATCGGCCGATTATATAATTAATCAGGCGTCTAATTACTATGTGACGCCGAATTATGATATCGATATCGTTTTAGAACGTGGTGATATGCTCGTCGACGTAGTTAGTAACGAAGTTGGCTTGCTAGTTGAAAGATATAAGGTACTCGCTGAAAATACGTTCAACAACGGATTCGTTACGGAACCAATTTGGGGCTGGCGAATATCGTGGTCTGGCGCTAATATACACGACGTTAATCGAACCGCCGCATTTACCGAAACCGGTTTAAAAAATCAAATTATTGAAGGTCGCGTTAAATTGATTAAAGTGCGTGATACTTAGAGTATGCACTCTTTTAGCGGCCGCTTTAAAAATATACAATTGAACATCGGGGATTTAGTTATAGATCCTTCAACAAATCACCGTGCTTTTCTTATTTCTTTTGAGCGTCATAGTGATATGTTTGAAGATGATATATGGCTATGGGAACTATATTGGTTTACCTACAATACAAAAAGTGCACTTAAAAATCCCATCAACTCTGTTACAATATTGGAAGAAGATAGCCTTAAGTTCTCCGTATTAGTAGGTAGACTTGAATGGTATTCAATTAAAGGAGATACATGGAATGCCGAAACAGCACAACTGGAATGCATATAAAATATTTAAGAATGGTCGACGCGCCAAGCAACCTATATGCAATATAAGCGCCATTAATGCGCTAGAAGCAGAAAAAAATTTTTTAAACGAAATTTTACCGAAACTATCGGAGAATTTTGCACATTATAAATGGGTCTTTATTCATGAAGACGTTAAACCACTGCGTATAACAAAAAAAGAAATTGCAACGTTTGTTCGCAATCGAGAAAGAAGAAAAAAAATTTTCGTTGACATTTTTTCCGATTTAAGCGAAAATGATACTGTTTTACTTGTTAATAAATCAAATTTAAATTGGGAGTGGGCGGTTTGCGAGCCCACCACTTTGAAAAAAATCAAAAGCATTTCTCCACAATTTAAAAACAAAAATGCTGCTTTTAAGTGGCTTGATTCGTATTTAGGTATATATTAAAGGATTAGATATGCCGGTTGTTAAAATAAATAGTGTTGCTGTTGCCGATATTGTAAAATGCAACGGAATTGCCGCGGCAGACATTGCAAAGCTTTCAGGGGTTGAGTATAGTACTAGTGCTACCCGTTGGGTTGTAGGCGCCGAAGACGGTTTCATTGCCCACGCTGCTAACTCTGACCGTACTTCGTGGTCAGTATACGATAGCATTGCAACCAACGACACTAACAACAACAAGTTTAGTATTGCATTTGGTAAAAATTCAAGTGGGGCCGGCGTGTACATTTGTACCCGTGATGGTGGCGCGCGAGAGCTTCAAATCTCTGGTGATGATGTCACGACATCAGCAGCATGGACTGATATCAGCATTGACGGAACCAGCAGTAAAGTTAACATCATGCAGGTTTTGTGGGGTGTCAAAGCAGACGGTGCAACTGCTGGAATCTGGATGGCTGTTGGTAATCAAACCGGCGAAGAGATTTTCAGATCAACTGATGGCGGGGCTAACTGGTCTGCAATTGACTTGTCTGGGCTAACCAATCACGCTAGCAATACTTTTGTCAATGGGATCGCAACTGACGGTCTTGGAAACTGGATGTTCGGTCAAGGCGATAGAATTTACTATTCTACAAATGATGGCGCCTCATTCAACGTGAGCGTCCCTTCGTGGAGCAATAATGAGGTTCCGGGCCGAATGCACGGAATCACGTTTACCAATAACTCTTGGGTTATCTCTTACAGTAGATCGTCATCTATTAAGTTCCGTTCCTGTGCTGCCTCAGACGTTACAGACTGGGGCGACGAGGTTGATGGTGTAAACTTGTTACACATGAGCAGCAACGGTGACAGGATGCGCTTTGCTGCTTCTGCTGGAAGAGTCGTTGCGGTGACCAGTAAGTTGGAAAACAACTTAAACTACTTCGATGTTGACGGTAAAGTCATTAGTGACTTAACGAACGTCGTATTAACTATGAACGGCGACAACTTGATGGACGTAGCTACAGACGGCACTACTTGGCTGGCTGCGTGTCTTGATGGCGACATTTGGGAAAGCACAAACGCTGGCGCGGCTTGGAGTCAAGTTGCTGACGCACAATCCTCAGACGACTTTGAGTCGATCACATGCGACGTAGTGTTGCCGCTCTGATATATTTGATTTAAGTAGATATGACTATTTACTTTATAAACACTAGAAATGTCAATGGATAAAAGATTAATTACCGGGAGGTGCACACATGGCGATTATTAAAATGAACGGCGTCGACTATGCTGAGATTGTCAAACTTAACGGCGTGGCTAGAGCGGACGTTGCAAAGTGTAATGGCGTTGAGGGTGGCGCTGCTACTGCAACCCAGTGGGTATCTGCACAAGATGACCGACACATAGCTTTTGCGGCCAACTCCGATCTTACCAGTTGGACCAGCCAAGACTCCTTTTCCGGCGGTAGTAGTCCAAACCCCGGGGCAAGTAACGACCAGATCCATATTGCTTACGGTAAAGATGGCGCCAATGGTAACGCTCGATGGGTTACTAGTTATGCAACAAATAACTGTGAATTAGCGTACTCCAATGATCCGACAGCTCAACCATGGACTGGAGTGAACGCCGACGCGTCTAACAATAACCTACCAAACCAAGTGTTTGTCTTACAGTGGGGTAATGATGTTTGGATCGCTGCCGGCAAAATGAGTACTCAAAGTATCCTAAGATCAACTGATGGCGCGTCTTGGACACAAATTGACATCTCTGGTGCTACATCGATTAATGGCACGGCAATTTATGCTCTTGCACAGAATGGCGCCGGTACGTGGTGGTTTGCTCAAGAAAATAGAATCTACCAAAGTACAAACGATGGGCAGGCGTGGAGTTTGCTACATACTTTAGTCAATTCAAGTAATGCTGATCCCGGAAACATCCGAGCATTGCACTTCACAAATAACACTCTTGTGGCTGGAGTAGATGCGAATCCGGGACTAGTTTTTGCCGCGGCATCTTCCGATCTCACAGACTGGTCAAACGAGACGGAGCTGGATGGCGGATCGGCAGCGTTTGATCAGCAAACACAATCAGCAGCCGCCGGCGGTCGAGTTGTTGCTGTTGGAAACGCAGCGACCAAGTGGACTATGGACGTCGACGGAAAATCGATCACAGTGGATGAGAACAATGTTGATCTCAGTGGGGATAATATTGCTCACGGCACAGCAAAATCTATATCCACAGATGGTACAACATGGGTAGTCACCTGCCTTACGGGCGACGTTTTCACAAGTACGAACGGTGGCGACAGTTGGAGTGCAGCTGCAACAAACGTAGGCTCTAAGGACATGATGGACAACGCCCCAGATGTTTATTTACCCCTGTGATGAATAATATACTTAATTGTGGTGATATTGTGTTTCAAGGCTGGAGCGGCAGATTTGGTGTTATAATTGAATCAATAGCAAATACAAACGGTGTTGATTCAAAACAGCAACAGTTTGGGTGGCATGCCCGGGTGCTTTGGTTTTCAAAGAATATTGATAACATATACCCACTTGGGCAAGATTATGCTTTATCAAAGTCATTAAATTTAATTTCTAAAGCATAAAAACACTTTGAGCAACCTATAATACTATAGGTACATTTAAAATGTCAAGCATGCATAAAATTTTAAAATACGTTTTTGCAATTGCATTTATGACAAATGTGTGTGTGTTCTGCGTTGGTCTCGCGCTAGATCAACTTGAAATATTAATTTTGCCGGCTTTGTCGATGCCCCTATGTCTCTGGGGTGTTGAATTACATTGCGAAAAAGAACAACTATGAAATAAAATAACTATTTATATCTATGAAGCAGCTCCAAGTAACAGATGCCGAGATATCAATATTAGAAAGGTTATATACGGTGTGGATAAAAACTCAAGCTTCCGACAAGAAGTCTGACTCTTTAAAAGCAGCCGAGATCTCCTATATTATTTGCTCAGCTCTGCCTAGGGTGCTGAGTGATATTAGGTCTCTTAAAAAACATTATGACAAAAACGATATTAAATAAATTTTACATATTCTTCTTTATAACATCTTGTACAGCACTCGCTGCTGTCACAGAATATAAAATTAATAAAATTTTACAATCTGCAGAAAAGATTAACGTCATATCAAAAGGCCCCACAAAGAATGGCCGCTGGGCCGTAGAGCCTAATATTTACGTATGCAAGAATGCGCCCATATCACAACATCGACTAGAAAGGGCTTTAGATTATTGGAAAAAACTTGGATATAAATTTGGAGATGTATTCTATAATGATGAATCGTTTGGCTGTATCAATGAACGATTAGGGTACGGTGGTATTACAATTGATTTAATTGGTCAAAAGTTTAAAGAGCCAAATATTGGAATGACATGGAATTGGAGACATAACGAAACAAATGAAATTGTTAAATCAAGAATTGAAATAAAAAACAGCTGGGGTGGTTCTCCTAGGGTTTTGGAACATGAGCTAGGACACGCACTTGGGTGGCTTGATTTTAAAAAACGAAATCATTTAATGAATCACAATTGGATTGAAGGCGGCAGTGAAAGCCGCGGCTTGGAGTATAAGAATGAATATATTAAGTGAAGAAATTTCATCTGATGAAGCTAAGTGCTTGAGTTTATTAAGTTTTAACTTTTTAAATTATATGAGACTTATGACTACTGAAAAGGGAAAATATTTTCCCGCCGTTGAAGATGAATTATTAGAACTAGTAAGAGACGAAGTTCCAAATGTTGATGCGGAATATTCAAAACTACAGAGTAACTCGCAACAAAAAGAATTTTTAAAAGAGTTGCTGCTTGAGTATCTGGTGGGAGTTTTTGTTGATACATATAAGAAAAAAAATAAAACAATTAATGATTTTGTGGCCGGCCATGAACAGTCTGCTAAAAAATATAAAGAAAAGGAGCCAGATGTGGTTATACAATTAAAAAAATGTTTAAGAAACCCAAGCACATTCGAACCAACTTTTCACTCAGGGTTTGAAAAAGAAATTGGTCAAGCACAACGTAAAGTAAAAATACCGGCAGCAGATACAGTGGCGGTGCAAGAAAAAAGAAAATTAACCAAAAAGCCAAGTTCAGAAAGCTCCCTTAAAGATTGGTTTGGTAGAAAAGGCGCGCCCGGAAAGAAAGGTGGCTGGGTTGATTGTAATACATGTCGTAAAGATAAAAAAACCGGTCGCAAAAAATGTTCGCCGTGCGGCAGATCGGGTAAAGAAAAGCGCGCAAAATATCCCTCTTGTCGTCCAACTCCATCGGCATGCGGCGAAAGAGGTAAGTGGGGTAAAAAATCTAAAGCAGGAAAAAAGGAGAATTTATCAATGGATTTAGATCAAATTATAATGCAAGAATTATCATCTGTTCTTGATGAAAAAAAGAAGAAGAAAAAGAAGAAAAAGTCGTCCGGAAAAAAGGATGCCTGTTATCATAAAGTTAAATCAAGATATAAAGTGTGGCCTAGCGCATATGCATCAGGCGCTCTTGTCAAGTGTCGAAAGGCCGGCGCAAAAAACTGGGGTAATTCTAAAAAAGAATCTTTGCAGGCTATGATTGAAGATGAGTTGTCTCAAGTGCTTCTTGAGAATAAAGGTGGTCTTAAACACAAAGTAATAAAAGCATTAAAAGATGAAGGAGGCGCTGCAGGAATGGGTGCTCTTGTTAAGCACACAAAAGCATCTAAAGCCGACATACAAAAAATTGTAAATTCTTCTAAAAATATTAAAGTTCACAAAGATGGTGATATAATCTTAATGGATAGTCTTGATGAAAAAGATGACATTCGCGACACCTATGGTGCTGAAGTTGTTGATCGAAATAAGAAAAAACGTAAAAAAGCGGCTAAAACAATGAAATTATCAGAAAAAGGCAAAAAACCATGCAAGCCCTCTAAAGGAAAGCGCTTTGCAAAGCGGGTAGATGGCAAATGTCGCTCATTTGGCCAGAAAGGGCAAGCAAAAAGTGGCGGAGACCGCATCAGGCCCGGCACAAAAAAAGGTGATGCTTATTGTGCGCGCTCAGCAAAAATTAAAAAGTGTAAAAACCCTCCATGTGCCAATGCGTTATCACGTAAAAAATGGAAATGTAAAGGCAGCAAATCCATGAGTGAACACCGTGATTAAAGTACTAATTAAAAAAATTAAAAAGATGGTATGTCCACCAGCAACCCAAGATTTAGCTCTCAATACCAAAAATAGAGATGCCACAATTAAAAAATACAATTATGGACCATTAAATGTCGATGAGCCGGCTGATTACTGGCAAAAAATTGCAAAATATTGGGAAACAACCGAAGAGGCTGCAAAAAAATCAATTTG
>VMHT01010316.1_pt1 | contig 13934 bp, 12 predicted proteins | sample 4693611 | NCBI WGS metagenome assembly VMHT01 (sample SAMN12280063, study PRJNA550983) | marine metagenome | isolation source: seawater sampled from same location over 5 years 0.02-0.2 micron viral filtrate | place: USA: collected off the coast of southern California halfway between the port... ... | reverse complement strand
GACACACAGGCATTGCAATGGCCGCGTACTGGCGTGCGAAAGCCCGATACCTACGTCAATACTTACGCGACCGGGTTTCCGTTCCGCATATCCGACGATTACTTCACCGACACCGAAATTCCTGATCAAGTTAAACGGGCGCAAATTGAACTTGCCGTTTACTTGCACAGCAATACGGATGGAATCAGCCTTGGCGGCCTTGAAGACTTTAAGAACGTCAAGATTGGCAGCCTTGACGTAACGCCTGACAAGACCGGTGCTGTTGGTGCAGATCGAATCCCGCCAATGGTCGAGCGTTACTTGACAGGGCTTAGAATTAGCGGACCGGGCAACATCGCTATTAAACGGAGCTGATCATGGGCATGGGTTATTCGCCGTCAAAGGCAATCATCATCACTGATACAGCTGCGCACACTGGCAGGTTTTACAAGGTTGAAGCCTTGAAAGACTCAGTCATTGCTGCGATGACTTCTGAGGGCATCACTGAGAACGGATCAGGTGCCCCGTCTGCGATCGACATTAACGCCGGAGCTTGCATTGAAGGCGTGCTTTTTACCTCGATTACTTTGACCTCTGGTCATGTCGTTGTTTATAACGTCTGATGGGACTTGCTCAATCCCTTGAGAAAGTGGCCGGTACCGTCATCGCCAAGTTCGGCGGTGATGTGACAGTTCGTTACGTTTCTGCTGGCAGTTATAACGCCACAACTGGCGCAATTTCTGAGACAGCCAGCGACACCAACGTCAAAGGTGTCTTGGAAGATGTAAACGTCCGCGAGGTGAATGAGCTTGTTCAACAGGGCGATAAGCGTTTAACGGTTGCAGCCAAAGAGTTGCCATCAGCCCCTGAGACCAAAGATCGCGTTGTGATCAGCACGGTTGTGCATCAGATTATTCGCGTTGAAACGACAGAGCAAGACAACACGGCGATCACTTACGAACTAATCCTGAGGGCATAACGATGGCACGTCAGATCAGAATTGATCAGATTGCTGATCTGATGGAAGAAGAAGTTCAGGAAGTGGTCAAGCTGACAGCATTGAGTTGGGCAGGTCAGGTGAAGGAGCAAACTCCTGTTGACACTGGTCGATTGCGAAATGCTTGGCAGACAAAGATTGGCAAGCTTGAAGCAGAGATCACAAACAACGTGGAATATGCCGAGCCTGTTCTTTACGGAAACAGCTTGCCATCGTCTTGGGGCGGTCAATACCGCACACGGCAAGGCACGGTTCCTGGCTTTCCTGATTTAATTGGGAAAGAAATTGCCACCAAAGAAGTTCCACAATTTATCCGTGCTTTTAGGAGGCGTAATTAATGGCTGCTGCTGATCTCAATGCAATCAGGGCCACCATTGAAGGCAGGCTTGCGACAGAGCTAGCTGGCAACCCTGCCGTTCCAGTCGTGTTTCACAACATGGCGTACGAGCCAACGCCTAATTCGTCATTTGTGCAATGCCTTGTCAGTTTTGGTGCGAGCGAATATCTAAGCCAAGGATTGACAACCAATTCTCAAAACAGAATTATTGGGATTGTCACTATCAACATCTTTTCAGCCAAAGGTGTTGGTCCCGGAGCCAATTACATCATCGGCAAAAGGATTCGAGACCTTTACAATAGGGTCATCGTGTCGGGGGTTTTCTTCGACGCTGCTACAGGTCCAGAGGCGTTGGCTTCGCCATCACCCGAGGGCTACTTCCAAACCCAGGTCCGTGTGACCTTTGAATCCATCGAGGAACTCTGACCATGGCCACAATCCGAGGCGAACAAGGAGCAGTCCAGTTCGACGCTGCAGGCTCATCCAATGCAACAATCGTCGGCACTCGTAGCTGGAGCTTAACCACTACGAAAGAAACGCTCGACACTTCAAAGCAAGGCGATACTTTCCGCAGCTTTGTTGGCAGCCTGATTTCAGGGTCCGGCACTGTTGAGCTGGTTTACGATCCAGACGCAACAGGACAAGCGGCTTTCCTTGAGGATGTGGTTACGACTGCTGACACGGCCGACGCAACTTTTGAGTTGTTCACCACTGGTACAAGCGCTGACACCGACTCAGCCAAATTCAATGGCATCATCACTGACATGGAGATCACCTCAACTGTTGGTGAACTGGTCGTTGTTTCTTGCAGCTTCATCACTAGCGGCGCAATCACTTTGAACCTGCAGTGATTTAGGTCTATAATTTAAGCGCAAGCTTTTATTTAATGGCTCAAAATCGCACCGTCGATCTGCTGGTTGGGGCATTCGATCTCAACCAGCGCCGTAAGTTTGAACTAAAAAACGCTGAAGGTGAAAAAGTCGTTGATCTGTTTTTTAAACCGATCACACGCGCTGACCGCAAGAAAGCACAAAGCCTTTCTGGCACTGAAGAAGCATTAGACATCAGCACGCAAATGCTGTGTCAAATGGCAGAGCTTGAGGATGGCTCAAAAGCTTTTGTTTCTGCTGATGCTCCCAAGCTGCAGCGGCAATTGCCTGAGTCTGTGTTGAACGAGCTTGAGCTGTTCTTGTTTGGCCTTGGCGAAGAGGCTGACCTTGAAGAAGCAAAAAACGACTGAAGCAGGACAGTTGGCTCAATTTTGAGTTCTTCTTGTGCTGCGAATTAGGAATGACGCTTAGCAGGCTTCGCACGGAACTAACCGATGCGGAGCTTGTGCATTTCGCTGCGTACTACGAATTAAAGGGTGAACGGGAACAGCAGGCAATGGATCGCGCAAAGACAAGACGGCGGTAGGATAAGGCCATTGCTGGGCGGTTATGGCAGAAGCAAACGTAAAGCTCAGGGTTGATTCTGGCGATGCAGTCAGAAAGCTTACCAACGTCAATAGTGCAGCGATAAAGCTCAATCGGACGGTTGATGCAACAACGAAAAAAACAGCTACTGCAACCGCAAACATACAAAGATTTGGGATTAGCTTTCGTTCTGTAATTGGTCCTGTTGTTGCTATCACGGGTGCAGCGACGTTGTTCAATCGATCATTGAGCAAGTTTGCGGAAAGAGAAGCTGACGTAAAAGTGCTAACAAGCCAGTTAATAAGATTAGGAGCTACTTCAACACAACTTAAAGAATTAAAAAAAGCTGCGGACGAATTAGGAGACGCGACTTTATTTTCGCAGGATGACTTCATACAGTCATTCAATGTTTTGTCGTCATTTCGTGCAATTGCTGTTTCTTCTTTCACAGAAGTCTCTGAGGTTGCCGCCAACATTGCTCAGGTAATGGGGACTGACGTTAAAAGTGCAACCGTACAACTTGCTAAAGCACTTGAGGATCCAACTCGTGGGCTTACGGCGCTTTCACGTTCTGGAATTACTTTTAACGAAAGTCAAACTAAAACGATTAAAAACCTTGTCAAGTCGGGCAATTTATTAGATGCGCAAGCTTTAATTCTTGAAACAGTTAAGGGCCAGTATGATGACGCTGCGCGTGCTGCTGGTACTGGTTTTGCGGGCGCTGTTGATTTATTAGCGGAAAACACAGACGATCTCACGGAAGCTTTAGGTAAAGGGCTTGAGCCTGCAGCAGCAGCGGTCACAAACGGTTTAGCAAATCTTGTTAAAGTTGTATCTCAAATTCCAACACCAATAGGTCAGACAGCTTTGGCCATTGGCGGGGCCACTGCCGCTGTTTATGCGTTAAAAACAGCTACAGATCTTTTGATCGCAAGCAAGCTCGGGGCGTTTCTGACAACTCAAATAGGGTTGTTCAAGTTTTTTGGGGCTCAAATATACTTGACTGCTGCTGCCGCTGGGGTTTTAAAACTTGCTTTGGCGGCACTTCCTTTTGCAGTGATAACGCTTGCCGTTGGCACTTTAATCAAAACGCTTAATGATGCAAAAACAGCTCAAGACCGAATGAGCGCAGCCATTGACAGTGGCAGCAAAGAAATGATTGAGTCTGCAATTGCAATAGAAGAAGAAACGCTTTCGGTCGAAAGAAATAAAGCAGCCAAAATGTCCTTGCTAGGCATAAACGCCAAGTTACTTGAGTCGCAACAAAGGCTTGGTGCTTTACGAAAAGCCTTGAAGACAGCTAAGTCAACACCACCAGAAGAGGTAGATCCTCCTACAAACAATATTGTAAGTACAGACAATCAATTAACCAAGGCGCAACAGCTAGCTAATTTGTCAAAAGAACGAGTGCAGGCTTTAGAGGATCAAGCCTCCTTAGCATCGGCGCTTAACGAGGAAGAACAACGTAGGTTTCAGCTAAATATTGATTTGCGAGAAATTGCAGAAAATGCAAAAGGTTTTGCAGAAGAAGACGTACATGCACAAATTGCGGCAAGGATTGAGCTTGAGGAAAAAGTTAACGCTGCTATTGCTTACAACAAAGCATTAGAAGACACAGCGAAGATAGAAGAAAAAGCACGTAAGGATCGCAAGAAGGCAGAAGAAGACGCACGTAAAGCGCGTGAAAGCGATCCACTGGTTCAGATGCAACAAGAGCTAGACAAGCTTGTTTCAAAAGAAACGCAGGCTTTACACGCTGCTACTTCTATTGGCAACGCATTTACAAATGCTTTTAGTGACGTAATAACTGGGACCAAGTCTGTATCAGAGGCTGGGGCAGACATGTTGAAATCTATTGCCGCTGACTTCTTGGCAATGGCGAAAAAGATTATTGCTCAGCAATTGGCAATGATCTTGTACGGCACGATCATGAAAGCCCTGGGCGTTTCAATGCCTGGTGGCGGCGGTAGTTCGTCTGATCCTTTTGGGACAGGGCTTTCAAGCGTTTCGCAAATAGGCGGCAATGGATTTATCAGGCCCTTCGCAGAAGGCGGCTATGTCAACAGGCCAACCAACGCATTAATTGGTGAAGGTGGCGAGCCTGAGTACGTCATCCCAGCATCCAAAATGCGTGAAAGCATGTCGCGTTATTCGCGCGGTTCACGCGGCAATAGCGTCATTCCTGCCAACGGTGGCGGTGGAGCGCAAGACAGCGGCGGCGGTACTACAGTTGCCGCACCGATCGACGTTCGCTACACCGTGGAACGTATCAACAGCGTTGATTATGTAACCGCTGATCAGTTCCAATCTGGTATGAGGCAAGCTGCTAATCAAGGTGCTAAACAGGGTGAACAGCAGACATTAAAACGATTGCAAATGAGCAGTGGCACGCGTAAGAGGCTAGGGATGTGACGCAGTTTGCTTTTGGTCACGCATTGCAAATTGTGGTGCGAGGCGGTCCTGATTTTCGCTTTCAGAACTTTTTTATTGGGAAAAACATGACCCATACTGGCACTGATGGTGTAAACACCAATTTTCAGTTTGTGCCGTTTGGGTTTTCTGGCGTTACTGTCAACCGTACAGGTGATGGGCTTGAAGCATCGATTGTTTTCCCCAACAATGATTTGACCAGGAGCTGGGGCGTAAAAGCAATTGAAAGCAGTTACTTGATGGTGGTTGAAGTGTTAATTATTGACAACTCCGACAACAATGAGGGGCAGGTAGTAGCGAGCCCAGGGGCTACTGTCGTTCACACTTACAACGGCCTAGTCACTGGCGGGCAATGGGACAACACTTCCCTCAACTTAGAGTTGAGTTCTGTTTTGGATGCTGTTGGAACGGATGTGCCAAGGCGATCGTTGACACAGCGTATGGTTGGTAACTTGCCGATTAGTAACAGTGTCCGATTGCGCTGATCTTATTGGAATGCCGTATCGGCTAGGAGCTGACGGCAGCGATGGCCATATTGACTGCATACACCTTTGCTACAAGGCTTTAGGCCATATCGGCATTGATCCGCCACCGTTTAAGCAGTCCTGGTACGAAGCAAGCAAGTGGGAAGTATCGCGTGATTTGTTGAACTGGGGTTTTCGGGTCAAGAAGCCTGAGTATGATGGGGATATTCTGCTGTTACCGCAGCAATCCTGGGCATTCGCAGTCACATGGCAGACGGGAATCTTGTACGTCAACCGCAGAATGGGAAAAGTGCAATGGTCTATGGCCCGTCTGTTTACGACGTACCACTGCTTCCGTACGAAAGAGAATTAATAAAGACGATTGGGATTACAGAAGAAGAGTATCAACTGTTTGCAGCTGAAGTTAGACGGCGTGGTCGATTAAGACCTGCAGCGTATGAGCATCTTCCTGACATTCAAGCGACTGGTTTTGTTGAAACAGCTTTAATTAGTTTTGCAATCAGCTTGGTTCTGACCGGCGTCTCATACCTGCTGACGCCAAAGCCAAAGATGCCAGAGGCATCAAGGCGGTCGCAGCTTGACCTTGGTAGCGTCAACGCTGGCAATCGTTTTACGCAAAGTAGAGGTTTTGACAGTCTCAACGAATTAGCGGATTACGGCTCACCCGTTCCAATCATCTTTGGCCTCTACAACGAGACTTCAAGAGTTGGTGGGATGCTCGTCACGCCAAGGCTTGTCTGGTCACGGATGTTTAGCCATGGCACGCAACAGTCAGCCAAACTAATGTTCGTAGTAGGCGAGCAAGGTTTTGCTAACGGCATTGCCCCTGAAGGTATTGAACCACCAACCCTTGAGGGAATTTTTCTTGGCAATAATGCTTTAGACGTTATACATCAAGATTTTTTCGCTTTTTACTGGAAGAAAAACACAACCACTTCTAACAATAGCCGAATAAAAGGTGCCAATTTAATTTTTGGAACGCAGGGCGGAATAGACAGTGGGAATCCCACGGGAAGCAGCGCCGATGATGACGACATGTTTTTATGTCCCAGCAACGTTGCTGATCTAACTACAGATTTTTGCCATGCGTATTCGCCTACAAATAATGTAGATTTTGGGATGTATGGTGCGATTCCAAACGGCAACGGTTATCGGATAAATTATGAAACTGTTAGCATCCCTGAAGAGACTAAAAGCAACCAAGCCCGTCAGTTAACATTGCGCCGAATAAAAATTGTTGGGGATAAAAATCAAAATATAGACGGTAGCGATCAAAAACAGTTAAAAAAAGCACAGAAGCTAAATCAAGAGGGAGAAGGTCGCCAGTACAGCCCGCGCATGGGTCTTGTCAAGTTAATCAAAAACAACGGCAGCGAAATTACTGTTGACGACGATTACGCTGGGCAATTAAGAGCTGTTGTTGATGTAAGAGCAGGCGATCAGTTAATTTTTGATATTGACCCAAGTTCAATACCTGAAGACAAGTACCAACGTACCAAAAGCAGGGGAGGAGAAAATGTTGACGATATTAATGCGACTGTTGTCGCAGAGCAGATTGCTGCTGACAACTCAATGCAGGTTGGTGAGAGGTTTGCTATTGGCAACACGATTTGGAAAGTTACTAAAAGAAGGCTTGAACAGTATGACCCTGAAGGTAACCGAAGCCAGCTTATTACATTGCGTTGTCTTGATTCAGACGAGTCACGCAATAGGCAAGTTGGTTTAGTCAGCTTTGATCTTGTTGTTAAACCTAAGACAGGCTTTATTAATGATGAGGCTGGGGTTGGCGCTGCCTTTTTCCCGTTTACTAATGTTTCTACGGGTCTAGTAAGAAACAACAGACCTGCTGTTGTAACTGAAATTGGTATAAAAAGCAGAGTTTTTCAACGCTTAAATGGAATATGTTCGTTTAATGCTGTTCCCACTCCAAATGAGTTAAAAGATTTTGATAATGAAGATGTTACCGTGCGTTCTGGAACGTACACAGGAACAATTAAAAGGTCTTCTGTGTTCCAAGTGTTTGTCCGGCAAGCCGGCCTAGATGCAAACGGGGATGCGTTTAGATTTAGCAGGATGGACATTTATTTCGTAGTTACAGGTAGCAAGCCTGTTGATCAATACAACTTTATTCGTTTTACTAACCCACAAGATTTGCCGCCAACAGAGCTTGAGTTTAAATTTATAGGCATCCCAGCGTCTGAGCTAAGAAGCCTTGGAGATGAAGCACCTGTTATCAGACTTTCAGCTTCTGTTTCTGACGAAAGGGAAGGCTTGCTCCGTTTGCCGGCTGATGTCCCAGGGCTTGGAAGGTTTGTAGTTTCTGTTTCTGGAACGAGGACGACTAAGTCGCAGATCAGGCTCAATAAAGAATTTATTCGCAAGCCAAGGGTCGTAACCGAAGTAGGCGGCAGAGATATTCCTCAAGGGGTCGAGCGTAGCATCGTGTTACCGCAGGACCAAAGCGGAAGTATTAAAGTAGCAACGGCTATTGAAAGAGAAGCAAATATATCTAACAGCGCAAATATCACTTCCGGCAAAAACGGGGCATTTTTCCACGAAATTTTCGGCAAATGCGACGACGATCCAATTAACGAAGGTGGTATAAAAACTTTGCAAACTAGAGAAAAATTGACTGCAAACAATCGTTTATGGATGGCTGTTAAATGGACTGTGCGAAAAACAAGGCTTCCTGACACTCATTATGCTCACGTAAACAACGGCATTACTTTTACTTGGGCTTTTGTCAGTTGTGAGGTTGTAGGCAGTTCAGATGGTTACAACATTGGGCAAATTGTTGAATTTAAGCGTGGTTCAGGCGCAACTGCCGGGGCATCTGGAAATTATCCAACTAATGGTTCCAATCCGTTTGTGCCTAACAACCCTGGCGGAACAATGACTTTCTCTGGTCAGCGTTATAGGGTTCTTGATATTGACACACAAGAGTTTGCTGTTGGACGACCGCAAGGGTACTATTACGAACTTTTTGGGAGTGCAGCTAATTTAAATATTGGGGAATCAAAAACTATTGTTCGTAGCTACGCGTCTGGGTCAAAGGTAATTAAAGTGGAGATGACCGCAACAGTAAAAGAACAAGTCAATCACTTTAGCGGGGAAACAAAAGGCTGGAACCATCCTCAGACTCCAATCCCTGTAGTCCAAGATTCTGACACAACAGACAATTGGAACGAAGGCGATGTTTACGACGACTTAGTCAACGTTTCGTCCGATAACCCTTATATCACTTCTTACGTGCAAGTTGGTTTTAGATACGTTGTTGGCGATATCGACAGAACAGAAGCGCAATCTATCGTTACAGGAGATACATTTTTTGAAGAACAAAGCCAATACGCCGACCTTAGCCTTTACAGAGGTCTAGTGCAAAAATCAAACGAATCTGAGCCTGAACACAGCATTGTTTACGTCAACGAAGTCGTGCCAAACGAACGAGTGCCTGTGTATAACAACTTGACGATTACTGGCTTGTCACTGAAGGCAAGCCGTAATTTTACAAGTTTAGATCAAATGCGTTGCTGGCTCGGCAGCGGGTTACACGTTAAACGATTACACCCTGACCTTTCTGTTTACAACTTAGAAGGTCTCGGGACTAACGGAAAAGTTTCAGGGCCTAGTAATTTGTTTACTGACCTTGTTTTTTACTTGCTGACCAATGAAATGGGTGGAGCGGGAGGGTTATTAAAGATGAACGAGAACAATGCGTTTCTTTTAAATGAAGATGATTTTAAAGAGACCTCACGCTTCTTGTATGCACAAAAGTTGTTTTTCAATGGAGTGCTCGGGGATAAAACAAATCTTCGCCAGTACATTACAGATGTAGCGCCTTACTTCTTGTGCAACTTTGTAATCATGGATGGCAAGTTTTCATTAAAACCTGCTATCCCTCACATGGCGGACAGCGGCCAAATTAATCTTGGGCCAGTGCCAATTGAGCAGCTATTTACGAATGGCAACATTCTTGAGGACAGCTACAAGCTCGAGTATTTGAGAAGCGAGGAGCGCAGACCGTTTAAGGCAGTGGTGCGTTACAGGCAAGAAGTTAAAAACAAATTACCTGAAGAAAAAGTTGTTGAAGTAAAACTTCCAGGCCAACTAGAAGAGCACGGCTTAACGTTGCTGCCACAAGAACAATTTGATTTAACGCAGTTCTGTACTTCAGAAAACCACGCTATTCAGGTTGCAAAATACTTTCTAGGGCTTCGCAAGTTAGTGACGCATACAATCAACTTTTCAACGACGATACATGGTTTAAACCTGCGGGCCGGGTCTTACATAAAGGTAATTACATCTTCCAGCCCTTACTCCAGCGCAAATAACGGAACGATTAGCAGCACTGGAGCGGTAACAAGTATTCAGCACATGCCTGACGGGCAATATTCAGTTTCTTTCTTCAAGACCGATTCAAACGATACTGAGGATGCAGTCATGCAGGTAAGCAACAGCATTGTGTCTGACTCGACTTTCCATAATTCAGTTTTTACGATCAAAAACGAAAAGGTCTCGCAAAACGTCTACGTTGTAGAGCAGTTGACGTTCTCGCAAGAGGGCACTGTTGATATCGTTGCTTCAGAGCATCCTTGCGATGATGATGGGGTTAGCGAGCTTGCGAAGCTGGTCGCAAGTGAAACCTCTGTTATTACGGTACGACCCTGATGGCCTTCCCTGCACTTGCCCCGTCATCTCGGGCGTTTGAGTCGGGAGACTATCCCGTCAAAACGTTTAAGGCGCAAAACGGCAAAGAGCACCGTATTTTGTACGGCAGCAACCGAACCGGAATGAAGCTGTCGTTGAGCTACGCAAACATTACGGACGCTAGCGCCGAGCTGTTTTTGGATCATTACGATGAAGTGCAAGGCACGTTTGGAACGTTTTTTATTGGTGAAGATGCTCGCAAAGGCTGGGAAGGTAACAGAGATGCGATTGGCGCGGCATTTCATGGCAACAACTACAGGTACGAGGGTCCGCCACAAGTCGCGCAGGTGCGACCTGGCATTAGCACTGTTACAGTGAATTTGATTGGTGTGCTCTGATGGCTACTTTTTACACCGGTAGGCACGGAAGTTTGTTGCTTGATGGCGATACTATTGCTCAGGTCCAAAACTGGACCGTTAGCACGACTGTCTCGTTGCTGAACGTCAGAACGCTTGAAGAGAGCGATGACCGGTTTTTCCCCGAGAGTCGCACTACCAGCGGCAGCTGTCGGATTCTTTATTACGACACACAGGCAGACAACGCTAGCTCATTCATCAACAAAGTAATTAAAGCAAGAGACGGAAGCCCGGGCCTTGGTGCGTCTTTGTATCAAGGTAACGAGCCAGACGAATATCGATCTGATTTGCGTCTGAAAGTGGATGATGGAACGGCGGACGGTCGTTACATTGAGATGCGTGTGTTAATTACGAATGTAACTTTAACGATGGCAGTTGGTGAAATTTTTGCGGCAGATATTACGTTCCAAGCGTCAGGCGCTCCAACATTCGTGAATATTTAATGACTGTATATCTTGGTACGCACGGCGAAATTGAGCTAGAACGTGTCTTCAATGGCGGCACGTTGCGCTCAACGATTGATGCTGCTGACGTGAACGCAACAGAAAAACGGTTTAGCTTTGACTTTGAACACGGTCAGCTAGTAACAGGCGATCAAATTGAGATTACGAGCACAGACGGCAGTGCTCTTGATTTCATAAATAGTTATTCAGATTCAAGCGTCAAGAAATTTATTTTCGTTGACGAGCTAGACGGCATCAGGCTTTACAACAGTTTTGCCCATGCGGTCAGTGGCGGCAAGACGAATGCAGTTGCTCTTGCAGCTCCAGGCGATTCGATACCGATTGAGGTAATTGTTGAATCTGCCGCGCCACGTCTTTTAGCTCAAGTTAACAGCTTTGAGATCAACACTGAACGTGAGACGGTTGACACGACAGTGCTGTCCGACGAATTTCGTTCCAGAATTAACACTCTGATTTCTGGTTCTGGTCGCATTACTGCTTTTTGGGAATATACCGGGAACAGCGCCCAAGAGGTGCCAATGTATTTATACGAGTTAGCGCATCGCACAAAGGTTGGTAGCAATTTTATCGGACGTTTTTACATTAAAAAGAACGGGTATAACCCAAGCGGCGTTACAGAGCGTGAAGACGATGAAGTTTGGTGGCGCGTTGAAGGAATTATCACAGCAGCAGCCATTCAGTTTTCGCCTGACAGCACAGTGCAAATCACTGCCGACTTCATAACAACAGGTGAGCTAAGGCTAAGGATTAAAACTGAAGTACCAGATGCGGTCTTGCAGGAGGACTCTGGTGAAATACGCTTGGATCAAGACAGCGGCGCTAAACTGCTGTTACAGCAGGACATTTAACACGGAGCTAGCCGCCAATGGCTGATCTTAAAATTAGCGAGCTTAATGCTCTAGCTGGCTCCGCTCTAGCGACTGGGGATCTGGTTGCTGTTGTTGACAGCAGTGCCAGTGAGACAAAAAAGCTGACGGTCGGTGATCTAGTCGCCAACGGCGTCACCTTGATCAGTGACGACACGATCCCTGGCGCAAAAATTCTGTTTGCTGCAGGCGGCATTGCTACAGCAGACATTGCTGACTCTGCAATCACCACAGCCAAGGTGGCAGACGACGGCATCACAGCTGCAAAGCTTGCGAATGAATCAACGGTTGATCTGGTCACAACGCTGCCTGTATCTGGAGCGTTTACGGGTCAGCTTGCTTTAGACACGGACGACAACAACTTATATGCGTGGTCGGGGTCTGCATGGCTCAGTTTAAAAGCTGCTGGTTCGATTAACACCGTTACTGGCAGCACGGTCGGCATTGTTGACATCACTGCAACAACGACTGGCAGCAGTGTTGCGATTGCAGCCGTCATTAACGACACATCTGCGGCCAATCAGTTTATGGCTGGCCCGACCGGTGCTGGTGGTGCGGTCACGTTCAGAACGATTGATAGCAGTGATATCCCTGTTGCAACGACAAGCGCCAAAGGCGGTGTAATCGTCAACAGTGAAGGACTCCGCATGGACTCCAACACGATTGAAGTTGATAACGATGTCGCAGCTAGTACCACGCACCATGTGGTGACTTATACGGCTAAAGGGTTAGTGACTGGCGGTCGTGCTCTGACGGCTAGTGATCTGCCTGCTGCAACCAGCTCAGCCAAAGGTGCTGTTATTCCTGGAACGGGTCTTGCTGTTGATGGCAGCGGCAATCTCAATCACAGCAACACAGCCACAACTGGCACCTTCACCAAGGTGACGATTGATGGCCAAGGTCATGTCACAACAGGCGCAACGCTTGTCGCATCTGATATTCCTGATTTATCAGCCGCAAAACTGACAAGTGGAACAATTGGCAGTGCATTAATTGCATCTGATGCTGTTACCGCAGCAAAGCTTGCAGATCAATCTGTTACCAAGTTTGGCGGCTCTGGAGCGACCGATAATGTGGTTACGTTTCCGGCTGGTGACTATAAAGGTCAGTTCTTCTTTGATGAGAAAAACGAAGATCTCTACGTTTTTACTGGAGAATCTTTTCTGCCGATCACGGTTATTAGCGGCAACCTTGTTAACGCTGGAACGTATAACGCCAATACGAATTTAGTTGGCTCTGTCACGACTGCTGGTTCTGCTGCTGGCTTTACGGCAGGAGGGGCCCTGCCGAGTCCCGCCACGGGAAATTTAAATTATTACGTGGTCGTCAGCGATTCGGGCACCGGCTCAGGTAATGCACCTGCTGTGAGTTTGGCACCACCGGATATGTTGATTTCGCTTGGCAGCGGATCAACGTTCCAGCTAATTGATGTCTCGAACGCTATTGCTGGCCAGACCGCAGCCAATATTTCGGTTGTTGCTACTGGAGGTATCAGCAGCACAGACGTGCAGGCTGCACTGCAGGAACTTGATACCGAGAAGTTAGGCGCTGCTAGCCCAACATTTACTGGGACGGTGTTGCTGGGTCAGAACGCTGTATTGGCATTTGAAGGTTCTGCTGATGATCAGCACGAACTAACGATTACTTGCACCAACCCAACTGCTGATCGCACGATCACATTCCCCAATGTGACCGGCAACGTTATTACTTCTGGCGATACCGGCACGGTTACCAGCGCAATGATCGCTGATGCCACGATCGTCAACGCTGACGTTAGTGCTACAGCTGAGATTGCAGTTAGCAAGCTTGCAAACGGCACAGCACGGCAACTGCTGCAAACCGATCCTGCTGGAACGGGCGTTGAATTTACAAGCAACGTTGATGTCCCTGGAACGTTG
>VMHT01085971.1_pt1 | contig 13938 bp, 14 predicted proteins | sample 4693611 | NCBI WGS metagenome assembly VMHT01 (sample SAMN12280063, study PRJNA550983) | marine metagenome | isolation source: seawater sampled from same location over 5 years 0.02-0.2 micron viral filtrate | place: USA: collected off the coast of southern California halfway between the port... ... | reverse complement strand
TGCTTCTAGCTCTGCTTCTAGCTCTGCTTCTAGCTCTGCTTCTAGCTCTGCTTCTAGCTCTGCTTCTAGCTCTGCTTCTAGCTCTGCTTCTAGCTCTGCTTCTAGCTCTGCGCTGCAAGAGGCACGTCGGCGCTTGTCTGCTTGTAGCAACCCAAGGAAGATTCGCATGTGGACAAAAAGGGTGCAAGAACTCGAGTTAAATGCACCTGTCTTTTCACTGATTTCTACTGGGTCTTTGCAAGAGGCGCGTCTGCGCTTGGCTGCGTGTAGCAACCCACGGAAGATACGCAAGTGGACAAAAGTGGTGCAAGCACTCGAAGCGGAGTGGTGCACGGAGAAGCTGCTTGAGGCGCGTAGGGCCTTAGCTGCTTGTCGCAATCCACGTAAGATTATTAAGTGGACAAGAGTGGTGAACGAACTTGAGTTACAAGTCCAATCCTAACCGGCGGGCCTCGTAGCCGTATGTGCCCGTCTGCTAGGTGGATCTTTTATGTAAATAAATGTGTTTAACGCGCCGCAGCCAGTGCTTATTTAACTTGCTGCACGGCACTTGCGTACTGCTGACGCAGTGAACCCATTTCCCGCATAGTCTGCTTGTCGCAACCGCCGCGCATGGCCGGCACGCCCATGCCCACGGCCATCAAGGCTCGCGGTACTTGTGTTCACACGAGCTCCGGTGGTGACTACGGTGGATCATGTCCAGCTAGCACGGCTTTCCACGGGAGCATTCATGATGCTGGTGTAGGCCTTCTCGAAGGAGAGGTCCATGGCAGCCGTGCCGACCATGCGCAGCATGTGCTACGTAAAGTCCACGGCAGCAGTCAGCTCGGGCGGCTGGACAAGCTGTGCTCGCATATGCGAGGCAAAGATGGCAGCGTCCATATCGTGGCTCCGAGCAGGCAGCAAATTCTGTAGGCGATACGCCAGCGTGCCATACGACTGCACCAGGCGCTCGGTGGACTGGTTGTCCGGCGTGGGATGCATGGGTGCCTTACTGCAAATCTCTTGCCAGAACATACATGCCGTTCTTACGTGGACAATCACAACCATTCATTTAAATTTTGAGCTGACAACCATTCATTTTCATTTTTTTTCTACGTAGAAGAATGTCGACCGACAACCCCCCGACGGAGGAGCGGATCCACGGCGACGGGAACAGCCTTGGCAGCCGCGATGACGAGGAGAGCTCCATCGGCAGCGGTGGCGGCAGCGGCGGCGAGAATACCGAGAAGCCCGGCTCGACTGGCGACGAGGTGCCGGTCGCGAAGAAGCAGCGCACCATGGTCAAGGCCGAGGACAAGAAGAGCTCCACGTTCGACAACGTGCCGGCCGCGAAGAAGCAGAGCACCATGGGCAAGGCCGAGGACAAGAAGAGCTCCACGTTCGACGCTGGCGGCGGCGGCGAAAGCACTGAAGAGTTTCGCTTCGTTGTCGAGGAGCTACAAGAGGTGCTGAGTCAAGAACCGTTCGACGAGAAGTTCGAGAGCTGCAGCTTTACGTTGGGCGGCCACGGACATGCAGAAGTCCCCGTGCACAGTGTGATGGATCGGAACGGCATTGAAGTTCTCGCTGGCGAATTTTATGAGCAGGCGAATGTCACTGTGCAAGGCCTGCTGGACCAATTGGAAATGCCGGAAGTGTGCCCGGACGACACCACGGGTATGATCGAGACGCTGTGCATCACGTTCGATGTGAAGGACCTGTACGCGACGAACATCAAGGTGGTGATCACGCGCGAGGATGCCTTTAAGTCGCAGATCGAGGATGCCTTCAAGTCGCCGATCGAAGGTTCCTAGTAGTGGCGCCTAACGCGTTGTATCCCCATGGTTGGGGTCGTGGCAACCGAGGCAACGGTGTACTGCTGACGGCGGAAACTAATAGCCTAAACACATATATATGCATATGAATAAAATCGCAACAATTATCATCGGTACACTACATGTATAACTGCGTAACTATACTTGAGGGAATGGCGCAGAATGTCGTCTTCGAGGCAATTGCGGCGGCGGCGGCGGGGGTGACGAAGGTGGACCTCTACGACGCGAACATCGATGATGCCGGCGCCACGCAGCTGGCCGGCATGCTGCGGGAGAACGCGACGGTGACGGTGATGAACCTTGCCTTCAACCAGATAGGCGACTTGGGCGCGCGCGCGCTGGCGGATGGGCTGCGGGAGAACGCGACGGTGACGACGATGTACCTCAACGGCAACCATATAGGCGACTTGGGCGCGCGCGCGCTGGCGGATGCGCTGCGGGAGAACGCGACGGTGACGGAGATGTGGCTCATCAGCAACCAGATAGGCGACTTGGGCGCGCGCGCGCTGGCCGGCATGCTGCGGGAGAACGCGACGGTGACGGAGCTGTACCTCGGCGGCAACCAGATAGGCGCCGAGGGCGCGCGCGCGCTGGCGGATGGGCTGCGGAGGAACGCGACAATGACGACGATGTACCTCGACCGCAACCAGATAGGCGACGAGGGCGCGCGCGCGCTGGCGGAGGGGCTGCGGGAGAACGCGACGGTGACGAAGATGACCTTCCACAGCAACGGGATAGGCGACGAGGGCGCGTGCGCGCTGGCGGATATGCTGCGGAAGAACGCGACGGTGACGTGGATGATCCTCGGCGACAACCAGATAGGCGCCGAGGGCGCGCGCGCGCTGGCGGATGCGCTGCGGGAGACCACGACGGTGACGGAGATGGAGCTCAGCAACAACCAGATAGGCGACGAGGGCGCGCGTGCGCTGGCGGATATGCTGCGGGAGAACGCGACGGTAGCGGAGCTGTACCTCAGCCGCAACCAGATAGGCGACGAGGGCGCGCGCGCGCTGGCGGATGGGCTGCGGGAGAACGCGACGGTGACGTCGATGTGGCTCGGCGGCAACCAGATAGGCGACGAGGGCGCGCGCGCGCTGGCGGATGGGCTGCGGGAGAACGCGACGGTGACGGAGATGGACCTCGACAGCAACCCGATGAGTGGCGCGGCGCAGCAAGCCGTGCTCGACCTCGTGGCGCAGAACGAGTCCGATCCCGAGGCGGCGGCGGCGCGCGTCGCGGCGGCACGAAAAGAGCGGAGAAAGAGAAGAATAGAGAGAAGAATTTTTGCAACGATGGTGCTGGCCCGCCGCCGCGATGGAAAACAGCTGCCAGGCGACATAATCGAAAACATAGTAAACATTCTTGAAGGGGAGGAAAAGGCTAAGGTGAAGTCCAGGGCAGTCGCCGTTGGAGCGGAGGTCGCGGCGGCCGCGAAGAAGTCACGGGTCGGCGGCGCGTCCATGGCAAGTAACGGCTGGAAGCTCCGCTATGGGCACCGCAAGTGGGGGTACATGAAGGGTTAGTACACGTCGGTGCTAGATAAAGGTCCTGCGGTACACGGCTTGATAAAGATTTATTTTTAAATATAGCAATTAGCTATGGCAAGTATGCCCACTTCCTTTCTCCCGCGCGTAGCCGATTTTCCCCCATGACAGTCGCGTACGAGGGCGGCGGCGGGGTGCGGGCGGCGGCCGCGGGGCGTTGCACACTTTGCAGACCTCAGCGCTGCTCATGTTTATTAAGGTGCATTGGCTACATTCCCAAACGGTTTCCATAAACGTCGCAGTCCGCGGCTCCCAAAGGCCGCGCACCCATGTGCGTGGCTGTTGACCTGCCTTATATTGAGCTTGCTCGATCATTTGCACGGCCTTCCGAAACTTTGCACGTTGTTTCTCCCCAATCTCGGGTTTTTTTAGCTCCCTCTTCATGTAGTCAGCGGTAAACCCGTTATACGACCAAGGCATGGAATGAAAAGCCTGATTCCAAAGCAAGGAATGTCTCTTTTTTACTTTCTCATTATAAAATTTGATGAACTCTTCGTAGACTGCGGCCTTTCCGATCAGTGTATTTAGTAAATCCTGAAAAGCCTTGTTATACACGGGGACGACGAGCATGTGATGCGGTACGTCGTCTTTCGCTTTCTTCCACTCCCCGGTCGCCCCTTGTGGCGTCTTTGCATTGCTATTAATGTATAAAAACACCCTGCTCAGGCCATTCGGCATTTTGGCGAAAAATTGCCACCGACTATTGTCCCATTGCAGGAATGCGGTGGTAGTAATGCCCTGCTTTTTGTACACCGGCCGTCCCTTATGTTGGCCAGCTAACTGCCACCGGCCTTGGGCACTCTTATAATAATCGCTGAAGTCCCCTATGATATATATGTCATCGGGCGACCAGTCAGCGGCACCAGCGGCACCAGCGGCACCAGCGCCACCAGCGGCACCAGCGGCACCAGCGGCACCAGCGGCACCAGCGGCACCAGCGGCACCAGCGGCAGCAGCCATATCGTCATGGCCACAGTTCTATTAGTAGTGGTACAGACACGTTTGATTTTTAACTACAGTAAAAGCGCAATGCACTAACCCCACGAAGCCACTGGGCGGCGGCGCGTCCATGACAGTTAACGGCTGGAAGCTCCGCTCTGGGCACCGCGATTTCAACGCCCTTAAATTTTAATAGGGTAGGGTACATTAAGATGCTAGTACATGGAGGGTTAGTACGCGTCGGGGCTTGATAAAGGTCCTGCGGCACACGGCTTGATAAAGATTTATTTTAAACATACTAGTGTGCCAAGTTCATCACCTTTTCTCATCGATGCCTTTGCTCACAGGAACTGGAAGATAAGCGGCCCCTGCCACAGGTCGCCGGGCAGCGATATCAACTGGAGCACTAAAGGGTCACCGCTGCTAGAGCGCAGGCGCTTCGGAGGCGCGGCTTCGCCCCCACCGGCGCTGCCCCGCTGCGCAGTGCGGAGCAGGCACAGGAGCAGCAAGCGGCGGCGCAGCCACGCGGAGCGGCGGAGGAGCAGCAAGGTGCGGGCGGGAACCCCAAATTCGAAGTCCGGCTCGGCGGGCGGCGGGCCCTCGATGAAAGCCACGTGGTAAGCGTGGGCGCCGGAGCTCACCGCGCACACGGTGGTGCCGGCGAGCGCGAGGGCGTGCTCGCCGGCGGCGCCCTCGATCAGGGTTCGCGGAATGCGAACACGGGTGAATGTGCCGGGACAGCTGCCGAACGCGAACACGCGGCCGTCCTCCGCGAGCGCGCACGAGTGAATGTAGCCGGCCGCGATGCGCACGACGCGCACATCCGCCAGAGCGCCCACCACGGGCTGCGGCGTCGTGGCGTCGTCCATGTGCCCGAGGCCCGTGGCGCCGTCCGCGCCTTCGCCCCAGCAGTAGAGCTTGCCCTCGCCGCGCGTGATCGCCATCGTGTGGAAGGCGCCGCACGCCACCGCCGCGACGGGCGCGCCGCCGAAGTGCGCGGCGTCGATCTCGGTCGGTGTGTTGACGGCGGTCGTGTCGCCGGTGCCGAGCTGCCCGTTGTCGTTGACTCCCATCGCAAAGATGCGGCCGTCGTCGCTCACCAAGTGCGTGAAGTTGGCGCCAGCGGCGCAGCCCACGATGCGCACACCGACCAGCGCCGCGCACGCCAGCCGTTCGGGCACCGGCTGGCGGAATTCGTTGTTGCCCGTGCCCAGCTGGCCGAATCTGCTGTGGCCGAACGCGATGACGCCGCCGTCGCTCGTCAGCGCCACCGTGTGACCGAGGCCGCACGCGACGAACACCACGCGCACGTCCGCGTCCGCGAGCGCGCCGGAGTCGCAGCGCGTGGCGGCGAGCACGCTGCCGTCAGCTGTGCCCGTGCCGCACTGCCCGAAGGCATTCCACCCCCACAGGAGCACCTTGCCACCCTTGGTGACGGCGGCACAGTGGCTGTAGCCAGCGGCGACCAGCGTGATGCGCTCGAGGCCGAAGCCGGCCACGGGGCGCAGGACGCGGTTGTCGGGGTCGTTGTCGTTGCTGTGCCCGCGGCCGAGCTGGCCGTGGTGGTTCTTGCCCACCGCGGAAACCTCGCCGTCTTTGGCGAGCATGAGCGTGAGCGATATGCCCGTCACGATTCCGATCGGCTTCGTAGGCAGCATTTCGCTGGAAGCGGCCGCCAGCCTGCGTGGGTCTGTACCTGCGCGAAAGAGGCACTCGCCGCAATCGTTCATGCCGACGAAGTAGATTTCCTCATTGCCCAACATCTTGTCAATTTTGCTAGTCTCCAGCTCAGCTCAGCCAGCCATTAATTCATTTTTATTTTTCCGTTTTCCTGATGCCTCGCTCTCAGGCGTTCTCGGCGGCGTTCGGCGACGGCAGCGGCGCGAGGGACGTTTTCGGCGCCAAAGAAGGCGCGGTCTTCCCGCTCGCCGACTCCGCGCCCCACGACTACAGCCAGACAATCGACCCCACCGTGCCCTCGTGCGCTTTCCAGGGCGCCGGACACTGGGGCCCTATGTTCGGGCCGGAGGGCACGCCCATCCACTGGTGGCACGCTATGCACAACCTTGACCTAAGTGAGAAGTGCCTGACCACTAGCTGCGAGAACGTCGTGTCTTGGTGCTGCTTCACGCGCTGGCTGCACGTGTTCGTGTGGTACATCGACGCGCTGCGTCGGAATAAGCTGGGGCACATCTTGACGCACGGCTCGCTCATCGGCGCGGCGCGCAGCGGCAGCATGCCGCCCTGTCACTACGACGCAGAGGTGCTCGTATTCGTCCGCACGCCGTCGGACGAGGCGCGGTTGGAGGCAGTGGTGGCGGAGGCGGAGGCCGCGCTGCACGTGACGGCCTTTAACTACGGCAACCACCTCTTCGCAGACGGCTACATGCGAACGGACAGCTACCCGCTGCGGCCATGCAAGGTGGACTACGCGTGCGCCGGGGTCCACGACGGGGGGACGGACGGCAAAACCAACATGCTCTCTCACTCACCGTTTGAGAAAGCCAACCCGCGCTGCACGTGCGGCAGCGGCGACACGGCCATGTACAAGGCGTACGAGAGCGCGCGCAAGGGGGACCACGTGTACCTGTTTCCACACGATGACATCTTCCCGCTGCGCAAGTGCAACCTGTACGGCATGGAGGTGAACTGCCCCCGGCGCGCCTCGTACTTCAACGCTCTCTCGTATGGCAGCATCGCGGGGAGCCGCACAACGATCGCCACCATGCCGCACATCCCTGTGGGGCGCGGCGAGAACCTGCCTGCGAACGCGTCATGGTGGACGTCGGACGAGTTCACCGACTTCGTCGACACGGAGGACAAGTGCATGAAGGGCAAGTACAGCGCAAAGCGGCAGCAGCTCTTCGCTTCCCAGCACGTCCCGGCGCAGGCTGCGAGCATCACGTGCCTGTACGACAACGGCTACGTCTCGCTGCTCGACGACTGGAACGACCAGAGCAAGGAGACGCAGAAGGCTGTCATTGAGGACAAGGGTTTCGATCGCCTGCTGCCCGCCATCGACCCAACGACGTGGAAGCTAGGTCCGCGCCAGCCCTACCGCTACGACCGAAACATTCTCATCGCGCGCCTGAAGAAGGAGAACGCGGAGCACCCGGGAACACACGGAGCGCCCGGCAAGTGACAACATAAAGCTGTATCATGTGCCACACCCCCACGCATCCTAAATGGCGATTTGAATGCTCAGCCATTTTTTAAATTTAAATCTCAGTCAATTTAAAGCCATTCTTTTTTCACCATGGGCAAGCACACCAAGAACGCCACCAACGACGCCGGCAAGGGCGTCATCAACAAGGCCAAGCTCAAGGCTGCGCCGCAGCCCATCGCGTTGGAGCAGGTCCTGTTCACGCGCATGCCGTGCCTGACCCTGCCGCGCGAGGGTGCGGGGCCGCGTCGTCGACGCGCGCCGGCACCGCATCGCCGGCAGCAGAGGTACGTGCTGCAGCCCCCCCACGCCGTGCGCAATGATATGTGGTGTGCGGCCAATGCAAAAGCGCCCCTTTGCACGGACGACGCGCACTGGGGCAACGGGTACGGGCAGTTTGAGCAGTGGGACACCCACGCATCCTAAATGGCGATTTAAATGCTCAGCCATTTGATTTATTTAAAGCTTAGCCATTTATTTCCATCTTAGCCAACCCTAGCTCACAGGAACTGGAAGATAAGCGGCCCCTTCCACAGGTCTTCGGGCAGCAATGCCATAAAAATCAGTGGGGTGTCACCACCGCCGCCGGAAGCAGTGGCGGGGGCAGTGGCGGCGGCGCCGTCACCGCTGCTAGAGTGCAGGCGCTTCAGATGCACGGCTTCGCCCCCACCGGCGCGGCCCCGCTGCGCAGCGCGGAGCAGGCACAAGAGTAGCACACGACGCCGCAGCCACTTGCGAAACTGCGTACGTGCGATAACCCCAAATTCGAAGTCCGGCTCGGCGGGCGGCGGGCCCTCGATGAAGGCCAAGTGCTGAGCGCAGCAGCCACTGCCGAGCGCGCGCACGGTTTTGCCGGCGAGCGCGCCCAAATTCAGCAGCTGCGGAATGCCAATCAAATCGTTGGAAGCGTCGCCGAACGCCAACACGTTGCCGTCATCCACGAGCACAAACGAGTGGCGCCAGCTAACTGCGATGCGCACGACGCGCGCATCCGCCAGCGCGCCCACCACGGGCTGCGGCGTCGTGGCGTCGTCCGTGTGCCCGAGGCCCGTGGCGCCGCACCCGCCTTGGCCCCAGCAGTAGAGCTTGCCCTCGCCGCGCGTGATCGCCATCGTGTGGCAGTAGCCGCACGCCACAGCCGCGACGGGCGCAGCGCCGAAGTGCGCGGCGTCGATCTCGGTCGGTGTGTTGACGTGGGTCATGTCGCCGGTGCCGAGCTGGCCGTGGTCGTTGTACCCCGTCGCGAAGACGCGGCCGTCGTCGCTCACGAGCTGCGTGAAGCGGGCGCCAGCGGCGCAGCCCACGATGCGCACACCGACCAGCGCCGCGCACGTCAGCCGCTCAGGCGTTGGCTGGTAGTGGTTGTTGCCCGTGCCCAGCTGGCCGCCGTTGTTAACGCCGAACGCGATGACGTTGCCGTTGATGGTCAGCGCCAGCGTGTGATCCCCACCGCACGCGACGAACGCCACGCGCACCTGATTCTTCAGCGCGCCGGAGTCGCAGCGCGTGGCGGCGAGCACGTTGAGGTTGCCGCGCGGCGCCCTGCCGCACTGCCCGTGGATATTGCGCCCCCACGCAAACATCTCGCCATCCTTGGTGACGGCGCAACAGTGGCTGTAGCCCGCGGCGATCATCGCGATGTTCTTGAGGCCGGGTATGGGGCGCGGGACGCGGTTGTCGGGGTCGTCGCCGTTGCTGTGGCCGCGGCCGAGCTGGCCGAATACGTTAGTGCCTACGCCGAGAACCCCGCCGTCCGTCGTGTGACACAGCGTGAGCAATGCGCCCGCCACAATTCCAATAATCTTTTCCTGCAGCAAGGCACTGGAAGCGGCCGTCGGCTCGGAGGGGGTTGTACCATCGGGAAAGACGCACTGGCCGCCTCGGTTGCTGCCCATGAAGGAGACGCCATTTTCGCTCTCGCTCTCCATGTTGTCAATTTTGCTCGTCTCCAGCTCAGCTCAGCCATTCATTTAAATTTAAATTTTCAGCAAGCCATAGTTAACCCTAGGCATTAACCCTAGGCATTAGGCATTAACCCTAGTCATTAAATTCTGGTAAATATGCAGGGCTCCTCAAGCTCCCTCTCTTTCCTGGAGCGCTACCGGCAGGACCCGCGGGTGCGGTCGGAGGCCACACGCGACACACCCGGGCTAAGAGAGTCCCTGAACTTACACTGGGACAAGGCCGCCGGCCGCGCGCATGTGGTCTCCTTTGCAGAAGTCATGCGCCCGCGCCCCATCCTGCTGTGCCTGCATGCGTTCTGGTCTGCCGACGACCTCGGCTGGCACGATTTGATCCGTGCAAAGGACATGCGCTCGCCGCTCGTGCGCACCTGGGTCGCGCGGCGCTGGCGCGAGGAGGGTCCCACCGACCGTGTGATTAGTGCCATTTACCTCAAGATGGACGGCCTGCGCTGCCTCACGCCGCTCGTGCGCCCGCTGCTGCCTGACTTCTTGCGCAGCGCCCTCTACAAGCCCTACCCGGAGCAGCCCATCTTCCTGCTCGACGTCTGGATGGCACACGGCGCCTTTGACGACGACGAGCACGTGCGGCGCGTCGGCGAGCTGCTGATGAACGCCGCGTCGCGCAGCCCCGCACTGAACCTGGCGGGCCGCTTTCTCCCGCGCCTGCGCGCCGACATGCGCGAAGGGCTCGAGCATGTGGCACAGCAGACCGGCACGTTTGGCCACGAGGCCCGGCGGCTCCTGCAGGAGGGATAGTATGTGTGTGGCGCTCATAACACCACGGATGTGCATCGGTCTATTCCGGTATCTTCTTATGGTTTCCATAGCGGCCGCTAGTGCACGTCACGCATATGCGTTGTTCGCGTCGAGTGATGTGCATGCATGTGCTGCACTTACTGTTGCACACAACATACGCTCCTTGGCACTGCCACACGAGGATGCCGATATGGTGTGCATGGTCACGCGCGACGTCAGTCAGACGATGCGATCTAAACTAACCCACGCCGATATACATGTTAGGAACGTCGAGGCCAGGGCAAGGCTTAGGGGCTATTACGAGCATGCCATGGTCAAAATTGAGCCACTTCAGTGGTATGAGTACGATAGAATCATTGTGTTAGATGCGGATGTGTTTATTCAACACTCGCTGGACCACCTGTTTCAACTGCCCGACGTACCGCTTGCAGCTCCAGTCGCCAACTGGGAGAACGAGGCTTGTATAACGGATGCACTGTTTGTTGTGCAGCCCAGCAAGGAAGTCTGGCAAAAGGCACTCGCATTGATTCCAAAGTATGCCAAAGCGCAAAAAGCAGATATGGTACTCCTAAACGAGCTGTGGGAGCATCGCACTGGCAACTGCCGGATATTGCCAGAGGTTCTCATACTACCGTCCCGCTACCTTACCCTGTCCACTGAGCTGACAAACCCGGAGCCTTATCATACCGATCCAACTCGACTGCTGCACGAAACCACTGTTTTCCATTTTTCGGGTAGGCACGGCAAACCTTGGAACCCCAGTACTACTGGCATGAATGGGGCAACTCGTCAGCTGTATAAGTCATACATGGCAGGATGGCAGTGTGCTGGGTACCACAGGGAGATCTAATGTCCAGCGGCGAGTGACGGCGACTAGCGCCGCGCTGTCTGCACACACACACAGTATATGATGCTAATACACCTGATGTCCAGTTTGCTGGCAATATTTGGTGACAGAGAAGGCGCAGAGACGTCATTAGTTGGCCGAGTACTGTTGTACGTGACAACACATGCCTCTAACTCCCATCTGCTCTTTTGGAGGCGGTGGCCAAGAATGCTGTCGCAAGTGCCGCTCAATGACTTTGACGTCTTTGTCTATTTTACAAACCCACACCCACCGGCAGAGTGGTTTCACACACTGCCACTGATTGGGAACCGCACCGGCGCCAACCCCGGGTACCAGCAGGGTGCAATGCAGGCGGTGCACGACACAGCAATGATTCCAATAACAGAGGGGTACGACTGGATTATACGACTTAATCCTGACGCTCTCATCCTGGATGTAAAGCCCATTTATCACTTAATGCAAGACCCGGGTACCGACGCTATTCTTGGCAATTGCCTACCAGCTCCCTTGATGAGGGTAATGACCGATTTTACAGTGCTACGGCGACATGTGTTTATCTCAGTCCTTAAGCAGCCCACGAGGAAGACAAACGCGGAGCTTGATATGACCGCATGCTTAACGCACACACTTGGGCCGGATTTCCAGCGCACAAAGTGGGTATACAATGCCCATGGAGTTTGTCGGATCGAGCTAAAGGGGCAGGTAATGCACCAACATGACCCCAAATACGCTACCCACAACAGTTCACAAACTTGAACTAGTGATCTTACCCGCTTTCTAGTGACCCGTTTAGATTATATTTCAAATGAACTTTATCGTTGCTGTGTATGTCCTTGGTGTGCTGGCCCCCGAAGCATGTCACCAGGTGCATCGACACATGGATGCGATCGATGCAATATTGGCACGACCCAATGTGTGGCTATTGCCAGCAACTCCCCCCGGGACCCTTCGGGCGACGGCGCCGAAATCGTGGTCGACCTCCGTGTCGACCATCAAAAAGTCTGCCGCGATTTTACGCATTTCCACCGATGTTTTATGTGACATGGCCTCGAACCCTTCCCATGACATGCCACGCGTAAGTTAAGGTACCCAGGTACCCTAACAGGTACCCTGACCCTAACCCTAGTAGGGCTAGTAGGGTTACCGGGCACACATACCCGCCGCGCACGCCCCGCACCGGCCCGCATCGTGCGGCTTCCCCGGTTTGCTGCGCTCGCCCTGGTGGCTGCCCGTGTTCTGCCACAGCCACAGGGGAAGGCACGCCGTCTCGCACGCCTTGCACCGCTGCGCGTACTTGGGGAAGGCGTGCGCCGACAGCCAGCGCTTGTTGCCGCAGGTCAGGCACAGGTAGCGGCCAAAGGTCTTGCGGCCGTCATACGCGGCACGGACCACCCACTTGCCTTCGAGCCCAGGAAGGGGGGGCGCAGGGGCGCTGTGCCGCTTGTCGCGGCAGTGCTGGGCCAAGGCCTCCGGCGAGCCAAGCGCGCGCGCGCACATCGTACACCGAGCAGCCTGGGACATGCCTCTTGGAGTTGTGACTCTCAAAAGTCTTCTTCCGTCGAGAACGTTCTCGCCACTTTCTCCACGCTGTACTCGCTCACCCGCTTCTCGAAAAAATTCGTCTTGCCCTGCAGCGACAGCAGCGTCATCCAGTCAAACGGGTTGGCCTGCCCGTAGTGCTTCGGGCACTCCAGCGCCTCCAGCAGCCGGTCCGCGCAAGCCCTAACCCTAACCCTAACCCTAACCCTAACCCTAACCCTAACCCTAACCCTAACCACCTTTTTCGGCACGTGACCCTTGCGCGCGGCCACCCTAACCCTAACCCTAATTTTGAAGGTACTTTTCACATCGCTTCCGGGTGAGTTGATAAATGGCTAGGTACAATGGCCATGATTGGGGGTATGGGCAAGTATTGGTTTGGTGTATAAAGTGTATTCGAGTGCATTAGAATGTCATTTGCTATATGTGCATGTTTGGCTGTCGCTTTAGGTCATAACGGTGATTCTGGCATGGGAGAGCATATATCTGGCTCGTCTAACGAGTCTGTGGCCGCGTGGTTGTCATTGGTGTTGTTTCTGTTGCTTTTCTGCGTAATCTGGGGCGGTGCAGTGCGTTTGTGGCGGGAGGAAGTGCCTAACCCTAACCCTAAGCGTTGGAACTACCCTAACTGGAATAGGGACTGGAATAGGTCTAACCCTAACTGGATAACTGAGACCCCGAGCCCGGCACAAGCGGCACAAGCGGGACAAGCGGCACAAGCGGCATTACAGGCATTTCCTAAAGATGTGGAGCTTATAGACGAGGATAGTAAGTACATGTTGCGTGCGTGCATGTGCAGTCGGAAGAATGGTATGGTGCTGAAGCTGGACACAAATTGGACCCTCCTAGGCGGCGAGCTGCACAAATCGGACTCCTACTCCGAATGGCCGTCCAATGTGCTAACCCTCACCCTTAAAGGCGGATACCTCGAAATTGGAGTCAGGGGTTTCACGTTTCAAACCACGTGCAGTAACGAAAACGTGGAGGGCCTGGCCGCCCTTGCAACTGCAACACACGTGCCTTTTCAGTCGTAAGCGGGTTAGGGTAAGACCTAGGGTTAGACCTAGGGTTAGGGTTAGGGTTAGGGTTAGGGTTAGGGTTAGGGTTAGGGTTAGGGCTTAGGGTTAGGGTTAGGGTTAGGGTTAGGGCTTACGGTGAGGGTTAGGGTTAGGGTTAGGGCTTAGGGTTAGGGCTTAGGGTTAGGGTTAGGGCTTAGGGTTAGCGTTAGCATTAGGGTCAGGGCTTACGGTGAGGGTTAGGAGTAGGGTTGAGCTTAGGATAAGGGTTAGGGCTTAGGGCTTAAGGTTAGGGTTAGGGTTAGACCTAGGGTTAGGGTTAGGGTTAGGGCTTAGGGTTAGGGCTTAGGGTT
>VMHT01072848.1_pt1 | contig 13940 bp, 20 predicted proteins | sample 4693611 | NCBI WGS metagenome assembly VMHT01 (sample SAMN12280063, study PRJNA550983) | marine metagenome | isolation source: seawater sampled from same location over 5 years 0.02-0.2 micron viral filtrate | place: USA: collected off the coast of southern California halfway between the port... ... | reverse complement strand
CCTAGTAACAGAATACTCACCAACTTAACCGTTAAGGAGAAGTAGTATGTGGAAGACACCTACAATAAAAGAAGTATCAGTTGGTTTAGAAATCAATTGTTACGCTTGTGCTGAAATATAGTATGAGATAATATTGTGGGGGCCTAAAAATCCCCACACATATAATGGAGTTATAATGATAGATTTACAAACACCCAAAGTCTTTTCACTTGAAATAGAAAAGATTGCAAAAGAAAAAGAAATTACACACATGGACGCAGTCTTACTATTCTGTAAAGACAACAATATAGAACCAGAAAAGGTATCTAGTCTTATCACTAAAGGTCTAAAAGAAAAGATAGAAGCAAACGCAAGAGAGTTGAACTTCCTACCTAAAGTTGCGAGTTTACCGATATGAAATATACAGCTTGGCATTTAATTATAACATTATTGGTTGCAATTATGTTAACCATTTTTGTTGCTATTAGTGTTTCACATTCAAAAACAATAAAGATAGGAGTCGAGGGAATGGTCTGTGACTTTTGTGCTCAATCTATAGAGAAAGTATTTTTAAAACAGGCAGGTGTAGAAAAGGTTGATGTCAATCTTAACATAGGAAAAGTTACAGTCAAGATGGCTGATGTATTTCAAGATAACGAAGATGGTATATCTGATGAAAGGATTAAAGAATTATTTTTAGATGCTGGGTATGATGTATCGGAAATTGAAAGGGAATAATATGAAATATGAATTGAAAGTTCCTGCTGGAACATACAAACACGATAATTTATTTTTACTATTTTTTAAAGTGATTACACACAGACTAGGTCATTTAATTAAAGATGGTAAATATATGGACTGATGCAAGCTGTTGATGTTTATATTATGTACTGTGCATTGAAAGCACATTTTGGAAAAGGTGATTATGATTATATTAAATATGGTGGTAAATCCTCTGCAACAAAAGATTCGTTCTGGAAGAGAACAGACCGAATATTCTTTGTCAAAATATCAAGAAAATATAAAAAGAAAGGTGTCATATTAGATTATCTAGTATCTAATTTTGTATGTAATACAGCTGGGTGGTTGGGTGATTTTAATGATGATAATTATATAGAATGGAAAAAGAGAACACAGAGTATGAGTTATAACTTTAAACAAGAGTTAGAGAGAATAGGTAAGGTAAATATTCTTGGTATCAAAAATGGACAACACCCTAAACTATTAAAAGAGTATTTAGGTAAAAGAGTGTCAATAGAAACTCTAGTTATCTTAGACGATATAAGTAAGTTTACAAAAATGTGGAATAAAGAATTAAAGAATGATGTTGTGTGGCCTAAAGTAAAAAAACTTATGTTTGACTATAAAAAATTCTTGACATACGACAAGAAGAAGTGTACTATAATACTTAATAATTTTATTAACCAATTTTATTCGTGAGGAAAAATTATGAAGAATAGAAGTGAAGCATTCTTTGAATATAAATGTTCAAAGCAAAAAGACCGAATCAAACAACTCGAAAGAGAGTGTGCTGATTTGCAAGTGAAGAATCAAGAACTTGCAGAGAGATGTAAGAAACTTGCATCTAGAGTTCCAGAGTGGCCTAAAGGTTTTAGACCTAGAAGAAAAACACCATTTAGGAGAGCGAGTGAAACTTCGTCAACTTGATATGGAACTGTTTGGTGGGTGCAACTACTCGTGTAGTATGTGCCCACAAGGTTCTGAAAAGGGAAGAGAACCAGAGTTTAAAAAGGCTCTATCTTGGTCTAACTTTTTAAAGATTATTGATGATGCAGAAAAACATGGTGTAGAGTCAATTAGTTTACATGGTGGTGGTGAACCAACATTAAACAAATACTTCATACCTGCTATAAAGTATATTAAGAAGAGAGGTATTCAGTGTACATCATTAAGTAATGGATACAATCTAGACGACAGCCTTATAGAAAAAATAATAGACAGTGGGATTGATATATTTAAAATATCGGTTGTGGGTTATGATGAACAAACCTATGAGAATATGATGAGTAAAAACGCATTTAAATATGTTCGTGATAATGTAAGAAATTTAGTGATACAATCAAAGGGAACAAATACAAGAGTTCAATCACAACATCTTATATTAGACCCAGATAAAAAAGAGTACGAAGTAGAACAGTTACGAAAGAACTGGATTGACTACACTGGTATAGATGCAGAGATATGGTTGATGCATAACTGGAGTGGTACATACGAAGGTAAATACGGAAGAAGTAAAGAAGATAGAAGAGGTTGTGGACGACCATTTCAACCTATGTTACAAGTAAGAGCTGGTGGGTTAGGTAAACATCAAGGTGCTGTAGTTGCGTGTTGTATGGTGTTAGGTAATGATGCGTCTGCAACACTAGGTCATTTAGATGACCAGACAATAGAAGAAGTGTATAATGGTAAGAAGTATCAAGAGTTACGAGATGCACACAAAGAAAAACGATTTGATGACATACCTTACTGTAAAGACTGTGACCAACTCTATCATGTACCAGAGAGTTTAGTCTGGACAAATATGAAGAACAGAAAATATAAACAATCAAAAGTATTAGATACACTAGAGATACAATGAACATAGAGTATAAAGAAACACCCTGGCCACACTTTGTGGGTTCGTTAGATGAGGAGATGTATTATCACGCATTTAAATTATGGGAAACAGATGAGAAACTTAAATCGTATAATATATCTAAAAATCGTTCTAATATAGAAATCAAAGATGAGATACTTGTTAACTATCTTACAGAGGTAGGACTACAAGTAAAGAACGAATCAGAGAAGTTAGGTATCTTTGAAAAGTATTATCCTAAATTAAAAAAGACAATAGACTGCAATGATATTAAGTTCACCTATTCAGAAAACCCAATCACAGATAAAGGGTATCCACTTCGTGATTGGCATTTAGATTTAGGTAATAAGATTGTAACAGGATTGTGGTATTTTAAAAATGTAAAAGAGGAAGATGATGGTGGTGATTTGATTCTTGGTAATCCACACACAGGTGAAGAAGTTCCATTTGAATATGGCCCAAACAAAGTTGTCCTCTTTCCAAACACACCAGACAGTTGGCATAAAATTACTGATAGAAAACCGACTAAGTATAATAGAAGATTTATTTGTTTAGAGATTAAAACAACTAAAGTAAGACTGCATAATTATCAGGCAGTCAATGGTAAAGATATAATGAAAACATTTGATGTGAGGAATTATTATGGCTAAAAATGCAATCGTGTATGGTAATGGTGAGTCTAGAAAAGAATGGGATATCACCAGAAAATTTAAAGACACAGAAACTTGGGGTTGCAATCGTATCTATGAAGAGGGAGTGCAACTTGATAATCTAGTTTGTGTCGATTACATAAGACAACACGAAGTCTATAAGTCTGGATACGCATTTAAAAACAAGTGTTGGTTTCTAGACTGGCACGTCCAAGAGAATATAGATTTATTAGAAAGTTCTACAAACAGCTCTGAACTTATTGACCTAATCAAACAAGGTGTACCAGAAGAATACATCTTTGAGAACGAAAGAAACGGAAGTAATGAAGTTGTTATTCGTGGTAAACTGCCTAAACTACAATTCACAGACCCAGAACTAGAACAATATAAGAATAGTCCAAAGACAATGAGAGATGTTGGTGTTTATATCACTTGGGTACAAGAGGTAGATTGGGTACATGAAATAACAAGTTTCAAAGGTCGTAATGCTGGTGGAACTGCAATGTGGTTAGCCTGTGAACAAGGTGTAGAGAATGTTTACATGATGGGATTTGATTTATCTGTAATTGATAAACCACTAAGTCATTTATATCCAGAAACTACACACCTACCAAGAACTGCAGCTGCAAGTGGATTTAACAGTATCAACTGGCAAACACAAAATAAGAAAGTATTTAAAAAGTTTCCAAAGGTAAACTTTTATTGGGTAACAAAATCAGTAGAAGAACAACTACTTGTTGATAAGTTTGATATGTGTAAGAATGTAACCTTTTTAACTTATAAGGATATTGATGTATGGAAGTAATTGTTTATGGTAATGGTGAGTCAAGACAACAACTTGACCAACTACAGTTTAGTGGTAACTTTATAACTTGGGGTTGTAATGCAATCTATCGTGATATGAAGGTGGATAATCTTGTATCAGTGGATTACGCAATGCAACAAGAGATAGAGAGTTCTGGATATGCAAGAGATAATGTGTGTCACTTTACAGATTGGAGTGTCATACCAAATGCAGATGATATGTTGTTAGATACAATGAAGATGGATTTTGAACCACATATGATACACGAAACATTAAGAACAGACAGAATAGATTGTGTTATACAAGGTAAAGACCCAAAGACAGCTGAAAACAATATCAAAGAAGCACTTGACAAGAACCCAGACTTAGACTATAATGACTTAAAGTTAAAGGCAGAAAAAGATGTAGGTTTATACATCACTTGGGTTACGGAGAATAAAATAAAGAATGTAGAGTATCCTCGTGAATGGTGTGCTGGTGCAACTGCAATGCACCTTGCGTGTCAAGAGGGTGCAACAAAGGTATATATGTTAGGATTTGATTTATCCAGTTATGACAGTCCACTAAATAACATATACAAGGGAAGTCAGAATTATCTTCCTGAATATGCGAAAGGGTTCAACCCAGTAAACTGGAATTTGCAACTAGGAGCTGTCTTCGGAGAGTTCAAAGATGTAGATTTTGTCTGGGTAAGTCCTATGCACACTTCACTAGATGGTGTGCGTGAAAAATTTAAGAATGTAGATTTTTTAACATACGAAGAAATATACAAAACATACGATAACATAAGGAGAATATAATGTCGTTAGATAAGTTAAAATCAACTAATACTCTTGACAAGCTAATCAATGCAGTCAAGGAAGATAACAAAGACCCTTCAGAAAAAAAATCCTATGTAGATGAAAGACTATGGAAACCTGAACTAGATACATCTGGTAATGGTTACGCAGTCTTAAGATTTTTACCAGCGATTGAAGGTGAAGACTTGCCTTGGGCAAAACTCTTTAGTCATGCCTTTCAAGGCCCTACTGGTCAGTGGTATATTGAAAACTCAAGAACCACACTTGGTAGAGGTGATATAGGTAAAGACCCAGCATCAGAATACAACAGTTCTTTGTGGAACTCTGGTGTAGAAACTGACAAAGAGATTGCAAGAAAACAAAAGAGAAAGTTATCCTATTACTCAAACATCTATATTGTGAGTGACTCTAAGAACCCACACAACGAAGGTAAAGTTTTCTTATTCAGATATGGTAAGAAGATATTCGACAAACTGATGGCTGCAATGCAACCTGAGTTTGAAGATGAAAAACCTATCAATCCTTTTGATTTCTGGAAGGGTGCAAACTTTAAGTTGAAGATTAGAAAAGTAGATGGTTTTTGGAACTATGATAAGTCAGAGTTTGAAGCTCCATCTGCAATCCTAGATGACGATAGTGCGATTGAAAGAATTTGGAAAGAACAGTATTCACTGGCAGATTTCACTGCACCAAGTAATTTCAAATCGTATGATGAATTGAAGACAAGACTAGATGCAGTTCTATCTGGTAAACAAGTGGTAAGTAATCAAACTGTTGAGGACGAACCAATTGCATCACCAAAGGTAGATACAAAACCTGTTGAAAGTAAACAAGGTGAAGATGAAGATACTATGGATTATTTCAACAAACTTGCGAATGCTTAGAAGTCTGATATAGCACTGCTAAGTAAACCATCTCTTATAGTAATAGTTTCATTCACGTTCTGTGTATTGGAACTATTACTTTTTACACTTGAATCATTATTAATAATTGTAGGAGCAGCAGTATAACTAGATTGACTGGCACTAACTGCTTTGTTATATGCTGAATCTTGCATTTCTTCTTGTCTTGCTACTGATTGTTCTAAAGCCTCTGATTCTTGTGCAACCATTATTTGTGATGATGAAGGGCCTCTTTTTCTACCTTTTATTCTCCTCTCAATGGCTTCATTAGCAGCTTTAGCACCAACAATTTCATCTCTTTTTGCCCTCGTTTCTTGTTTTTCCAACACTTTGTCCATTCTATCATATTCATCTTCGACTGCAATATTAACGCCTGGAATTTTGTTTAAGATACCAATAACTTTATTTTTAACGAAACGAAAAGCTTTTCCCAAAGTATCACCTATGAAATCAAATACACTTAAAATACCACCGACCACTATATCTGTTAATTCTTTTATAGTTGGAAGTTTGTCTGCAAATTGTTTAAATCCAAATAACCTTGCAACAAAAGCTATGAGTTTTATGAACAATGCTGGTATAAGACCCAAAGCCTTTCCTATGAATGTTGCAACAGCAACCTTAATTGTTTCCACGATACTACCAGTTTCTCTAAATACATTTAACATATTATCAACTGACTCTTTGAAAACATAAAAGAAAGCTACAACACCAGCAATAACTGCAAGTACAATTGCAACAGGTATCAGAATTGGTGCAAGAGCAGTTGCAACAGAAGTTACTATACCTATTAATGTAGGAACTAAAGTTCCCATCATGAATACTCTTATTGCCATGAATGCACCTCTTAATAATTTAACTGCTTTCATTAGTTTAACACCAACAGCACTAACAGAAGACATTATGCCTGGAATTAACTGTTTCATCATAAAAACTCTTACTGCCATAAATGCCTTTTTGAGTGCTGTAATTGCAGCTAAAAATTTACCTTTAAGCATCATTAAGATACCTTTACGAAACTCAGTATTAACAATAAACATCACTGCTACTTTAGTCGCTGCGAAAGCACCTTTAAGTGCAATGATACCAGCTTTAAAACCCATCATAAGAACATTTGGTGCAAGTAATGCTGTCAATCCTAATATTATTGTGAAAAGTTGACCTCCCTCACCCATGCTCATAAACAATTCTTTTAATTTTTTAAATGCTGGAATTACTTTGTCTTGTATAAACTTAATTAAATTTTTAAATATCTCACTATTAAGAATTTTAGGTAAAAGAAAGAATAATGCAAACATACCAACACCTTTTAAAAAACCACCTATCTTACCAGCTCCTGCAGCCTCTTGTATCTTATCACCAAGTCCCATTATACCAACACCAATTCTTTGAGTTGCACTTAACATACTTGCATCTTGTTTTGCTTGGTCTTTCAACATCTCTTTTCTTTTAGAGGGAGACTCCATTTGTAATTCTAGTTGAAATTTTTTCTTCTGTAGTTCTTTAAATTTTTTTTCATCTTTTTTAGTTTTACCATCATTCTTAAACCTCTCCTCTTCTAATTCCATTAACCTCTCTATACCCTCAAGTTGTAGTTTAGTTTCACTTTTTCGTACATCTTCATCAAATTGTCTTTCTTTATCTGCAACTAAGTTTTCATTTTGTTTTATATTTTTTTCCATATCTTTTATAGCTGCAATGTTTTTCTCGGTTTGTTCTATTGTTTCTTTTGACTTTCTTTTGTCTGCTGTTCCATCTTTTTTAACATTGTCTTCGTTTTGTAATCTTAATTTTCTGATTTCATTTAAATTTTCAGCTTCAGCCATCTGTGCATCAAGAAGTTGGTTTGCCACATCTTGTTGTCTTTGTTTTTCAGCCTTTTTAACAATATTAGTATTATGTTCTATTGCGTCTATTAATTTATTTTCGCCGTCTGTTATTGCCATTACTTTTTCTTCTTATCTACATACGCATTCGCACCGAAGAATGCGGCTACTAATGCTGAGATTGCAACAAAGTATGTGGGTGCAATATCTGCTAGTAATTGTCCTGTTGTTTCATAACCTATAAGGTCTGCAATTACGATACCGAGTGGATATACTAACATACCCATCAATGCGAACCATGCCATTCTTCTCATTGCATCTCTTCTTGCATCTGCGTCCTCTAGTTCTTTTCTTTTAAATTCTAAATCCATCTCTAATTCTTGTGCCGAGATGTGTCCATCACCATTTAAATCTTTTTTCGCAATCTCATTATCAACAGTCTTTGTTATCTTATCTGCCATGCGACTATCCTCTCATTTTTTGGTTTTCTTTCTCAATCCTTTCATTCTCTTTCTTGATATATTCTGATAATAAACCTACATATATCTCTCTTTCAAATGGTATCATATTTTCTAACTCTGTTAAACTATATTTATGATGTTGCATCAATCCAAAGTTAGTTTTATAATAATTTGTTACGCTGTCGTGTGACAGCATTACACTAAAAAACTTTGTAGCCCCTCCAAGACTACTTCATTTTTTACTTTTGTCTTAGGATTTATAAATTTTATAGGGTGTCTTAATTTGGGCATTGTGGTGAAAAATTGTAGTACAGTTTCTAGTTGTGTTGTATCCATTGAGTCAACAAACTCATCTAATTCTTTTTCTGTAGTGTCAACTGAGTTATAAATTTTATCATCAAAATGTATCTCGTGAATACAGTTTGTTAGTAGTAAAAACATTTTACTATAATCATCTGCATTCTCTGGAACTTTATTCATATCTTTTAGTCTAGGATATTTCATCACAAGTTTTGTTTGTTCATTTACTTTTACTTCATTCGTGTGGTCAGCTGTCATATGCACTGAAACTTCTTCAAGATTAATTTTTACTTTTGCTTTGGTTTCTTCATCATCTTGACATATCACACTTACATTAACTGTTTCACCCACAGACTTTGAACGAAGTTTAAGAAAAATATACTCTACATCAAATATAGGAGATGTAGCTGCATCAACTTTTCCAAATGTGCAAGAGTCTATTAACTGAGTCATAGTATCAACCAACTGTGTTTCATCTTTAGATTCTTGTGCAAGTATTAGTAGTTTTTGTTCTTTTACTAGGAATGGTCTAAATTTTATTTTTTCACCAGTAGAAGGTAACTCCAATTCATGCGTTGGAGTATTTAATTTAGGTAACGCCATTATATTCTATCCTTTATAATCTAGACAATACTCTCGGTATTGCAGCTCTTATTTGCCTCTCTGCACTATTAATAACCACTTCCTCAATTCTATCACGCAGTGGTTTCGGTAAGTCTGCCTCATCTGTTAAATTTTTCCAATATCGGTAACTAAATGTTACAGCTAATTTTTGTACATCAGTTGCTTGTGGTGCAGCTAACACTTGTGCAGCCACTGTTTTTGGAAAACATTCAATCAATTCTACACCGTATCTTCTTCGGTCATTTTGGTCTAATGAAAATATCTGCATTCCTCCAGTATACTCATTATAATATCCCATTGCCCAAGTTTGTGGATTGTATGCAAGTCTTTGCCAAGTTTCAAAGAATTTCTTTTCTTTGTAATCAGCAGACATTCTAAATGTCGCAGTTATTTCTGCGTAGGAATAACCTTGCACTATTTCTCTTGAAGGGCCATAGATATTGGTGTCTGGTGCAGTATCAAGATTACGGCCTGGAAACTCTATTGCTTCACATTGTAATCCAACTTTTCTCGTTATACCTTCTCCAGTATTTTCTTGCATTACTTGTGAAAACACATTATTCAATGCACCTTTAGGTTTACCTCTAGTCCCTTGTGGTGGTAACATTACAACTTCGTATCTAGAGGGTAATGCAAAACCATCATCAGAATGAAACTCTGCGAGTATCTCATTTATGACACCATACGCACTCCCTTCTAAAAGTCTTCCTAAATTAAATTTCGGCATTAAATCATCTTCCTTGAATCTGAATACACAGTTCCCTCTTGTGCTTTTTTAAATCTTGCGACTGGTAATAATGTTGCAATTGTAAATTCATCTGCATCTATTCTACGAAATCTTGATTTTACTTTACCAGCGAGGTATCTTTTAAGTGTCGGTCTAATAAGTTTTATTGTTTTTAAATTTTGATAACTTACATTCAACACAGTGGACTCATCAAACTTTGTATTATTACTAAAATCTACAACCCTATCTAGTAATCTCATACGAAGAGGTATTGGTAAATAATGAAAATTTAATCCTAAAAATCCATCATTATATCTCTCTAATGGTAGCACTAAAGGAAATGTATCATAATATGGTAACTTCTTTTTTAACTTTGGGTCATATATAAACATATTTAATCTACCAAAGAAAGGTCTACCAGCTTGTTTACCATCACGAATTAAATCAAGTGATTTAGGTGTGCCAAATTCTCTTATCTTATCACGATACCAATCAGTGGATTTTGGTCTACCCTTTGCAGCCTTTTGGACACTCTTAATATACTTACTTGGTACTGCCATTTAATTTCTCTCTATTCTTTAGGTGTTCTTCTTCTATTAATTCTTTAGACTGTCCATGATACTCTACTGCATAATAGTTGTCAACCATAAAGTCATTAAGGATTACATACCTATCCAAGTGTGGTTCGTGAACTCTAAACTTACCGAGTATTCTACCAAACTTACCAGACTTATCTTTTTCTGTAATTAGTGTTTGTATAGAACCAACAGGCATAAATGTAAGAACTAAATCTTTAGCCATATTACCGTATTTCTTTTCCTCTAAATCTCTGGTTCTACTCTCTGGTGTATCTATACCATATAACCTAATGCGTTCTTTGTGTAACCAGACACCAAAACCTAAGTCGATATCCACATCAACTGTATCTCCGTCAATTACCTTGACTATTTTACATTTGTACTCGTACATAATACTATTTATACTGTGGATTGAGATGTTTCTCTGTGAGTATCTTAAATTCCATACCTCTATTTTCACACCAGTCTATTGCAGATTTCCATTTAGCCTTATTAATACCATAGGTCTGTACTTCTTTATACCACTTGCGTGTTCTCTTTTTAGGTGTTTTGGTAGGTTCTTTACACTGGTATTCTGGTTTGACTTCGATAATAAACTTCTTGAAACCACCAGATGTTTGCTCTATTTTAATATAAAAGTCTGGGAAGTATCGGTGCATTTTACCGTCCCAAGGCGACCTGTACGGAACAATTACTTCTTCACTGCCCCACTCGATTACTTTAGGGTTCTTATCACAATAAACCATAAACTTACGTTCCCATAGAGAACGATAGATTATCTGTGATGGATTACCCTTATACTTCTGTGGGTTCTTTGGAATATATCTACCTTTGTATGACATAATGACTAAATACCTTTATATAAGGAGTATTTATATATGCCTATAGATTTCGCAAAAGGTATTGCAACCACAGTAGTTAATCAAGGATTAAGAAAAGTAGCCGGTAATCTGCCTGGCATGCTCGGTCAAGTAAGGGGTAAAGAGGGCATAAGAGATACCTCTGATTTTGCAGAGATAACAAATGCAAAAACCTCTGGTGTTAGTCCAAAACTATTACAGTTTCCCTCAAATATTGATTCAGACCCAGGCGTGGGTAATCATGGTCATTACATTATTTTCTTTATAAACGAATTTAACAAAACAAAATTAAAATTTAGTGACCAAATTGATGGTGTTGAAAGGGGTAAACAAGCAGAGGAAGATGCAAAAACACAAATGAGTATCCCTGATAAAACTAAAGAAACAAAAACTGTAGCTGGTCAACCTCAAACATTCACAGAAAGTGAACTTAAAAAACAAGGTGTAAATTATGGTAGAGCATATACAGGTGATAGAAGAAAAAATTTTAGAAAAATGGAAATTAAACAAAATGTAGCTGCAGACGATATGATAATACAAAAAAAACAAGGGTATGGATATTCACAATTAAATCACAACCATGCTCCCTCTGCCGATAAAACAAAAAACTCTAGTGAAACAGGTGCAGACCCTTCAGAAAAAACTACACAAATTACAGAGGCAGTTCAAGGTAAAATGAAAGATAATGTAAGAGTTGAAATGCCTGGCAGAAAAAGATTAGATACTGCAATTGCACTGTATATGCCAGCACAGGTTCAAGTATCATATGGTGCTAAATATGCAGACAAAGAAATAAGTGCGTTAGCTGGTGCATTAGGTCAAGCTGTTGGGGATATGAGTCAAGGTGCAACTTTATCAGATACATATAATAAAGTTATACCTATGGTTACAGAGGGTTTACAAAAGAAGGCACTACTCATGGGAGCAGACTTACTTGACGGTCTTGGTATTAGTGGTGCGAGAGAAGCAATAGAAATAGGTAGAGCTGAAGTAATTGCAGACAGAATGCAACTTGCATTTCAGGGTGTGGACAGAAGGACATTCTCATACACATTCAAGATGATACCTAGAGATTCAAGAGAGGCTGATGAAATTAAAAAAATAGTACACGCATTTAAATTTAACATGATGCCAGAATTTACAGACAGTACAAAAAGGGATACTCTTAATTATCCAGCAACATTTGATATTGAGTATCACTACAGAGGTAAAAATAATACATATTTAAACAGGGTATCAGAGTGTTTCCTTGAAAAAATGGACGTGTCATACGGTGGTGACAGATACAAAACATTTGACCCACACAATAGTGAGGGTGCTCCACCTGTAGAAACATCAATAAGTTTAACTTTCCAAGAGATTGAAATTATGACAAGAGAAAAAATAGTCGAGGGTTTCTAATGTATTTTAAAAGTTTTCCAGTAATACCTTATGATTCTGTTGGTGATTTACAATTCAAAGATGTAACTAATCTTTTACGAAGAGTCGGTCTTAGAGCAAAATTGAAAAGTAACACCTCTCTTTATGATACCTATGATGTAAAAGAAGGTGAAACACCAGAAATAATTGCACATAAACTTTATGGTGATTCTAAACTACACTGGGTAATTTTAATGATAAATGAAATTACAGATAGATATCACCAGTGGCCTATGAGTTTTATGCAGTTTAATGAATACTTAAATGATAAGTATTCAAACCCAGATGGTATACATCATTATGAAACTCAACAAAGTTCTGGCGACACAAAAGTTAAAATAGAAGTATTTAATGAAGTTGATGATGATGCATATACAGGTTTAACTCCAATTACTAATCGTGAGTATGAAGAGAGTCTTCAAGATAGTAAAAGACAAATTAGATTACTTGACCCTTCATTCGTAGACCAATTTGTAGATGAGTTTAAAGCCTTAATTGATGAAACAATAATATAATGTCACATGGAAGTAATAGTAGAGTACAATATGCTGGTGAATATAAATTACTAGAGTGTAAAGTGATGTCATCAACAGGCATGGTTGCAAGACTTGATGACAAAGTAATTCAATTCCAAATTTTTGAAAATTTGTTTTCACAATCATTAGTAGCATCAATGACGATTGTAGATAACACAAATATGATTATGAAAATGCCATTCATTGGTCAGGAGTTTGTTAGTTTTAAAGTTGAAACTCCAGATGTAGGTCAGATTGATTTTACTGATAATGTATTTGCAGTCACAAATATTAAAGCTAGACAAGATATCAGTAATGATGCACAATTATACGATTTAACTTTAGTATCTCCAGAGTCTTTAAGAAACAGTAGGACGAGAGTATCAAAATCATATAGTGGTTCAATATCAACTATGGTAACAAAAATACTAAGAGATAAAACTTTAATTGACACAAATAAAAATATCTACACCGACACAACAAGTGGTTCAAGAAAATTTATTGCACCAAATGTTAGACCTTTTAGATTTATAAGAAATCTAACAAGAGAGGCCTTATCAGGTGTGCATGAAAGTTCACCTCATTTTTATTTTTTTGAAAACACCAAAGGATTTCAGTTCAGAAATTTAGATGGTTTATATAAAAGACCTACAAAAGGAGATTTTGTTGCAGACTCAGAATCAGTTATGGGAAGTGACAACACACAACCATCTCAAAATATAGAGAAAGATTATAGAAGAATTTTACAGTTTGCGATATCAAGAACAAATGATACTTTGATAACTAGCATGGGTGGAATGTTTGGTTCTAGTTTAATTAAATACAATATATTTCATAAAAATTATCAGCAATATGATTTCAATTATTTTAGAAAATTTAAAAACATGGTAGAATTGAT
>VMHT01093387.1_pt1 | contig 13945 bp, 11 predicted proteins | sample 4693611 | NCBI WGS metagenome assembly VMHT01 (sample SAMN12280063, study PRJNA550983) | marine metagenome | isolation source: seawater sampled from same location over 5 years 0.02-0.2 micron viral filtrate | place: USA: collected off the coast of southern California halfway between the port... ... | reverse complement strand
TTTTTTTTTAATTAATATTCGTTTAGTTTAAAATTTTAATATATTAGAATATATAAATGTCTTCTACTATAGTCTTAGCCTTAAACTCATCTGAAAATGGATTAGAGAGAATGAAATTAAATGCCTCTAAAGCCTTACACGTAGATGGTTCCGCTGTTACTCAGCCAGTATCCGGAACTTTTTTCCAGGCTACTCAGCCAGTTTCAGTCGCAGGAACAATAGCCGTAGATGGTTCAGGTTCTACTCAGCCAGTATCAGTCGCCGCAACTGTTATAGTTGATGGTTCCGCAGTTACTCAGCCTGTATCGGGAACTTTTTTCCAGGCTACTCAGCCAGTATCTGTCGCAGGAACTTTAACCGTAGATGGATCAGGTTCTGTTCAGCCAGTATCGGGAACTTTTTACCAGGCTATTCAACCAGTATCTGGATCTGTTTCAATTTCGGGGAACGTCAATACAGTCGGAGGATCACTTAGTGTAGCTGATAACAGTTTATGGTCCAGTCAATCTATTTTAACTGGTAACTCAGCCCAAACAACTGGTTTAGATATATCCCTTTACAGAAGTTTACTTATTTATGGAGATAGTAGTGTGGCTATGGGAGAAATTAAAATAGAAATATCTTTTGATAACTCAAATTGGTATGATTTAGGAGAAAATTTATATCCAGACGGTTTAACTGGAAACTTTGCTAAACAGTTAGAAACAGACGCTAAATATATTAGACTTAACAGAGATAACAACTCAGGTGGCACAGAAACTATATCCGCTAGTATTATGGTTAAATCAGGTTAAAAATAAAGTTGATTGATTTTATAAATATTTTTTAATTTTTATAAAATGACTATCACTTGGAAAGTAGAAATTATAAATCCTATCGATAATAGTATATTATTAACCTTAGAAGATGTTTCTATCCAAAAAATTGTTAAAAAATGGGTCGATACCAATAAAAATAATTATTTAACAACAACAAAACTATTTAATGTTTTCCATCATAAAAAAAACCAAGGGCTAATAAGAGTTTATAAATATGATTCCAAAGTAGAAGTAAATTTATAAAAGTTGTCTTTTATAGATTTACAAATTATCATAATTTAAAATTTTTGTAACCAAACCCTTACAACAATAACCAAGTTCCCTCATTTCATTTATAAGATGATCTACAATACATTCTGTATCGGGCCACCTTAATTTTTCACATATAGCTGTTTCCAAAAAAGGTAAAAAACTTTTCATTTTAAAATCTAGAATTTCTTTTTTCCATAATTCATTGTCATTATCTTTACAAAGCCATTTTTTACCATTATATATCATAATTTTACCATTTTGTTCACTTCTTTTAAATGTGCCCCGTAGACGGAATCTATCCAATAAATGTATTATGATCTTATTAATCAAACTTTTATTGGTTTTCCATTTTCCGCTACCGTGTTGATAACATTTTATAATACTAACCCCTAAACTTTGCGCTGTTCTTAGTTCAGTTCCCATATAAGACCACAGTATAGGATTTTCATCATATTTATAATTTGTTTCCATATGATTTATATGGGATCTAAATTTACATTTTTTTATATGTTTACGTAGATTAGATATATCTTGGTTAATATAGGAACAACCATCCGCACCAAAAATACATGCACATTTAATAGTATCTCTAAGATATTTTATATCTATAGTTTTAACTTTTAACTCCCAATCTTCTTGTTTTAATAATTTAAAATATTTTATATCCATATAAATAAGTAAGTATAATAAGTATTTAAGTAAAAATACTTTTTGCTCATTTTCAAAGTATTTATAGAGATCTACTTAAATAAACATAACTTAATAAATAATCATTAACATAAAAGGTAAATATATATAAATAGAAAAATAGAAATATATAAAATATATAAAAAAAGTAAAAAGTTAGAGCAAAATAAGAATATCTTTACAAAGATCAGAAAATTATAAAAACGTTTTAACAGAGCTCTGTTATTGGGGGTATTGGCTCATTTCGTTACTTTTTACTTTGATTTTATGAAGGTAGTTAATAAATAACTAAAAAGTAAAATTACTTTTACTACCAATTAAGGTAATCTAAATTTAAAAATATTACTTTTTCTTTTTGTAGTTCTTTTTGTAGATATTTAAAATATTCCGATCTCCCTTTCTAGTTATAAAATCCTTATCAATACATAGAAAAGTTATAAATTTACAAGGTTTAGGAATTTTTACAGTTTCGGTTCCACGTATGTAATACCAATCCCGATAGTTTTCCCACATATTGTTAAAGCTTGGTTTTTGAAATTGACTATAAAAATCTTCATCATCTTCAACAAGTTCAACGTAATTAATACATATTGGATTTTTTTCTATATACCATTTTTTCCATTGTAAATAGCTATGTCTAGTTCCAATTACTCCATCTACATAGTCATGCAGTGTTTTTTGCCAATTATGTAAGTTATCGGAATTTATTTGATCAAAAAGATGTCTACAAAAAATCTGCTCCATATCAGCCTTATTAAGATCTACTGTAAAATTTACCATTATTTATAGATTAGGAAATAACAGAGATCTGTTAATCAAATTTTTTTTAATAACAGAGCTCTGTTAATCCCAGTGGAAAAATTACATTATAGAAAATTAAATTTGTTTTAATAAAATTATATTTGTATAAAGTATAAAAATGCCAACAGTTGGAAAAAAACGTGATATGCTTATGGATACCAATGTGTCCAAACCTCCTCCTACCCCACAGTCCAATACATCTATTAAGGAAGATCAGATATTTGATAAAAAACCAGTAGAAAATAAAAAAAATATAAGTTTAGAAGTGGAAAATTTAAGTGAACCCCCTGTAGATTCACCCCAACCTCCTGTAGAACAACCAGTAAAGAAGCGTGGTCGTCCTAAAATGAGTGCTGAAAGAGCAGCCCAAGTAAAAAAAGAGAGAACAGAAAGGTTAATAGCAGCTAGACAAAAATCTTTGGAAACCAGACGCAGAAATGCTAATGAGAAAAAGGTTCAAGCTGGTAAAGTAGCACAGGAAAAACTCCAGGGGTCACCTTTAAAAATACAAGATCCCCCTCCACAACAGACTATCAACACTCCCCAGGGATTCGCCGGTCCACCTCAACAAAAGGTTGATATTCCACCTGGTTTTAGTGGAAATAATATTAATTATGAAATGCTAAGTAAAAGTCTATGGGGTCACATGCAACATAATCAAAATACTATTGATGATGAAGCATTAAATAGATATGGTGAAAAAATTAGAGCGGAAGAAGCAGCCAAGGCTAAACAACAATATCAAAAAGAATATGAAAATCTAGAAAGACAAAAAAAGAGAATGAATCAGATGAACAACTCCTTAGGTATTCTAACTGGAGCCCAAAACACTTATAAACCCCAACACAGGGTATTTGGTCGTAGACCTAAGCACACTCAACAGAAAGCTCTTGGTTCAAACCCATATGCGAATTGTTTTTAGCTTCTCTTTTAAAATGGGATTGTCTCTTTTTATGATTAGCAATATTTTTTCTAGATATAAATTTACCACAACTACATTCTATCCTTTCACATAATCTGGCGGCATTTTTTTTTTGATAGTTTAAATTATAGGATTCCCTATCAATTTCAAATTTATATTTATTTACTACATTTGGAAGTGTTTTAATCCAATATTTTTCATATTCCATTCTATCTTCTTCTTCGCAAACTTCAATACACTCTAATCTAAGATCATCATTGGTTTTTGATTTAGCTATAATTTTCCAAGAACTAACCGATAGATTATTAGATGAAAAATTATATTTGTGCTCACAAAATCTTTGCCAAGGGTTCCTACAAGTGCTACCAACATAAATTTCATCATCATAAATACTTCCTATCTGATAAATAGTTATCATATTATATTATAACTATTTATTTTATTAGAATCAAGAAAACGCGTCACCAATTGATCTTTCTACTCCAATAATTAGCTGAGTTTTTATTATTAGCTGTTAGTTTCCCAGATTTATCTCGTATTCCAGCAGATCTAGCACGGTAGGATTTAACTTGTGCTTTACTGGCACCTTTCTTTTTATCAGTCATTGAGGAATCACCAAAGTGGATTAGACGTTTTTTTCCATCTTTCATCACATATACTGATCCTTTCTTTCCAGCTACTAAACTATGTACAGGTTTGTACAAAGGACGATCCTTCTTCCATTTCTCAGTCGCTTTAGGCATCTATATTAATAGAATATAAATTATTTATTTATCCTCTTTTTTGCTACTTCAAATATTTTAGGATCAAGTTCGAAGCCTATAAAATTTCTTTTTAAATTTTTACAAGCCACTCCAGTTGATCCCGAGCCCATAGTAGGATCCAGCACTGTATCCCCTTCATCAGTCCAGTATTTTAAAAAGAACTCAAGAATATCTAGGGGTTTTTCAGTTTGATGATGGCGTTTACCAATAAAAACCTTGCTTGATTCAAACATAGATACGGGTTCATCTTCCACTTCATTAATAACAGAAGATGGATTAGGTGGTTTAAAGAGGTTGCCATAAGTCTCCCGTGATGCATCTACTTGTTTTTTAACCATACCATAAACCGTTTTCTCTTCCACTACTGATGCTGGATTAGGAGGTTTAAATACTGCACCGTGTGCTTTTTTTCCAAATGTATGACCATTAACTTTACTATTATATTTTTTATAGTTTTCGTCTTTCACCTGTACCAAATCCTTTTTGTCCTTAGCATCGGCTTCTTCCACTTCATTAATAACAGATGCTGGATTAGGTGGTTTAAAAATACTATCACCTTTGGATAGTCTTATTTTTCTCTGTTTTTTTGTTTCGCCATAAATATCTTTCTCTTCAACTACAGATGCTGGGTTTGGTGGTAAAAAGTTATTCATTGTTCCCATTTTGCTTGATTTTCCATATACAGTTTCTTTTTCTATATTATGTTCTTTTTTTGGTTGTATCCGTTTATGGTATTTATCTCTATTATATTTAGGACATTTATCATAAAAAAAATAAACCATCTCGTGGTTTCGCATAGGTCTATTCCTGCTCTGTAGTCCACCAGTCTTATTTCTCTTTTTCCAAACCATATCCATTTTAAATCCCTTTTCCCAGGATTTGATGAGAGTGTGTCCAAATTTAGTAGAACAAAAATGAATACAAGCCACTCTATCGTGCTTTCTAATCCTTTTAAATTGCTTCCAAAACTCCTCCATATCTATCAATATGTCCCACTTGCAATTTGTTTCCCCATATGGAAGATCACATATAAATAAGTCTACGCTTTTATCTTCTATTTTTTTCATTAACTCTAAACAATTTCCATTTTTAATATTCATATGAATTAGATTAGAAATAAAATTCATAGAATAATTTGAAATTTTTTTACTTATATCCAGTTAGTTTTTTAGCCTCTTTAGCCTCTCTATCTGGAAGTTTTCTTTCTATAATGGGTTTAATACTAGTTTTAATTTTATTATCCTGTTGTTTTTCAGTTCTAACTAAAACCTCCTCCAATGTTTTATAAACATCATCTCCATATAGATTAATGAGATGCTTTATACGTCTACATTTATCGCAAAATTTAGATATATAACAATATTCTTTTTCACATAAATAACAACTGAACATTTTGTCTATATTTTTAGATATATAAAAATTTTAAAGTTTAGATTGGGTTCCAGCTCTCTTCTTTTCATCATCTGGGTCACTACCTCCCTCTGCCGCCGTTTGATATGATGGTGCTGCCGACCGATATGATGGTGCTGGTCCTGCTCCAGTATGATATGACGGTGCTGCGGTTGAGGGGGCTTTCTGTGATGGAATTGGAGCTGATCTTGTATGTATAGATTCACCTATACCTGATTCAGATTGACTACCGAGACTCGCTGCTACAGATGAATTATTCCCAGGTAAAACTCTATTTATTACAAATGGTTGATTCATTCCTATATCTACTTCCCGTTGAAACATTGATAAATTACCTTCTGCCGTTCTCCCCATAACATTTCTGGGATCTGCGTCTGGTATTTCTTGTTCCCTAACAAATTGGGGATCTGCCTCTGGTTCAGGAGGAATTACATATGGAATATCAGCCATTCTCTCTCTTGCGTTTCTTCCTTCTCTTTGTAAATCCAAAGCCATTCTTCTAATATTTCTATTATGTTGTTCTATTAAAGCATCGTCTCCTAAACCATCGTTAATATTCATTTGATCCTGTTCTGTCTGTCGTAGATTACTCATAATATTTCTCATAGCACTCGCATTCTGGATAAAAGCAGCTCCAGCAGGAGTTTGGAAAAATTCTCTACGTTGTGTAGGAGTTAACCGTCCTAATCCAAAAGCATTAATTTGATTTCTAAGCTCACTTATTAAATTAGCGCTCTTGTTTGTATCTCCATTTTCTATTATACCTATACCTAAATTAGCTAATTGACCTTCTAACTGTGTTAATGGTGACCCCTGACCCTGTCCTACAGCCGCTAGATGTTGATTTAAAACGTTCATTACTTCATAATCATTTTGTTGGATCTCAAATATAGTATTCGGTCTGTCCATAGGCTTCGGTTGATTATTTGTAATAGAATAAACCACAGTGGAATTATCCCCTAAAACAGTTGGTGTTTCATAATTTGTATTTACAATTCTAGTGGTTATTTCACTTATAACTCTATCTTTTTTAGCAAACCATGATAACATACCATTGGATAAAATAAAATCTCCAGTTAAAAAAGCTTTACTAATAAGAGATATACCATTTATAGCACCGACTTTACTCATTATAAAGTTTGGTTCTTCTAACAAACTACTTATAACTATTAAATGTCCGTGGTTCATTTTTTTTGGAAGTCCAGAAGCCTGGATTATATTACTATTTGGAGTAGCAGCTGAATAGGATAAATATAAATTACAATCAACATTTAATGTTACTGGAATACTCTTTTGATCAACAATAGAAGTAGATCCCTGTGTATTAGGCAGACCCATACCTCGACCCACATTTGATAATCTTAAACCGCCTACCGATCCATAAGCGTCTGTGCAATTATCAAATCTAACAGAAGCAGTAGATGACTGAAAACTATCCGTTGATGAACTTAAAGAGTATGGATAAAAAATATAATCACCATTCATTTGCCTCATAATATTATTATTTATCCCCATAGAAGAGATCGCTAATGTATTGTGAGTATGTAGTGAAGCACTATTTTCTGGAGCATCAATAGCTGATAATATAGCATCACTGGAATCTATTAAACTAAAGTTAGTTCCTAAAAATATTAAATTAACAGAAGATATATTTTTGGTTGTTCCACCATCCATAATATAATTTTTTTGATAACCCTCAACAGAAAAACCAGTGTTTATAGGATTAAAACTATTAACTTTATTTTCAAAAGTTATATCTAAATCATCATCAGAAAAACCTAATTTATTTAAAAATCTTTTTCCAATAACAGCTACAGATGTAAATGGATTAACTCCATTAGGATAGGCTTGTAAATCTGGATTTAATATATCGCTTTGATTCATAACTCCTTTAGGATAATTAGGTTTAGCCCAATTCCATACAACAAAACCACCAAAACTATCGTGGTTATAAATACCCTCTTTCCTATTACCGTAAAATATTCGAGTAGCAAGGTCGCCTCCAGAACCATCTAAAAATGGAGATGTATAAGGTTGATAAAAAAATTGAAATGTAAAGGCACTTGTATCAGTCTGGAAAGCTAAAGTAGGATTAGTTGATCCGCAAAACTGACTTGCTAAAGCCCTATCAAATTTTCCATCTGTTGTATTTTCAATATACCTTACTGGATAAGCAAAAGGAGAGTCTGGAAAAGGAGTTGATGAACCGCCAGTATAACCAGCGGGTGTAACAACGTGTGGTTGAATTCCAGTATTGGGACCGAGATCTGATTGATTGGGGGGCGTTTCCATTAATTCACTTATAATAGCAGCGTTCGGGTTTCTTGTAGGATCATATTGGGAGGCGTGTGTTCCTGAACTAGCAGGATTAGATGTTTGAGATGGATCTTCTGTAAAACTCATTGTTGTTCCATCAATTAATTTAACTGTTTTAACGGGTATATCGGGTTGTGGAGCAACCTGGGCAGCTGCTATCCTAGAAGTATTACCGATATTTCTAGCCTGTGTTTGAAGTGTATGTAAAGGTGTTCTATCGGGTATACCTATATCTCCAGCCATACCAGCGTGATATTGACTGGCTGTTTTTATTTGTATCTTACTTGGATCATAATTTCTAAGTTGAGTAAATGGGGTTCTAAAATATACTTTATAGTGTATTAAATTACCATCACTATTCTGACTTGGAGATACAGCCCCGTACCAACCAGGCATAAATGGAACTAAATTTTTATTTAACCATTGTTGATTTTGATCAATAAAAGATACACCGATACAATGTCCACCTTGTAAACCTCCACTATTTGGAAATAATGTTAAATCTTTTATATATTCGCCTCCACTATCAATAAAATTATTACTTCCATAAACAGGGTGAACAAACTCATTCTGAATTAATCCAGTTTCTCTTACATTGGTTAAGGTCTCCCCTGTATCTCTATCTATAATAGGTAAAATTTTATGTGATTGGGCATCCCATTTAGAAGCTATATCACTTGGAACAACAAAATTTCTATCCATAACAAAAGATTTTTGATTATAAAGCGGTTCATAACCATATATATTTGTAGCATCGTTAGCCATTGCATGGTTAATTAAGGGTGTAGCAGCAAACGGATCACTTAAATATGGTAGTTTATTATTATATACTTTTTTGGCTTGATTAGCAATTGGAACGCTCGTTGTATCACCTTCATATAAAACAAACTCTCCATATCCCTGTGAAAAACCAAAAAACTTCCTATATTGGACTCGCTCTGAAGAAGCACTAACCAGCCCCGTATTCTGTGTTAGAAAATAAAAACCTCCTTTATTATAGGAAGCTATACCTTGTTGACTAATACCATTACTACTCATAATATATTTCCAATTGTTAAAGGCTAATAATTTTGATGTATTTAAATTTTGATCTTCTAACCCATAAAAATTTTGACTAGAAGTATAAGCTATTGATCCTTTATTTTTATCTTTAAATGTAGATATAAAACCATTATTAACTTCATTAGGTCTTCTAATCCAAGATACATTAACCTGTGTTCCAGTAGTATCTATATCTGGAAATCCATAACCAGTGCTATTAGAATTCATTACTCGGGTAGTTATATTAGCCATACTATTAGGCAAAGTAAAACCATAATATTGTGTTTGTGGAACACATCTCGATTGGGCTTTAATATCATATATAGTATTAGGAGTGATCTCTGTTCCTATACCCCCCATCATAACATGCCTTTCATTATTTTGTCCAACATTTAAAACCATTAACGTATGTATTGGCAAATCATCTAATTCCTTTAATTCTGGATATGTAGTAGTTATTGCTGGTAAATTAAATCTAAATGAAGTTTGTGCGTATTGTCCACCTTCTATTATAGGCTGTGCTTGTATTATATGATCACCATTAGCAGCTGTGTTTGGCCCAACTGTAAAATTATAATTGAGTTGATTTCCCCAAGCATTTCCATTTAACATATTTTGTATTTCTAACTCCTGATCCTTGTCGTGGAATGAATAAATTTTATTATAATCTGGAGTATCTTCATCTTTGGATAATCCAGATGGTTTATATAATAAACAATTAGGATTTGCCGACCTATACGGTTGATCCTGTCCCGCTGGATTTGCTCTATTTAAATGGAAACATTCTGGAAAAGTTGGTGGATACATTCCAGCATAATTATCAAAACTTTGACCGCCCTGACTTACTGGTAAATTTTGACCATTAAGTAAAATCTGATTGTTAGAAACTCTTTGACAACTAAATCCATTTGGATTAACTTGATCTGCTCCAGTATTTGAAAATGTTTGAAGACCACTCATATAATATGGAACTGGGGTTATAATCATTTTAACTGGTATATTTCCAGTTATATTCATCATACTTGGCTCTAAACTTTCATAGACACCAAAATCAGCCCCTCCACACGGATCAGTTGTGGTTATAATAAGTCTTATAGCTTGTGTAGCAGCAGATAAAGTATTTCCAGTTGCTCCAACGGGGGGCAATTCTCCAGGTGCTAAACTTTTAATAGACTGACCAACACTCCAACCTCTTGTAGGTAATAAATTAGCAGACTGAAAATAAACATCCTTTAAAGCACCAGGGACTTTTTGATTTGGACCAGCTGGATTGTTAGGACTTCCAACTGCTCCATATGTATTACATTCTACTTGTATATAATTATCAACATAAGTTGGTTCACCTGGAAACTGTGCTTGTCCAGGTGTCATTCCTGCTATTGGACTTTCATCAAGTCTACAAAGGAATGTAGCCCCAATTGCTCCTATTCCCAAACCCGAATCTGCGTCAACCCAATGTCCAAATTCTATGTCTGTAGGACCTCCTAAATTATAATTTTCAAATGTATTAGATCCACCTAAATCACTGCTTCCAGATGGATCAAATTTAGCAGGTGGTCCAATAAAGTTCCGCATATATTTTTTTCCAGTAGCGTCTTCAACTAATTCTTGTGATCCAATAGGAAAAACTCCCCCATACTTATGAGTAAACTCAGTATAAACTAACCATTGATTTGCGACTGTTTCACGGGCATCACCCTCTGGAATATCCATTTTAAATCTAATATCAACAACCATTCCAGGACACAATATAGAATTAATAAAATAATCTATCTCTGTTTGATTTTGAACTGTTAATGTTAAATTACTATCTGGAAATATTTTTTTAGTTCTACTAGCTATTGTAATTCTACCAATTCCTAAATTTGTTTGATATTCTGGTTTTAAATTAGCCCCACTTTCTCTTCCTATAAAAAAATCACTATTTTGTCCAGTAAGTTCTAATGATGTTCTAAAATTATTAAATTGATAAGGAGCACTATTAAGGGTGGTTTCACTTCCTTGTGATTTATGAAAAACTCCAGAAACAAACTCGTCCTCTTTATTTCTACATATCATAGAAGCAGAGAGTAGCAGATCATTTTGATTTAATTTTGATGGAACATTTAGATCATAATCTATCTGATCACTGGCTGTATATTTTCTATGAAAACCTCTTCCATAACAAAATTTAGAAGTATTTTCATAAGTTTGTGCCCATCTATGTAAAGGAACTCTTTGATAATTATAGCCTTGATCAAAATAACTGGGTAAATCTGCGGCTGCTGTAGGTGCGCACCCTCCAGGATTTCCTTTATAAACATTATTAATTCTAACAGTAGCACCTGTATTTACTGGATAACCAACAACAGGGTTAGCGGTGTCTGGAACAAGCCATACTTGTGCTATTTGTCCAGGTCTGTATTCTCCATTAGGACCTGCGAGTGGTTGAACTACCAGTGGTCGTAAATCCTCGCCAATTAATACTTTATCGGCTGCTGCTGCGCCTGTTGGACTATAATTAAATGTCATATTAAGACCAGCAGCATTTTTATTTCTAGTATGTTCAACATAATTAGCTTGAACAGTTGCGATTCCATTTGAAACAATATGGAAACTTTTAACAGAACCCTGTCCATCAACCATTAAAACTATCTTTGATGTTGATCCTGTCCAAGTTATAAAATCTCCATTTTCATAGCCAGTTCCTCCATCATTAATAGTTGCACCCACTAACATTTGTGTTCCAAGTGTATAATTATTACAAAAAGAACCAAGCCCAGCAGCACTTCCATCTTCGTTAAAGGTTCTTAATTCAACTCCAACACCAGCGGGTAAGGTGGCGGGGAATACATAAGCTGGATTAGCTGTAGGACCGCCTGGAGAAATAGTTAAAAATCCAGGTCTACACATATAATCATAGGAAGCTGTTTTTTGTTGGAATCCATCGTTAACAGTATACATTTGTGTTAATAGTGTATGTGTATTATCTTGTTCCTGTCCACTTCTTGTAAATTGGATAATCTCCTGATCTATACCCGGACAATCTATATATGATGCTACTGCTCTAATTTCATCACCTTTATTAATTGTAATGGGATTTTTTAAAACTGTAGTCCAGCTACCGTTATCTGATGTTTTTTGAGTAGATTGCTTACAAGATGCTTCTATAACTTTAACATCGGGCGGTTCTTGAAAATTTGGTTGTTTTCCACCTTCGTTTGGATCAGCCATATATTATATATTAGATATTATATTAAAATGATTCCCTTAATAATTAATTTACCAAAATCAAAAGAACGTAGAGAAAAAATACCAGAAAAATTAAAGCCATATTTTGTATCACACATATTACTGGAGGGTATTGATGGTATAGGTTTAAAAGAAGATGAATATAGAATAAAAATAGCCAAATCACTAGGTATACCAGATGAAAAATTAAATCCATCTTATTTTTATGAAAGAAAAAACTTCCAGTCATATAATAGAGATGAAGATACTATACTTAAAAAAGTAGGGTGTTTTTTATCCCATTTAAATGCTATTAGATTCGCGGTTAACAATAAACTATTCAATGTTTTGATACTGGAAGATGATTTTAAAATTAATGAAAATATTTTTAAAGTAGATATAAATCAATCTAGTGGTTTAATAACTTATTTTGGCGGACAGGGCAAAAAAGCTATACCTGCTGAAAGTAATAGTTTTATAGATTTAAAAGATTTTGAGTTATTTGGGACCTACGGTTATTTAATTAAAAATAAATTAGATATGGAATATATTTTAAATCTAATGATGTCATGCTTCAATTCAGGTCCAGGTAGAATTAAAATGAAAGATGATTTTCACCCATCAAAAGATAGATTAAAAATGATGAGTATAGATTTATGGTATAAGCGATTTCTACATAAAAAGTGTGTCTGTGCTTACCCGATAATAGTTGAGCATGACGATGAAGTAGATTCTACAATAGATAATTCAAAAAAATATAAAAAAAGATATGGCAATAAATGTATATCTAAGCTAATTAAGTATAGTGAGCGGTGTGCTACTCCTGCCCCTAGCACTGGACTTGTGAATGATATGGAGCCCGTCTTGATCAAATCCTAAATCCAATCTCATATCCTTAGCAATTAATTTATATTTATAGTGTGTATTATTGCTTAAATCTATTAAATGGCTAAAAACATAGTTATTTGTTGATTCATCTAAATATAAATTAAAATTATATCGTATTTTATTAGTTGTTGTTTTTTCTGTTATTCTTCTATATATGAGTTCGTATTTGGATTTGCTAATATAAAATGCTGAGTATTCCATCTTTAAAATTATTGACCTAACATTAAGAGTTTAAGTTTAAAATCAAATTTTTTTTTAATTGGTTATTCTATATGGAACAAATTCCTAATAAAATAATCCAAATATTTTTACCAGCCACATATAGAAAAATAACTGATAAGACTCTATTTTGTGTGAATAAGATATTATGGACACAATATGCTGAAAAATATGGTTTCCAATATTATTTTATATGTGAAGATAATATAGATGAGTATCTCGGTGATCATAGAGAATTTTTTTACAAACTTAGATACAATTGGAATCGAGTGGATTTTATCAGATATCTTGTTATGAATAAACTGGGAGGATTTTATTTTGACTTGGATATAGCACCTGAGTTTGATATGGATTTATGGGGTTTAGTCTATCAAAAGCAGATAGTTCTCGGAAATTGGTTAAATCCAAAGACTGATAAATTGGAAATATCTAACTCGGTGATTGGATGTAGACCAGGCCAGTTAGAGAGTCTACTAAAATATAGTGTTAGTGAATATCAAAAGAATGAATCACAGACTATATATAAAACCTGGAAAATAAGGTTTATGCTCCAAACCACGGGTGTCAGAATGTTCAAGAGATGGGCAAAAAAACAAAATCTCCAACCTATCGTTTAT
>VMHT01008147.1_pt1 | contig 13945 bp, 10 predicted proteins | sample 4693611 | NCBI WGS metagenome assembly VMHT01 (sample SAMN12280063, study PRJNA550983) | marine metagenome | isolation source: seawater sampled from same location over 5 years 0.02-0.2 micron viral filtrate | place: USA: collected off the coast of southern California halfway between the port... ... | reverse complement strand
CTATCGTTTAATTCTTCCGCACTAAAGCTAAAATTAAAATAGTGATCAATGCCGAGCCTCTTGATGTCTGCATTGCCGTTAGTAAGAACACCCAAAGTATATTTTTCTTTTAGTTGAGCTAGAACTTCTTCGACACCATCAAACAAAGTAAGTTGGTGTCTACCATTCATAAATATTTGCAATGCTTCAGATGAAAGTTTCTCTGCCTGCTGTTCAGTTTGACCTAAGTTTTGCAGAATATTTTTAAAGACATTGAAACGCAGTTCACTCAATCTGTGACGCATTGTTGGATCATTCTCAATTAATTTCCCCCATACTTCTCTTTCTTTATTAGATGACAATATTTCCTTAATGCCGGGAACTTGACTAGCTAGAAAATCATTAGCACTTTTGTGAGCAGCCAATATTGTTTCTCTCAAGGGCCAGAGCGTATCGTCCAAATCAAATGTTACTACTTTAATAGTCATGTTCTTTTTTTCGCATGCGGATGAGCTTTATCATAAACCTTTGCAAGATGCTGGAAATCTAATTTTGTATATATTTGTGTGGTCGATAAATTAGCATGACCAAGCAGCTCCTGAACTGCCCTTAAATCGCCGCTTGATTCCAATACATGGGAGGCGAAAGAATGTCTCAACATATGTGGATGCAAGTAAGGAACGCCTTGTTTTACGCTCAATTTTTTTAATCTTTCTTGAACCGTTCTCGCTCCCAATCTGTTTCCCATTTTATTGACAAATAAAGCATCAGGTTCGTTTATCTCCACTTCAGATCTCTTCGATATCCAAGACTCTATTGCTTTTAATGCCATGCCTCCAATGGGCAGATCTCTCATTTTGTTTCCTTTACCCACAACTCTGCAACTTTGATCTTTTAAAGACAAATCAGAAATATTTAAGCCGCATAATTCAGAAAGTCTTAATCCGGAAGAATAGATTAATTCCGCCATAGCTTTATCTCGGTAATCGATCCATTCTTTCGGATGAAAATCTAGCAGTTGATTAATTAAATCAGCATCAATGGCCTTGGGCAAAAGGTTGGCAGACTTTGGCGCGCTTATCCCCAAAATGGGATTTTTCATTACTATTCTTTCCAAATTAAGGTAACGATAAAAACTTTTTAAACAAGAAATAAGCCTAGCGATGCTTCTAGGACTGAGGCCGCGTCTTCTCTCGATACCAATGAAATCTCTAATGTCGGATTGGCTTACAGCGACAAGATCAGTGAATTTTTTTGCTTCGTAGAAAGCACTAAACTTTTCAAGGTCTTTCTTATAATTTTTCACCGTATGGACAGAAAAATTTCTGACTGTTGATAGGTAATCCAGAAACTTATTTATTTCCTTTTGCATGTGATTTGTTGAGAATAATTCTATCGATAAATTTACTCAAAGCTGAAACGATGAAAAGGAGAAATAAATTATCCTTTTCGCTTGAGTATCTTCCTAAAGTTTGACTGCCGATCGCAAATATCCCTGTTACCGTAGAGCATTCCAATTTGCATATCGCAGCTTCTTGTATTTGAGCTTTAGCACCAAAAACAAAATTGCTTATCTTAGGACTTATGCCGCCTTGAATAATATCTTTATCTTTGAATTGATCACGAAAAAGGTCTGTTGCAAGATCAGGGCTAGTGACTCTTTCCTTACCAAATCTTTTTTCATCTTCGCTAAAAAATATCACCTTACAGGCATCGGTACTAAATGAGTTTATAAAATATGATTCCAGCTCGTTCACCGTATCGTCTATCGTAGAGCTAGCCAATAAACCAAGAATTATTTCTCTCGAGAGCAGAAATAATTCTTCGTTTCTTTTTGCATTTTCGAGAATGTGGATTAAATGCTGATTTGCTTGATCTGAGGATTTTCTTAACTCAATAATTTGCTTTTCTATTAAGGAAATTGCATCACCAGACTCATGTTTAAGATTTATCTGATTTAAAGACTCAGGATTTAAATTAAAGAAATCAGGATTTTCTTTTAGATATTCGACAACATCTTCAGAAGAAATCTTTGACGAGTTTGACATGTAAATTAGTATAGATAGCTGGTAGTTCCTCTTAGATATATTTTATTACTATCCAGGTCTATTTTCAGATTTAATGTGCCTTTTTCAAATTTTATTTCAATGTCTTGCTGCATTCCTTTGAAAAGTGTTGCTGCAAGAGCTGTTGCACAAGCGCCGCTTCCACATGCCCCGGTTTCCCCAACGCCTCTTTCATAAACTCTCAGTTTTATGCAATTATTTGACGATATTTCCGCAAGATTGAGGTTGAAACCATTTATATAACAATTTTCTTCTTTTAAGGACTGAGCTAAAGCATCCAGTTTTATCGTAGAAATCTCTTGGGCAAAGATAATTGCATGCGGGTTTCCAACGGATATGGAATAGAAGTTAATTTGTTCTTGATCATGAATGAAGGAGTATGAATCACTTTTGATTTTCTTAAGACCAATATCCTCTGGATCCAAACTGAACTGCTCTAAAATCACTTCATAATTTTCTTTATCTATCTTTTTGACTTTTGTAATTTGATTAACTAACTGCACACAAATTTTTTCATTAAAAGCAAGATTATGATCTTGCATGTATCTACCTATGCATCTAAGTCCGTTAACGCAATTCTCTGATTGAGACCCATCCTCGTTGTATATTTCAAGGTATACATCACAATGAATATCTTTGGGTGGCAAAAGACAAAGAATTTGATCAAATGGCATATTCTTTTTCAGAATCTTTAGCTCATTTTTTATTATTTTTGATATATCGCACTCATAAGAAATGGCATCTATCACAATGAAGTCATTACCTAGAGCAGACATGTGGGTTAAGTTTTCAGGCATTACTATTGCTCAAGCTTAATTAAATCATCATAAGATTCAGCTTTTCGTATTTCAGTTATCTTGCTGCCATCTACTAAATATTCTGAAGCTCGAAGACGAGAATTATAGTTTGAAGCCATTGAATAACCGTAGGCCCCCACAGAATAAATAATCAAATGATCATGCTCTTTAGCAGAAATTGAAAATTCACCAAAGCTATCTGCTGTTTCGCATACCGGACCAACAACAAAATATTTTTCTGATATTTCACTGGAAGCTAAAATAGACTCTATCTTGTGATTTGCTCGATACAAGGCCGGTCTAATTAAATCATTCATGCCTGCATCAACAATTAAAAACCTATTTTTACCGTTAGTTTTTACGCCTAAAACTTCTGTGATCAGCGAGCCAGCTTGTCCGATTAGAGATCTTCCAGGTTCAAAAAAAACAGGAACATCTCCGGCTACTTCAATAACTTTTTTAGTCATTAATTCAGGAGAAAAACTTTCTTTGAAGCCATAGTCAATAGCAAGACCCCCACCAACATCAATATGATCTATTGAATGCCCATTAGATATAAAAAATTCAGAAAGAGCTTTTAAATCATTAAATAAAGTTCCAAAGAGTTCATCGTCTGTTATTTGTGAACCTATGTGAGCAGAGATGCCAGATATTGAAATACAATCATAACTTTTTTCTGCAATCTTCTTAGCATCCTCAATAGACAATCCAAACTTACAGTCGGCTTTGCCAGTTTCAATATAGGGATGTGACTTAGCATCAATATCTGGATTGACTCTGATGCCTATGTTGATGACTTTCTTCTTTTCTTTGCCAATTTGATTTAACAAATCTAATTCAAAAAGAGATTCGATATTTATGCTTTTTATATCGTTATCAACAGCAAACTCAAGTTCAGGTTTTGTTTTACCAACCCCAGAATAAATAATTTTTTGTGGATCAGCTCCAATCTTCAAAACTTTAAACAATTCTCCACCGGAAACAACATCAAATCCCATTCCCTTTTCTTCCATTATTTTCAATATAGCTAGGTTTGAATTTGCTTTTACTGAATAACAGACTAGATCTCTTTCTCGAATATTTGTTAGATAGGAATCTATAGCAGCAATGATCATTTCTTTTGAGTAAATATAAAAAGGAGTTGGATATTTTTTAGCAATATCCAACAAGGAAACATCCTCCAAAAAAAGGATATTATCTAAACTTTTGATGCTATTTGGTCTCATAAGTCTTATCTATCTCTTGCTCCGAAGGTTCATCGGTGGGCAAGTATAACGGACCTTTGATCCCACAGGAACCTAAGATAAGACTAAAAATGAGTAATATTTTGCTGAATATTTTCATGAAGAAACAGTCTTTTTAGCAGCGATGATAGCTGCTTTGACTTTTTTGGGCGATGTCCCGCCGAGGCTGTCCTTAGCATTTATGGCTCTTTTGGGATCAATAAATTTATAGATATCTTTCTCTATCTTTGGATGTGCTTTTTTTAATTCACTCAAACTAAATTCTCTGATAAAAATATTTTTTCTTTCAGCCTTTTTGACTGTTTTGCCAGTTATTTCATGGGCTTCTCTGAAAGGGACACCCTTTAAAACTAAATACTCAGCAAAATCTGTTGCTCCAACCTCAGATAGATATAGGTCTTGAAGCATTTTTTTAATGTTAAAACTCATACCTTTAATCATTTCAGACATAATATCTAAGGCATCTTTAACAAAATTAATTGATTTAAAAAGAGGTTCTTTATCCTCCTGATTATCTCTATTGTATGAAAGGCTTTGGCTTTTCATTAAAGATAAAGTTGTAACAAGGTTACCTAGAGTTTGTGAACTACCTCCTCGAATAAGTTCTGCCATGTCAGGATTTTTCTTTTGAGGCATGATTGATGAGCCAGTGCACAACTCATCAGGGAGCTCAACATAATCAAATTGCGAGGATGACCATAAAATCATTTCTTCTGAGATTCTCGATAAGTGAACGGCAAGCATTGAGCAACTGTAGGCAACGTCGGTAACAAAGTCTCTGTCGCTTACTGTATCTATTGAATTCTTTGTAATCTCACTGAAACCAAGTTTCTTTGCAAGCTTTGTTCTATTTATTCCAAATCTATTGCCTGCTAATGCACCAACTCCTAAAGGCATTTGATTTAAGGATTTTTCATTATTTTCAAATCTAATAGAGTCTCTTTGCAGCATTTCAAAGTAAGCAAGCAAGTGATGGCCAATTGTTACTGGCTGAGCTATTTGCAGATGAGTAAAGCCCGGCATGAGATCCGCATAATGTTTTTGAGCTTTATTTAAAATATTTTTTTGCAGGTCTTTAATTTTTTTCTTAATAGCTTTGGTCTCATCTTTAAGAAAAAGTTTTAGATCAGTGACGACCTGATCATTTCTTGATCTACCGGTGTGTAATTTTTTTGCTGTATCTCCTATTTTCTTTTCTAGGGCTGACTCAATATTCATATGAACATCTTCAAACGAGGAATTCCATTTAAATTTTCCAGTCTCTATTTCCTTTTTAATTTGATTAAGGCCACTTTTTATCTTGATGAGTTCTGATTTATTTATGACCCCCGCTTCTTGCAAAGATTCTGCATATGCCGCAGAGCCGATGATGTCTTTTTCTGCAAGAACAGAATCAACATCTATAGAGCTTGAAAATTTAATAGCTATTGCTGATACCGATTGAGAAAATCTTCCTCCCCAACTGATATTCTTTTTGGCCATTAGTATTTGTAATATTCAGGTTTGTAAGGTCCCGCTTCATCTACGTTGATGTATTCAGCTTGATCTTTAGTTAGTTTTGTCATCACGCCACCAAAACCTTCAACCATGTAGCTTGCTACTTCTTCATCTAATTCTTTAGGCAGAACTTGCACAGTGATCATGTCTTCTTTAACACTATCATCGTTTATGGATGCAAATGCTTGCTCATACAAGAATTTTTGAGCCAGCACCTGATTGGCAAAAGAACCATCCATAATTCTTGATGGATGACCGGTTGCGTTTCCAAGATTTACCAATCTACCTTCTGAAAGAAGGATTAAATAATTAGAAGGATCTTTGGAGTCTCGATAAATTTTATGAACCTGCGGTTTTATCTCTTCCCAGGTCCATTTATCTCTCATGTAGACAGTATCAATTTCGTTATCAAAGTGTCCGATGTTGCAAACTATACTTCCGCTTTTGAGGTTATTAAGAATGTGTTTATCACAAACATTTACATTACCTGTAGTGGTTACAATTAAGTCCGTATCTTGAAGTAAAGTTTTGTTGATTGATGCGTCGTCATTATTATTTTGACCATTCACGTAAGGTGAAACTATTTCGTAACCATCCATGCATGCTTGCATTGCGCAAATTGGATCTATTTCAGTTATTCTAGTGACCATGCCTTCTTGCCTTAAGCTCATTGCAGAACCTTTGCCCACATCGCCATAACCTATTACTAGAGCTTTTCTACCTGAAAGGAGCATGTCAGTTCCCCTTTTAATGGCATCATTAAGACTGTGTCTACAGCCATACTTATTATCATTTTTAGATTTAGTAACTGAATCATTTACGTTGATGGCTGGAACTTTAAGCTCTCCTTTTTCGACCATTTCATGTAATCGATGAACGCCCGTAGTGGTTTCTTCTGAGATCCCATGAATACTTTCAAGCATCTCTGGAAACTTATCGTGAACCATTGCAGTTAAATCTCCACCGTCATCAAGAATCATATTTGCATCCCATGGCTTTTCACCTTCCAATATTGTTTGTTCTATGCACCAGTCAAATTCTTCATCATTCATTCCCTTCCAAGCAAATACAGGTATGCCAGCCGCTGCAATCGCAGCTGCAGCATGATCTTGAGTAGAAAAAACATTACAAGAAGACCATCTTACTTCTGCTCCAAGCTCAACAAGAGTCTCAATTAATACAGCAGTTTGAATTGTCATATGAATACAGCCCATAATTTTTGCCCCCTGAAGAGGCTTCTCTTTACCATACCTTTCTCTTAATTTCATGAGCGCCGGCATTTCAGCTTGAGCAAGAATTATTTCCTTTCTTCCCCAATCAGCTAAATTTATGTCGGCTACCTTATAGTCTTTAAATTCCATTTGTTGCTCCGTTTTAGGATTTTAATTCTTCAATTTTATCAATTTTTTCCCAAGGGAATTGTTCTCTTCCAAAATGTCCATAAGCTGCCGTTTCTCGATAGATAGGCTTTAATAAATCAAGCATGGCGACTAATCCTTTAGGCCTTAAATCAAAGTTTTCTCTAATCAAGCTAAGTATTTGCTCTTCTGAAATTTTTCCTGTTCCAAAAGTATTAACACTGATCGAGGTTGGTTCAGCAATTCCAATAGCATAGGATACTTGCACTTCACATTTATCAGCCAATCCAGCAGCCACAATGTTCTTTGCAACATATCTTCCTGCATATGCGGCTGACCTATCAACTTTTGAAGGATCTTTCCCAGAGAAAGCGCCTCCACCATGCCTAGCCATTCCACCATAAGTATCAACAATGATCTTTCTGCCTGTTAAGCCACAATCTCCTACAGGTCCGCCAACAACAAATCTTCCGGTAGGATTTATGAAAAATTTTGTTTCCCTGTTGATTAAATTACTAGGTAAAACCGGCTTAAGAATTTCCTCCATCACACCTTCTTTTAAATCTTCTTGAGAGACTTCATCATCATGTTGCGTGGATAGAACCACCGCTGTGATAGCAGAAGGGTTTCCATTGGCATCATAATCAAAGGAAAGTTGACTTTTTGCATCGGGTCTTAGCCAATTAAGTTTTCCATTTTTTCTTACTTCTGATTGCTTTTGAACCAATAAATGCGAGTAATGTATGGGCGCTGGCATCAATTGTTCGGTCTCATTGGTTGCGTAACCAAACATTAAGCCTTGATCGCCGGCCCCTTGATCAAGATCTTCACCTGTTCCTTCGTCAACTCCTTGAGCTATATCAAGAGACTGTTTACCAATAGCATTTAAAAATTCTACTTTGTGCCCATTGAAACCAACATCATCGTTATCATAGCCAATCTCATTGATGACATCTCTGACAACTTTTTCTAGATTAGGATTTGCGCTAGAAGTTATCTCGCCAGCTACGACTACGAGATCAGTTTTGACCAGAGTTTCACAAGCAACTCTGGCTTTAGGATCCTCTGCAAGAAAAGCATCCAAAATAGAATCAGATATTTGATCGGATAATTTATCAGGATGGCCTTCTGAGACCGATTCCGAAGTAAAAGTACTGTATTCGCTCATCCACAACTCCTAAAGGATGGACATTCTACTATGAAGCTCGATTAAAATAGTAGAAAATATACATTTTGAAAATTGCCTAAACAATCTACTGATTCAGATCTTGCTAACTCCATTAGAGCTTTGTCTATGGATGCAGTTCAAGTAGCCGGGTGTGGTCACCCGGGAATGCCAATGGGTATGGCAGAAATCGCACAAGCTCTTTGGATGAATCATCTTTCTCATAATCCAAATAATCCTAATTGGTTAAATAGAGATAGGTTTGTTCTTTCAAATGGACATGGTTCAATGCTGCTCTACTCTTTGCTGCATCTGACTGGCTATGATCTTTCAATCGATGACCTTAAAAACTTTAGGCAATTGCATTCAAAGACTCCCGGTCACCCTGAAATAGGTTATGCACCTGGAGTTGAGACAACTACCGGGCCATTAGGTCAAGGCATTGCTAATGCTGTTGGTATGGCTTTGGCAGAGAAAGTTTTATCTAAAAAATACAACAAAGATAATTTCCAAATATTTGATCACAAAACCTATGTTTTTGTTGGCGACGGAGATTTAATGGAAGGTATTTCTCATGAAGCCTGCTCTTTAGCAGGGACATTAGAATTAGGTAACTTAATCGTATTTTATGATGATAATGAAATCAGTATTGACGGAAGGGTTGATAGTTGGTTCACAGATGATACAAAGAAAAGATTTGAGTCTTATGGCTGGGAAGTTTTTGATAATGTAGACGGTCATGACGTCAGCAAAATAAATTCTTGCATAGAAAAGGCTAAAAAAACTGCAAAGCCTACATTGATATGCTGCAAAACCATCATCGGAAAGGGCTCTCCAAATAAATCTGGAACTTCTGAGGTGCATGGGGCAGCTTTGGGCGATGAAGAAATAGAACTAACTAGAGATGAGATTGGATGGAAATATCCTCCATTTGAAGTTCCCGATCATGTTTATGAAGCTTGGAATAATGAAAAAGATGGTCAAGACGAAGAAGACGATTGGAACGCAATGTTTGACGATTATTCTAAAAATTACTCAAAAGAGCATTCGGAAATTGAAAGAATATTTTCAAATTCTTTGCCTGAGGAGTTAGAGAAAATTTTTGAAGACTTAATAGAAAATTTTTCAAACGATGATACTCATCATGCTTCAAGGAAGGCATCTGGTATGTGTCTAGATTCATTAGGCCCCAGAATTCCAGAATTGTTTGGAGGTTCTGCTGATTTATCACCATCTAATAATACTCAATGGAAGGGTTCTGAATTGTTAGAAAATGGAAAAGGAAATTATTTAAGTTACGGCGTAAGAGAATTTGGTATGTCTGCAATAATGAATGGGCTTTATTTGCATGGTGGTTTTCGACCTTATGGGGGGACTTTTTTAACCTTTTTAGATTATGCAAGAAATGCAGTTCGAATGAGCGCATTGATGAAGTTGCCAATAATATACGTCTATACACACGATTCTATCGGCGTAGGAGAAGACGGGCCTACCCACCAGCCTGTTGAGCATCTAACGATACTAAGATCTACACCAAACTTAAATACTTGGCGACCTTGTGACGGAGTTGAAACTGCTTACTCTTGGAGAGCGTCATTAACTTCACAAGATAAAACGACAGCTTTAATCCTCTCTAGGCAGAACCTTGAACCTCAAGTCAGAGACGATCATTCACAAATTGCTAAAGGAGGTTACTTACTTAGCGAGGAAGAGCAAAGCGATGTAACCATTATAGCTACTGGATCAGAGGTTCAGTTAGCTATGCATGCGAAAGTATATTTAAAGGAAAATGGCTATAAAGCAAACGTTGTATCTATGCCTTGCACTGAGATTTTTGATCAACAAGATGATGAATATAAAAATTACATTCTCGGAGACGGACCGAGAGTAGCCATTGAATGCGGTTACCCAGACTTCTGGCATAAGTATCTAAATCAAGGAGACTTAGTAATTGGAATGGAAACTTTCGGTGAATCAGCTCCAGGATCAGTTTTAATGGATCACTTTGGATTTACCGTTGATAAGGTTTCAAAAAAAATAATCAGTTTTCTTAAAAAATGATTAATGGAATCCCAACACTTGATGATCTTGATCTTCAAGGAAAAAGAGTATTAGTCAGATTTGATTACAACGTAAAGTATTTAAATGGAAAAGTTTCTGATGACGAAAGAATTTTAAGAACACTTCCAACTTTGACCTATATTTTATCTAAAGCTAGTTCAATAATAATTCTCAGTCACCTTGGTAGGCCTGATAAAAAAGGAGAGATTGATGATAACTTTTCTCTGAAGAAAGTTGCAGAACACCTAAGCACATTATTGTCCAAAGAAATTTATTTTCATGGTGATTTAAACCTTGATCATTTCTCAAACAACAAAAAAAAGATTTCGATGTTGGAAAATGTAAGATTTTTTGAAGGTGAAACTGAGAACAATGAGTTATTTTCAAAAAAGCTTGCACAATTAGCTGATGTTTTTGTCATGGATGCTTTTGGATCGGCTCATAGAAGTCATTGTTCTACTGAAGGAGTTAGTCATTACATAGATTCATGTGTTGGAAGGTTAGTTGAGGAAGAGTTAAATTCTTTAGAAGGAATTTTAAATAATCCATCAAAACCTATGCTGGGAATCATTGGTGGCTCCAAAATCTCAACAAAAATAAATATTCTGGAATCTCTTCTTGAAAAAGTTGATTGGCTTTTCGTTGGTGGAGGGATAGCTAATACATTGCATAAATCTAAAGGACATGAAATTGGTCAATCGATTGTAGAAAATGATTTTTTGGAAGAAGCAAAATACCTATGTAAAAATAACAAAATAATATTGCCCGATACCTTTTTAGTAGAACAAAAAGATAAGTCTATTGTTGAGAAAACCTTTAAAGAAATATTGCCAGACGACATTATCTATGACGTTAGTATTAACTCAGTTAAAAACTTAAATAAAATCATCTCGAGTTGTAAAACCATATTATGGAATGGTCCTTTAGGTTTTTTTGAAAGAGAAGAGTTTTCAAAAGGGACATTGCATCTTGCCAAGGTTATTTCTGAATCAGATGCATATTCTGTTGTTGGTGGAGGAGAAACTTTAACTGCCTTTAATCAATCAAACTTATTAGATAAAGTAGGATATGCCTCAACTGCTGGAGGAGCCTTTTTGGAATATATAGAGAAAGGATCGTTACCCTCTCTAGAAGCATTAAGGAGAAAATATGAATTTTGAAAGTTTAGAAGATATTGCTAATCATATAGTTTCAGATGGCAAGGGAATTTTAGCTGCTGATGAAAGCACGCCTACAATTACTAAGAGATTTGCAACGATTGATACAAAATCAACAGAAGAAAATAGAAGAGATTATCGAGAATTATTATTTAGAGCAGAAGGTATGAAAAATAATATTGGAGGCGTGATACTTTTTGATGAAACTTTAAGACAAGAGGCGAAAGATGGAATGATGCTTTCGGAAACTATATACGCTCAGGGAGCTCTTCCAGGAATAAAAGTAGATAAAGGGATTAAGCCGCTTGAATCTTCGCCAGATGAAAACTTAACTCAAGGATTAGAAGGTCTTGATGAAAGATGTGCAGAGTATTTTTCGTTAGGAGCTAAATTTACTAAGTGGAGAGCAGTAATAAAACAAGACGGTTCATTTCCTTCAGATGATTGCCTTAAGGCAAATATGGAGGCTTTGGCAGAGTATGCAAAGATAGTTCAAAACAACAATATGGTTCCAATTGTTGAGCCTGAGGTTCTCATGGATGGATCTCATTCAATTGAAGATTGTTACTCAGCGACATCTAGAGCACTCGAAACATTGTTTAATTCTCTGACTGATCATGAAGTTAATATCAAAGGAACAATTCTAAAGCCCAATATGGTTACCAGCGGCTCAACTGCAAGTGTGCAAGCAAATATATCTCAAGTAGCAGAAAAAACTGTGGAGTGCTTACAAAACAGTCTTCCTGATGATTTGCCTGCAGTAACTTTTTTGTCTGGTGGGCAGTCTGATATTGATTCAACTGCGCATTTAGACAAGATGAATAAAATATCATCTAATCCTTGGAAATTAACCTTTTCTTATGGAAGAGCACTTCAACAAGCTGCTCTCAAAGCTTGGAGCGGTAATGTTGAGAACGAGACTGCTGCGCAAGAAGCTTTTTCTCACAGAGCTAAAATGAATAAATTAGCTGCTTTAGGAGAATGGGAAAGTTCTTTGGAAAATTAATTGTTCTGTTGGCGCCATATCCAAGGAGGCATGGCTTCCTCATCAGCCCAAATTCCTAGCTTATTATTTTGGGCTTTCTTCTGTTCTATATAAAAACTCTCGTCAGTAACGTATTTATCGTAAACCCAAGCACTTCCAGTCGAGATCATTTTTTTATTTATGTCTCTACCGTCGACATAAATTCTTCCTAAATGTCTTTTGAAGATATCTTGGCCCTTTAGATCAACATCGATAAATCCTTTTCTAAGAAAAACTTTCAAATTATCTGTAGATTTTTTTCCAAAGGGTTGATCTCTCTCAGGAGCATCTATTTCGGTTAATCTTATTTTGTATAGTTGACCGTTCTTGGTTGCATGCACGGTGTCGCCGTCAACCACCCAAACAACCTCTAAGTTATTTAGGACTTCCGAATAAGCAGTTGCGGAAAGAAAAACTGTTAAAAAAAGAAAATGAAGTTTATGAAGTTTCAACGATGCAAACCTTGCAGATCATACTAGCTGAGGGCTTATTAAAAGGAGCAAGTTCTGTTAAAAATTTATGAATCGATTCAGAAGCTTTAACAAATTTAATTTTGTCTAATGGAAGGGATAGTTTTCCAAAAATTTCGGAAAGAACTGTTTCAACGAAAGAAACATCACTTGAGCTGTATTTCAATTGATATTCAGAAATTTCTGCAAGCGCAGCTGCTTTCCCTATAGCATCTTCTATATCGCCAAGTTCATCAATAATGTCTATTTGAAGCGCATCAGTACCTATCCAAACTCTGCCACCAGCAATTTTATTTATTTCAGAAACATCTTTTTTTCTTGATTCCGAGACAACCTCAAGAAATCTTTGGTAGCTTCTTTCAGCTAAATTATTGAAAATATTATCCAATTCTTCCGTTACTGGTAATTCAGGAGTCCAACCAGCAAACTTAGAAGTTTGAACCCCATCTTTGCTAATACCGATATACTCTAGGGAATCCTCAGTAGTAAGAAAAGCTATAGCAACTCCTATGGAGCCAGTAATTGTAGTCGGATGTGCAAAAATATAATCTGCAGGCGTGGAAATATAAACTCCACCTGAGGCAGCATAGTCACCCATTGAAACTACAACTTTTTTTCCTTTGTTTTTAGCTTGAAGTAATTCATCTCTGATGATTTCACTGGCAATTATTGATCCACCAGGACTGTTTACCCTAAAGACAATAGCTTTTATTTTGTCGTCTTCATGAGCTTTTCTGATCTGTCTAGCAATACCGGCAGATCCTGCAAAGCCTTGCGAAATTTCTCCTTCAACAATTGCGCCTTCAGCAGTGATAACAGAAATTATATTTTCTGATTTTTTTTTGTCTTCTTTCATCGAAGATGAATATTCCTGATATTTAATATAGTTGTATGTTTCTCTATTGGATGATTCGTCTTTCCCAAATTCATCAATCATATAGCTTCTAAATTCAGGAAAACTTTTTACGCCTGTTAAATAATTTTGCTCTATTCCTGCTTCAATATTGTCGAAAGCCGCTTCTCCAATGGCATCGAAATATGAATCTGCAAATTTTTGGACCTTTTCTTTAGAAATACCTCTTGCTTGGGCAATGATTTCTTTGTACTTACTCCATATAGGATCATAA
>VMHT01132222.1_pt1 | contig 13946 bp, 8 predicted proteins | sample 4693611 | NCBI WGS metagenome assembly VMHT01 (sample SAMN12280063, study PRJNA550983) | marine metagenome | isolation source: seawater sampled from same location over 5 years 0.02-0.2 micron viral filtrate | place: USA: collected off the coast of southern California halfway between the port... ... | reverse complement strand
CACACAACTATTATGCTAGAATGGTAAAGGTACTATCTATTGACAATAAAAATAGACTCCAACGATGCCCCATTGAACCAAGTGCTTTGCATAATCCATTGCATTTCCTCTAGCTATTGCAACAAAACTTACCAGCTGCCAAGGTAGAACAAGTATTTTGAAAAACTTATTTCTTTAGCTTTTTACGTACCTGCTCCCATTTTAAAGACAAGGTTTTAACTATGCTTTGCATTCCTTCTGGCATGTCAGATATAGATTCGCTAATTTCTTTTATAGCCTTGTTCATCTCCTCAACGTCACTTGCATCAATATTTGCAACATTAGCTTTCATCTTTTCAACATGCTTTACAGCATTTGCCGTAACTTGCTTCGCTTCTGCTTTAATAAACGTTATCGTATGCTTTATATCATTTTTTTGATAGGATACGTCGTTTTTGTGTGGACTTATCGTTGCGTGGAATGACTGAAAGCTTAACGATCTTGCTTGTTTAATTCCAACAAATTTTTGTCTCCTTCGAAATAAATTTCTTGTACCAAAACTCTGTTCTTTTTCTTCATTAACCTTTATTAACACTTCATATTTAATATGTGGCTTAATTTTATCACACCAATCTACCACAAATTCAAACTCTACTTGCTTCATATCTTTTAGAGTCTTCAGCATCAATCCATTATTACTTTGTTTCCATTCAACAATATTTTTGCTCTTACGTTCATTATCGTGCAAAAAGCGAAGCGATGTATTATCGTCAAACACTTTAGGATAAATTTGAATCGTATCATATTTATTAAGTGCTTCTGATGTTGTTGTAGTAGTAATTGTTGTGTCCTGCTTTTGTTTCTTCGGCGGTGTGCTACCGTTAAGCATTGCATTTTTTCGCTTCAAATTAGTTTCAGGCTTCTTTTCATTGTTTTCAGGCGCTTCCACCAACTCACCTGTTTCATCCACCATTTCATTGCTTTGATCGTCTTCATTCACTGCTTCATCTTCTTCATCTTCCTTCTCCAAAGCTTTATTTTCTTTTGCCTTGTCAGAATTGAACAGTACTATTTCTTCGGTACCATCCGCCTTTGTATATGTCTTGCTATACAGCTCAACAGGTTTCGCTCCTTCCGCTTGCCCTTTGCTTTGTTCAACGAATACTTTTGATTTTTCCATTTCAATATCGCGTTCAATCAATGGCCAACAACAACAATCAACTTTTTTACGTGGTTGGTCTACTGGTAATGCTTGTGACATAGTTTCTTTTCTTTGTAAATGTTTGTTTAAATGTTTGCTTGAATATTTGTTTCTATAGGTGTGTGGTGCAGTGTGTGGTGCAGTGTGTGTGTGTGTGTCGTGTCGTGTGTGTACGTGATAATAATTGTATTTACTATAATGGTAGCTATAGCGTCGCAGCTTAGCATCGCACAGCATGGAGTATAGAAGAAGCATTCTAGTGTTGGTGCAATAGCAGGTACAGAGCATTAAAAAAAGGTAATAAAATTATTTTAAAAGTAGTATATTTTGAATCTCGCAATGCTATTCTTATGCTAGTTATTAATTATAAAGTTTTTTAGATTTTGGACAAGCACTTCCCCCCCTTTTTTTCGTCTTCCTCATTCCGTTAAGGTATTATTATGATCCCCATAATTTTTTTCCCACTCCATCGGTTTTCGTTTTTTCGCTGGCACAGTATCAACTGCTTCCGTTGACATATCAATTTTAAAATGTTCTCGCACAGTTCTAAAGGTATCATATCCATCAACTTTAAATTTGATACTACACTTTGTAATTTTTGTAATAACTCCAGTCCCAGACATCCAACTTGATTCATGAGAAATACGTTTACCAACACAATCTTTGTATTTGATGCGGTAGTCCTCTTGTTCTGGAAACAATTCTTGCTTCATAGACTCATAAAACATTTTTTTGCTTGCAGTATCTAACATCCTTGAAAATATATCTTCTTTCATCTTTTCGTTCTTACGCACATTTGTAAAATCACTTTCACCAAATATTGTTTGTTTCTGAAACCAATCATGCAACCGTACGATGCCGAGTTTTTTCAATTGTTTCGCTGTCAATGTTACACCATACTTTGCTGCATCTGCAACAAGTCGCTCTTCAACAGGGGTGCTTAAATCAATTTTATCCCTCTCAAGTTGTTCTTTCTCTTTCTCTCTCATCTCCTCTGTCACGTCCTGAACTTCTGCATCAATCGTTCCCATCGGCTCTGTTGCATTTTTCACAGCAGCATTCGCTTCCTCTTTAGCGTTTTCTAAAACAATATTCATTCGTTCCTTTGCGTTTTTCATTGCAGTATTGATTTGTTCGTTTACCGTTTTCATAACAGTTTGCATACTATTATTCATTTCTTGCATACATGTCTTTTGTATACTCTCAAGCTTCTTCAAAAGATTCGCATTGAAGTGTTGCAATCGTTCCTTTGACTGTGCCAGGTTTTGCACTACTGGCTCCGGGGCCGGTTCCGGTTCTTTACGTTTTCCCAGCAGACTTTTCCTTTTCTTTGCGGCTTCCTCAGCCGCCTTTTTCTTTGCGGCTTCCTCGGCCTTTTTCTTTGCTTCCTCAGCCTTCCTTGCTCCTTCGGCTTTTTTCTTTGCTTCTCGTTCTGCTCTTCTGGCTTCTGCTTCACCACCCTGAGCACCGTTGTTATAAGCTGTAGCAATGTCAAAACACTTGAAACATTGTCGTACACCGTTTGCATAATCCGCCTCGCTATGACCTGGAAATACACATTTTAATTTGCAAAGAACAGTAGCTTCGTCAGGTTTTTGCCCACACAGACATATCTCAGCTTTTGTAAAATCACTTGAAAGCCATTTATCTCCTACCGAGTGATAGGAATTAATACCAATTTGTGCCCATTCACCATTGCCTTCCTTCATTTGTCCACCATTTTGCTGTACAAATTTCCAAGGCTCGTTAAGCTCTAGATGTGCAATCAGAGATCGAAATTCTTCTTCGGTATAGTCTTTCTTCTCGAAAATAAACCATGCCATACCTAGACCTTGCATTTTTCCAGTATAGCGAAAAAGACGCCTTTTAGATACGTTTCCTTGCTGAGCACCTTGCCTGTTTGTCGGAAGTTCCGTGTCGTCGTCGTCACTGCTATCCGCATCACTGCCAAGAAAGCGACGAGCCTCTCGTTTTTTCGCTGCAATCCAATCAAACAACTCATCGCTAGATAAATTGTTTATCTCTTCATCCGTTGCACCGTGTTTTCTCGCTTCGCTCTCTGCATTTGCACGATTGTCTTGTACCAAGCGTTCAATATTTGCTCGTTGCTCCGAATTAAAAAGATCCATAACAAATCTTCCATCTGCCATTTGACCTGGCTGGCGTGGAGGAATCACTGATACATTCATTCTGTTTTGTATTTGTGTTTTGTTTGTTGGTTGTATGTTTTGTTTTTGTTATAAGTCGTTTATGTATGCAAGCGTGTGTATGCGTGTGTCGTCGTATGTATACGTGTGTATGTGTGTATGCGTGTGTCGTCGTGTGTGTATGTGCAGTAAGGTGCTAATTACTATAGATATAACATGGTGAAAATAAACTAGCATAGGGTGCTAATTACTATAGAAATAACATGAGCGAAAATAAAAACTACTTCTTATAAAAATAGCGGGGACACAACATTAAAAAAAATGTAAACAAAAAAACTTTTTTTTCCACAATGTTATCTCTATGTTATTTTTTTAAAAGTTTATGCACCTCATTTCACGGTCCCCCCTTTTTTAAAAGAACAAAGTGAGGACCTTCCTCGTTGGGATTAAGGTTTTTGTAAAATAGAGTCTTTTCTCACGTGCCAACCGCGTACTAATGATTGGATTCTTATAATGGGCAAAACTTTCGATTTCCATTCGTCTAAATAACGTGGTCGTTTTCTCAACAGCTTAGAAAACTTATACTTATTTAAAGCCATTGTTTTTACCATGATATCTTCACCGTTTATCCAGTAGACAGGATCAAAAGGCTTTTGTAAATAATTCTCATTATGAACACAACCATGTATTACCGGCACACTCTTTTTTGCTTTCATAAATCGCAAGCAGCGTATGAACTGTGCCCAGGACGATACTCTTTTTCCATTGACCTTCGGCTTGCCATCTTCAATTGCAAATGAAACGGTTTCGCCAGCATACTCGTCCTTCTCTTTTACGTTTTGATTTTGATTTAACCAACCAATTTTATTCAATTTGGTTTTTCCTAACAAACAAAAGCGTTTGTACTTCGGCACCGTGTAAAACCTGTATTCTACATCATCAAAGGTTGGAATCCTCCACGTTTTGTCGCAATAAGCGACAGTGGCGTTGTTGTGAAATACTTCATCAACATAATATGCCATAAATTGAAATGGAGTACCAACGACATCATCGAACTGGGGACCATCAATTTGTATTTGAATCATCTTGTTTAATGCTGCCGGTAACATATCTGGCAAATGTGGCGAGTCAGGGTTCATAGACACATGGACATCTTCGTACACGTTTTTATCGTTTAAATTATCTATAAACTTTAACATCGACCTATACAACATTTGATTTAATTTATACCGATCTGATTTTCTCGCTAGTCCACCATCTTGTTGCAAATACATACGTAAAATCACAAGGGTCAGACGGATGCGATAATCCATGCTGTTTGAAAGATAAACAAAGTTACCATCAGCATTAAAATGTTGCAATGTATCTAGAGCAATTTGACGAATATTATTTTTAAACTGCTGCGGTGTAACTACTACTTCACGAATACCATCGACAAAACAGCGCAGTTTTCTTTCTGGAAAGTCTAAGCAAAACGTATAGCCTTGTTTAGGTAACTCGTACATACGCAAGTTCAACAACTCCTCTGTCAACCCAGGGTGAAACCTTTCCGGAACTATCTCATGTACGCAACTCTCCTGCGGATGACGTGGCAAATCAAGTCTGCTGCAAGGATCTTTCCAACCTTTATAATGGCATAACAATAAACTTCCTTTCGGAACCTCCACGATTCTCAACCAAAGGCCTTGGTTTTTTTTCAAGGATACTTGTAATTTATTGTAACGAGAATAATCGCAATGTCGGTCGTAAAACCCAAACTTAAATGACGGCCAGTCAAAAGCATCATCCTTAAAAGGGAGTAAATCGTCCAGCTGCGTCCTCGACATGACATTTAAGCTAAGTATATCCTTTCGCATAACCCGCATGATCTCGTTAAAGTCCATAGAAACATGCTCTGGCCACATATTAAAACCAATTTTGTCCCGATTGAGTAACTGTAAAATTACTCGTACTTGTTCACGTTTTGTGCGTCGCTTCGGACCATATTGAATATCAATCTTGGATCGTCGTATTCCACGTGGGATATGTTTTTTTACCTCACGATAACAATATTCATGCAATAGATGTCCCACCAATGCAAGAAAAGTCATCGTTGGTATACTGGATGTCTCCAAACTCTCTAACAACTTCATTGCTTTGTTATCCTTTAGCTTCCCAAACATAATCATCATAATGAATAGTTGCACCACACGCGGTGTGGAGTGTATTATTTCCTTCACTGCCTCGTCACACTTTGGCATCAACTTTGTCCAATCGTTTTGTAGCATTTGTTGTTTCAACTCGAAGGCATCACTAATATCCTTTGGAATGTCATAGCTGAGCGGTAACACTACGCTCTTAGACGTTACACTTGTTTTATCAAAAAACTGGTAACCACTAAAATAAATGTTGTCATCCTTTTTGAACGTTGTGTAAAAGATAACACCTCTGCGAAACATCATCCATTTTGACTCACCGTTATCATCCTTTCCAACTTCTGGCTTCAATACATCTGCGTACAACCTCTTCGCGTCCAATTGCACGTACTCTAGAATAAGCAACCATACGTCCTCGCTTAGGTCAATGCTTAGCGTCGGAGCCATGAATAATATAAGGATATTTAGAAATTCAGGTGGAATATACTGACCGCTTTCCAAATATTTCTTTTCTAAATCATTCCTGCAATTGCCATCGCATATAGCCTTAATGAATAAAGGATAAAAGGTAGCTATACCTGTAACTGATTTAAAAATATCTAATCCCGTTTTAAATGTTTCTTTTTCTTCTGTATCTACTGGTGGTAAATCATCATCCTCTGGTTCATACTCTTCCTCTTCTTCAACAACGTCGTCGTATTCATCATCCTCTGAACTTTCGCTTTCTTCTTCGTATACAGAACCTTCATCTTCCTCCTCCTCCTCCTCTCCACTGCTTATTTTTCCTTTATTCAATACAGCCCCTAGCCATGACTCTGGTATCTTCCTTGTTTCTTGTAGAAATTCCCACTCTTTCGAATATGTTTCTAAGTTATATAGGCAAGTCGCATCGTCAAAAGAATCTCCGTCCTCAGCCATTGCGACTACATCATTTAACATATCGTTATCTAAGTTTTCTGGATTCATTTTATTTTGTTTGTGTTTGTGTATTTGTTTCTGTTTTGTTTGGTTTTAAATTCTTTCTTGTATGTAAGTGTATGCAGGTGTGGTGTGCGTCTATGCGTCGTGTGAAGCTTTAATAGCTAGCATAGCGTGCAGAGGAAAATAATATCATTGCTATAACATAGCGAAAATAAAAACTAACTTGTTATAAACAATAGCAGGGACACAGCATTAAAATGTATAGGAAAATATTAAAAATATTGTAGTTTTTTATTTTTACAACGCTATTTCTATGCTAATTACAAAAAGGTTTCTTTTTTGGTCGGAAAAAGACCAGCACCTGCCCACACTTTTTTGAAGTCTAGAAGATACCTCAAATTTCTATATTAAGGTATTAAAAAATATAAGTTATATATTTATTATTATATTTATTATTATATTTATTATTATATTTATTATTATATTTATTTTATTGTGATTCATTGTGATTCATTGTGATATTATGATTTGTGATTTTTCTCGTGATTTGTGATTTATTTGTGAGTTGAACTTCTTATGACTTATATTTACCTTGTGCCTTTCTACATACTATTTATGCCTCAGGAAACGAGAATGTCTGTAACTTGCCATCTTCAAGCATTTTCATGCATTTCACTCTGTCACCATAATCATAGACTGCCATATGATCTACACCTTTCATACGTACATGGGTGCTATAATAATTTTTTTTTCCAATCATCTGATAACAGTCGCCAGTATCACAGACAACAAAGAACCCATCCTCGTTCTTGGCAATAAATGTAGGTGCAAAACCTGTGTGACCAATATTACGTTCTGTTTGTAGATCTTGAATAAAATAGCGACCGCTATCTGGACGTGATAATACAGCATAAGTTCCAGATTTATCGATACATGCATAAGCACCAACCTGTTCTTTGTCAGTGGGTGTTTCATCGTCAAAGCTACGCGTGTAGTATGTCTTTTCTTTCTTCAAATTATAAAATCTTAATCTGTTAGGTGCAATCAATACCTCTGGTCCAGCTTCTAATTCACCAAAATCAAAACTTACACTATAATTGGGGAAAACCAGCTTCTTCTTACATAAGATGTAAGGCTCGGCAACAGAATCTTGGTAGGAACAGAAGCCAAAATCTAGCACTGGTCCAAATTGCCACTTTCGTTGCTCCTGTTGCTTCCAAATAATGTGCGGATTAGAACTATATGTCAAATCATATAATTTCACGTCGTTTGTAGCTTCAAAATCTCCATCGCGACTTATACCAACCAATAAATCAGTACCACTTAAAGCCAATTCAGTGATTGCACCTTTATCTACTGCCAATGATAACGTTTGTAAGCGTTCATCCTTATCTGATACATCTATCACTTCAATTGCCTTCCCTGATACAGCTTTCGCATAATAATTTTCGTTGAGACAGTGAGCTCCATACTTATCAAATTCTTTCTTTGGATCCAATACTTTTACTTTAGGCGTACAGTGCCATTTACGTGATCTATCATCCTGTTTATATTTAAGCGTTTTCACCTTCTTTTGCTCTGCTTGCCCAATACCTGTTGCTTTTCTTTTTGATCCAACTGGCTTGGCTTTGGGTTCAATAGTAACTGATGTATCCTCATCTGCTTCGCTTTCACTATCAGGCCAATCTTTTCTTGGTGGATCAACTGGATGCTCAATATATTCCAACAGTGTTTCTTTCTTCAGTTTCACCATGGATTCAGTCACAATGTGATAATAAGCATCGTCATATGTGCTACCACGTTGCGTTTCTAACTCCGTCAAGAAATAGCGGTGATGATAAATCGTGTAGGAATACTCTTTTTCTTGCCACTCAGCTTTGATTATGACTCCATGATACCATTCATCGCCTCCGATAGGTTGCCATTGAACTAAATTACCAAAGTTAAATTTTGGCTGTGTCTTCGACGCTGAATTCTTCGTCTCTGAATGCGTTCCAACTATTTTTGTGCTAGTATCTGCCATTTTATTTAAATACTTTTAATTGTTTGTTTGTTTGTTTGTTTGTAAATGTTTATTTGTTTGCTTGTTTGTTTGTTTGATTGTTTATTTGTTTCGTTTGCATATATGCGTGTGTGTTAGTGCGTGTGTCGTACGTCGTCGTCGTGCATGTGTAGTGTGTGTGTATGTAGTGTGTAGTACTATTATTATAATGGTAGTTATGGTCGCAGCTTAGCAATATTATGGATATATAGCATTGATATTATAGAAGCTTATGTTATAATAATAGCAGGGACACAGCACCTAAATTTTATCAAACTATTTCTAAATAATTCTACAGAAAAAATAGCATAGTAATAGCATCATGGAAAATTGTAGGAGTTCATTGTAAAAAAATACTAAAATTATGCACTAAGAAACTCCCAGAGTGCCCCCCCCTTTTTTAAATATTTATAAGGTTCCTCGTTTTGAAAATAATAATTTTATATTTTTTTAAGTTTATGATTTCTGATATAAATAGTATCAGTTGTTATTTTTTTTTAGTATTATTCCTGTGATTTATAAAACGTCTCGATTTCGTGATTTGTTGGTTAATAGTTCGCTCCATTTCTATGTTTGCATCTCCTACATCTATTGCCACTATATTTCTTTATTTGTTTTAAATTATTAGTTACCATCACTTAATTCACTCTTTCTTTTTCCTCCATATCGACGAATCAAGTCGATTAGTTGTTGTTTGATAGAACTGTCATTACAATCATAGCAGCGATCCAAGGGAGTGTATCCATCTTTATCCTTGTGATTGATATCTTCCAGTTGCATGTTGTCTAGAAGTTTTTTAGTGATGGTGGTTGTTGTATTATACTGTGCTGCGTAGTATAGAGCGTTGCTTCCATAGTTAGTAGTAGTAGCAGTATCTGCATTGCATTGTAGTAGTATCTCAATGATAGTACTATGTTCATTATCTGCAGCTGCTATTAATGGTGTGTAACAATAATTACTACTATTTGTACCTAGTTCACTCACCATTGCGGTGACATTCCTCCCAGCTGCACGTGCACCACGAATCATAGCTTTCACATCCTCCACGCGACCTTCTTCACACGCACATACGAATGGTGTTCCTTTTGGAAATTCGTTTTTGTATATATCAACCAATACATCCCAATCATATGTCTCGCGACATTCAAATGCTCTTTTTCCTCCTTTCTCGCGAATCAACTTGATTAATTGTTGTTTGATAGAACTGTCATTATATTTATAGCAGTCATCCAATGGAGTCCTTCCAAATGTATCCTTGTGATTGATATCTTCCAGTTTCATGTTGTTTAGAAGAAGTTCTACAGTGGTGGTGGTTGTTTTATTATTATGTGCTGCACAGTGTAGAGCGTTCCATCTAGTGTTATCAGTAGTAGCAGTATCTGCATTGCATTGTAGTAGTATCTCAATGATAGTACTATGTTCACGCCTTGCAGCTATCATTAATGGTGTCCACCTATCACCTTTCCATTCGTAAAAACTAGAGACCATCGCCGCGACATCCATCCCAGCTCCACGTGCTGCACAAATAATAGATTTTACTTTTTCTTTTTTACTCTGTTCACATGCAAGAAAAAAGGTTTTCGCTAGTTCACTCTCCATTACTGAGATGTCAACCCCAGCTTCACGTGCAGCACAAAGCAAACCTTTCACATACTCCATGTGACCATTTTCAAGCGCAGCAAGAAATAGTTCGTAGCCAGAGCCATAAACTCTAATATATTGATTGTAATACTTGTATATAAACTCCGAGTCCCATTTCGCTGCTTTCGCATAATGCAACATATGCTCTTGTGCACACGCTGTCATTGTATAAAACGAACCTACTACTTCTTCCATTTTATAATAAGTAGGATAATCACTCACCTGCACAATATTTGTCATCACTGTAGCTTTGCAACCTTCAGCTTGCTGTGCTAATATCCAAACAGAAGGATCATATAATGCCTGCCAGGACGCTTGATTGTTGATAAAACGTTTAAGTTGGTAAAACGAGCATGGAGGGGGAAAGCAAATTGGTTTCCTTTCTCCAAGTTCCAATCTCAATGTTGCAGGAAATGTTTCGCCATCGACTACTACTACACTGCACATTACAGCATTTTCATTCTGATACAGGAACATTTTTCGATGCGCCTCTAGCCGATCGCAAAACTCCTTGCTTGAACGGCTTATGTCAAATATCGTCATAGCACGTAACTTTGATTTCATTGCTTCATCCTCCTTTTCCGATACAGCTTCAATCATATCTTCCAAGTTATTATTATTGCCATGCTTCGCTTTTTTATTGACATTCTTGTTCCCGATATCCTGTTTCCGTTTCTTAGAATTCCAAATATTCTTTCTATATTTAAAATGAATATTCTTCGCTTCTTTTGTTTCTGTTATTGTTCCAACTGAAACAGTTTGAAACTCATAAGTACAGTTGCATCCAACCCATTCGTTGCTCCCAATCTCTTTTTGAAATAAACTGAATTTGTAATGATATTGGCGATCATGTTTTGGAAACGCAGCAACCATTTCAAAATTTTCATACCAAGTACTAATTAGTATGTCAGTGTCCGTTGGAAACTTATGTTCAATGATCTTATCCCCTTCATCGTTTAATTTGTAAAAAATCCATTTAAACGCTTTATCGCTAGCTCCTGACATTATTTTAATTTTACCTTCCAGCTCCTTATAAAAATGAACAGGCATTTCATTACCATTACTCGGTTGCTTTATTAATTCGTCTTCCTCTTCATTTCTATATCTTATGTCATACAGTAGAACATCAACTGATGATTCATTAGGCAATTTCACTACAGTAGTTGAGGCCATCGTTCAATATTTGTTTGTTTGTATTTGTTTTATTTGTTTCGTTTGTTTCGTTTGTTTGTTTCTTGTTGTTTGTTTGTATTTGTTTTGTTTGTTGTTGTTTGTTTGCTTTTCGTTGCATATATGCGTGTGTGTGCAGTGTGTCAATGAGGATAGGACACGGTAATAGTAGCTTGGCGTCGGAGCTTGGTCATATGATGGATATAGCATTAAAATTAAAATTAAGAAGCTTATGTTATAATAATAGCAGGGACACAGCATTAAAAAAATGTAAATACAATTTTACTTTAACTTTTAAAATTATGCACAAAATAGCATAGAAATAGCATTATAGAAAATAGGGAGTTCATTCTATAACATTAAAATCCCCCTTTTTTTAAACTCCTAAAAAAAGCTTCCTCGTTTTTGGATATTATATCATGTGATGTTTCAAAGAAAGTGTTTTAATAATGCGTGTTAAATAACTCTTCAATAGTATTGTCTACTTCCATGTGATATGCTTCCACAGCTTCCACAATCTCTTTTTCAATTTTCCATCGGTTTCTACGCTCTTTCTCTTCCCGTAGTACTTCGATATACTTATCAAAGTAATGCTGAGCAGACAGGGATAATTTATTTCTTTTCTCGTTAAGCAACTTGTCCTGTGGTGTTGAAAGTTCCAATAGACATGATTGAATAAACTGCTTTACGGCTACTTGTGCTTGTTTTTTAGCACGTTCACTCTCTTCCAGCTCCTGCTTTTTCCTTTCCCTTTCTTCTTGTCGCTTCTGTTGCACCTCTTGCTTTTTCTTCATTTTCCGCGCCATGCTTCGGTTCTTTGCATCAAGCTCTGCACACGTATCGTGATCGCTAAAATCATGGTACTCACGCAACTTTGTGTCTGCTTCCACTTCTATCTTCCATGGACACGGTTCGGTCATATTCTTTGCCATCGTAGTTTCTTATTTGTTTGTTTGTTTGTTTGTTTGTTCGTTTGTTATTGTTTGTTTGTAAATGTTTTGTTTGTAAATGTTTCTTTGTTTCTTACTTTACTTTCTATGCATATGCGTGTATGTGTAGGTGTGTGTTGTCGTGTTGTCGTGTGTGTGTAGTAATGTAGTAATATTATAATATTATAGTGTAACATCGTAGCTTGGCCATATGATGGATATAGCATTGATATTAAAAGTAAGAGCTTTTGTTACAATAATAGTATGGACACAGCATTAAAAATGTAAATATAATTTACTTTTAGTTTATGGAACCCATTGCAAAATTATGCACCGTTTAGCATAGAAATAGCATTGTATAAACAAGGATGTCATTTTAAAAAAAATGAAACCCCCCATGATGAAAATTTCGTACTCAATTATGCCATTTTATTTAGGCTGACACAGCATCTAACAGGAGGACAGTAAGACAAAAGACCCTTCTAATAATATTATTACACACTAGAGTCGCATACTCCTACACACACATATGCATACACGACACTTCTACACACATATGCATACACACACACATACGCATAAGAAACATACACACAGACACACATACACGCATACAAAGAACTATTAAAACATTTGCATAAAACTACAAACAAGAAGATGGCACGTACAAAACAAACGTCACGCAAAAGCACTGGTGGCAAAGCTCCGAGAAGGGCATTGGCAACGAAAGCTGCGCGTAAAACAGGTAAAACTGCTACTGGTGGTGTCAAAAAGCCACACAGATACCGACCAGGAACTGTTGCATTACGTGAAATCCGTAGATACCAAAAGAGTACTGATTTATTAATCGGTAAACTTCCATTCCAACGTTTAGTTCGTGAAATCGCACAAGACTTTAGAACTGACATACGTTTTACAAGTACTGCTCTGTTGTCATTGCAAGAAGCTTCTGAAGCATTCCTTGTTGGTTTGTTCGAAGACACCAACTTGTGTGCAATCCACGCAAAACGTGTCACGATCATGCCAAAAGACATTCAATTGGCACGTCGTATCCGTGGCGAACGCGCATAAGCGAGCACAGCAAGCAGCACGGCATCGAAAGCATAGCTCGGAAGCACAGCAAGCAGCACAGCATCGAAAGCACAACAGTTTCATCATAAAGAAATTCCTTCACAATGCATAAATGTATTAAAATAAAATTCATGTTAAAACACTTTATATATGGTTTTCCTTATTATATATTATATGTTTGTATAGTTTTCCAATAGTATTCTGTTATTATCTGTCGTATATTCGATGCTATGCTATCCATCCATGCTATTCCGATGCTATCCTATCCATGCTATTCCTATGCTATCCGATCTAGGCACCTCACTCACATTTCCATTTATGCTACTACTATAGTAATCTGTGACAATAGTCAGCATGGATCGGAGCGCGGCACATTTCCATTTATGCTACTACCATAGTAATCTGTTATAATAGTCAGCATGGATCGGAGCATGGGGGCCATAGATTTCCACTTGAATGTTTCACATGTTTTGATAGTATTGTTAATGTCAGTGAGACTACCAGCTCTTGTACTATAAGTAGAGGTACCTTAATAATATTTTTTTCATACTAACCCTAACTGTGTGACCCTAACCCTAAACCTACCACCTACCCCTAACCCTAATTGTATGTGTTAGACTACTAAGCGGGGTCCTATGCTAGTGTGCTAGGCTAGTTAGACTACGCAATGTGCTAGACCCACCTAACCAAGTTTGGAACCCTAAGTCACAT
>VMHT01137688.1_pt1 | contig 13947 bp, 9 predicted proteins | sample 4693611 | NCBI WGS metagenome assembly VMHT01 (sample SAMN12280063, study PRJNA550983) | marine metagenome | isolation source: seawater sampled from same location over 5 years 0.02-0.2 micron viral filtrate | place: USA: collected off the coast of southern California halfway between the port... ... | reverse complement strand
GAAGAAAGGGAGGAACAACTAAATCCTCACCTTGAGAACCAGAGCCATTCGTTTTCTTAAATCCATAAAAGTCAGAAGACCCTGCGTCACCAAAAGTTAGTTCCGTACCTGCCGCATTTACTACAACGGCTTTCTCTGCATTGTTAGCTATATCACCAACTATGTCAGCTAAGTCTCTGTTTTTTGTCATTTAAGTTTCTCCTTATTATAAAACTATTGTATTAGCTTCATCTTCAGTTAATGCTTCTCCTGCAATTAACTTTGCTTTAGCACTAGCTTTTATTGCGTCTATTGGATTTACATTCCATTCATCAATAGTTTTTTCACTTTTCCAAGTATCATATTGAGATTGAGATACAGTTTCCCCATTAATAGTTTCAAAATAACATTCGCCAGTTTCACTATTCCAATTAGCATTATTAGGTACATCTTTTTTATGTAAAATAACACTTGGACTTATTTCTGTATCTACAATTAATTGATTTAATTTAGTTTCTATTGTCATAATTAATCCTCTATCTCCATTACTGTCATTGTTGCTATACCACCATTATAAGTAGTTCCACCACCACCTGCATTTACTCCATGTTGGCTACCATCGTGCGTTCCTAAATTTCTAGCTTGAATAGTTTGAGCACCACTTAAAGATGTAGTATCTTGTATACCATGAACACTTAAGCCACATACATCTGCCGCATAATTATTTCCACTTGCTATATTTAATAATGTACTTCCACTAAAAAGACCTAGAACACTAACGGCATTACCACTTGCACCACTAGCACAAGTAAACCATACATAAAAATGTGAAGTTGTACTTTGAGGTGTTATTGATAGACTTACTACTTGAGCACCATCTGATACTCCTCTATTTTGTGGAAAATGTTTTCCACCTGTATTACTACTACTTTGAATAAGTGAATTTGTTGTAGCTGTTTTTGTTTGTAAAACTTTACCAGAACTTGCGTCTGCAAATTCTAAAGCGTTTGCACCTGAATTAACAGAAACTACTTGTCCTGCTGTTCCAAGTGAAGTTAATCCAGTACCACCTTTTGCTACTGGTATTGTTGGCAACTGAGCGTCTGCTAAAGTTCCTGCATTAATTTTACTTGCGTTTAGGTTTGGTATTCTAGCGTCTGCTAATGTTCCACTTCCTATAATAGAAGCCGCCAAACCATCTGTTATTGTTAATGTTTGACCAGAAGGGATTGTTATAGAAGAACCTGCCGCTCCCTCAATCTGGTCTACTTTTATTTTACTAGCCATATTGTTTCTCCTTTTTTAATTGTTATGATTAGATGAACGCTAGTGTTCCATTACCTGCAATCGTTAAGACTGCATTTCCTGTTACACTAATTGTTCCTTTCAAAAACGAATTTTTCGTTGATGAAGTTGTTATTGTTGTGTCAGCAGAAATAGTATTATAATTTGAAAATACGTTTCCTACTGTTGATAATTCAGACGCTTGTATAGTCTGAAATTCTACTGCGTTTCCTGCCGTATTTACGGCAAGAGCTTGTCCTGCTGTACCAAAAGCCGCAGGTGTATCTGTTAAATCTTTTATTGATATGTTTGCTAATTGGAATGTTCCATAAGCAACAATTGAAATTATATCGTTTACTGCCGCAGCACTTCCAAGAATTACACTACTTCCTGAAGTTGCAGTAAAATCCGAATTTGCTAATTTTATTCCGTTAACATATAGGTCGATAAATCCTGCGTCATACGCTAAAGTTTGAGAATTTGAATCAGCACCAGTAAATGTTGTCTGACCTGCAGTTGCAGTATATTCAAACCTGTTTGATGTACCGTTAACAGTTGAACCTGCCGCAGCCCATCCACTTGTTTTGTAAACTTTTAATTCGTTTGCCGTAGAATCAAAATATAAATCTCCAACATCATTATTTGATGAAGGCGCTGAACTTGCAATTCTATATCTTTCTGCAAAAGAGTTTACTCCAGAAATATTAGAAGCAACTGTAGAAACATTTGCGTTTGCGCCTGCTACTGTTGAAACTGCACTAGAAATTCCTGCTACAGTATTTATGTTTGCACTGTTAGAATTTACAGCATTAATATTTGATGAATTATTATTTACAGACGTAAGCGTACTTGAAAGTCCTGCTACGGTGTTAATGTTTGAAGCGTTAGAAACTGCTGAGTTGATGTTTGTAGCGTTACTAACTGCTGAATTAATGTTACTTGAATTATTTGCTACAGCCGTAACGTTGCTAGAAATTCCTGCTACTGTTGATACGTTTGCAGAAATACCTGCCACCGTTGTAACGTTAGCACTTATCCCACCAACAATATTTACGTTAGCTATGTTAGTTGCAACTGTATCTATTTCAGATGTAGTTTCATTTAAATCATCAGCTACAGTCTCAACTTCTGATACGGCTTCTGCTAAATCATTTGCTACTGCAATTACTTTTGCAATGTCTGTTGCTACTGTGTTAACTGAAGTTATGTTTGTTGCTACCGTGTTGATATTTGTAGCGTTAGAATTAGTTGTAGTTATTGCAGATATATTACTGTTAACTGTGTTAATTGCTGTAATGTTACTGTTAACATTATTTAAAGTTGTTTTGTCTGAAGCACTTAGCCAAGTGTTTTCGATGTAGTTTTTTGTAGCCACATCTTGTGCAGACGTTGGGTCAGCAATAGTAGTTAATCTTTTACTTTGTCCATCCCATTGAAAATTTGTATTTGATAGTTTGATTACATCGTTAGCGTCATCAATAGCTTCTTGTCCCATAAAGAAAGCTTGGTTAGAATCAGTATCTAAATCATTTTCTGTTAGGACTGAACCTGCCGCATAATCAACTAATCTTGAAGTTTGACTTGTAGTTCTTCGTATTTCAATAGCACTTGCCGAAGCCGGTGCTGTGTTAAAAGTAATTTGAGTTCCTGCTGAGTTATAAGTGAAAGCAGTTGTAGCTACACCATTAATTGTTACAGTAATGTCAGCCTGGTCACGATATGTAAAATTTACTGCATATTGTGTGGTTGAACCATTTCCTGTGTATCTTACAAATGAATTAGCCATTTATACACTCCTTTTCTTCTTCTAATATGGGTACTTATTGTTATTGTTGACGGTCTTTAGGAAGTTCACTAGTTATTGCTCTCAAAAATTGTTGCAATCCTACTAAGTTATAGAACGGCAATAGTCCTATAGCTTTATTTCCGTCTGATTGAGAGAATGTTCTTTCTGGATTAAACGTAGATTGTGATACAGCTTTCATAGTTGGTATCAACTTTTGAAATATTAAAGAGTAAGTTGGGTTACCAGTTATAATGTTTGTATCAAGTCCACTAGTTCTATATCCAAAGATAGGGTTATCAGTATAAGCAGAGCCTATAATGTTAGCACCTATTGGTAACAAGGAAGCAAACGCAGCTCTTTGAAAACCTGCTTTAGCTATTGTTGCCGGATTTAATCTATTTTCATAAAATTCTTTTTGGTTTGGATGTACTAAACCTGCTAGAGAAGTTTGTGCTGAAAACATTAAAGAACCCCATAACATTGAGTTCATAAATTGGTCAAACACAATAGCGTCTCTCATCTTTAAACCATACAAAAATTGTTTAGCCCAAGATGTAAACATAAAACTTCTAAACTGATATGCTATTTGACCTAAGTGTCCATCTGCATTCATTCCATATTCTTTTAAATATCCAAAGTATGCTTTTTCACCTACGTCAGCTTGTTGTACTGTTCTATGTGCAAGTCTTCGCATAGCCATAATGTAAGTAGCCCTAGTTTCATTAGACCATTTATCAAAATTTGTTTTAGTTATTTTAGTTCCAAGTTCACCTTTAGTCCAACTTGTATGTGCTTTAAATTCGTTTTGTATTTTTTTCATCATAGATGGACTTATGCCTAAATCATCTAATCTGTTTTGCATTTGTGCGTCAGTCATTCTATTTTTACCAAATCTTAATTTAGCAAAAGGATGTTTACCTTTACCTACAGCCCATCTTCCAAAAATTTGTGTAAATTCAGAAACAGTTACTATCTGCATAGCAGAGGTACTCATAAACTGTCCAGAGTATGTGTTAGTAAATCTGTTCATTTGGTCTAATTTATTTTCTACTGTAGTAATAGCGTCATCCGACATATTACTTCCAAAGTCATCTAATCTGTTTGTAACTTGTTGAATAATAGAATGGTTACCAACTCCACCCATTGTGTAATCTATTTCTCTAATAAAATCATCTACACGTTCACCGTTTTCTAAACGTTTCATCATACGTCTTAATTCAGGAACATTTTGTAATGTAGCATTCCAACCAATTAAACCAGTGACGTTACCCATCTCTGACATATTGGCAAAACCTACTTGGTTCATCACCCTTGAATAATTTAATTTACGAATAAATCTTCCTATTGTAGGTGCTAGTCCAGTTGGGTTTTCTGCAAGTGGTCTTCCTTTAATAAAACTATAAGCCATATCCATAGCTTGAATTTCATTATCCATTTGCCATTTTGCTCTTTTAGTAGCGTTAATTTTTACTGGGTCATAACTGTCAACAATTTCTTGTCTAATTCTTTGAAAGTCACCTCTAGATTTTATTCCTTTATAAGCTAAAGCCATATCACCCATAGCACTATGTGTGTAATTCATAAAAATTGCTTCAGCATTATTTTCTAATAAATCAGAAAAGTTTGTTCTGCCGTCTGTATGTCCTTCATTAAATCTAATTCTTCTTTGTAAATAAGATGAACCAGAAACACCTTCTCCTGGTTTAACTTTAAACATTCTATTAATTAAAGCATCAATTTCTTCATCAACCATATTAGTATGCTCTTGCATCATTCTTCTAAATGTTTCACGTTTTTGCATACTAGTAACAATAAAATCTAAATTAACTCCACCTTTAGAAAAGTTTGACCTTTGAACTACAGTTATTAAATTTTCTGCAATAGTCATTTTTTGAGCTGCTGTTAAAGGTCTTTGTTTTACACCTTTAAGCATAGTATCTTCCATAGCATTAACTAAAAATACTTTTAAATATTGTGAACCTTTAGTAGGGTCATTTAATATTTTTTGATATTTTTGTGGATTGTGAACTCTTGTTAAATAATTAAAATTATCTACAATATTTTCAGCACCTTCCACTCCAGTAATTTTAAGCATTTGTAATTGCTCATTTAACAATTGACTTTGTGTCTTTGCCATTTGTTGTATTATTTTTTGACTTTCAGCCGAAGTATATCCTAATTCACTTAATGCAATTTTTTCACCACGTATGGCTCTACCTACTAAATCATTAAATTCTTTTCTTACTTTATTATTATTAGGACTATTCCATTTATGTCTTCCTAAATTTTTTTGTTCTATTAACCATTTTTTTAAAAAGTTTGTGTGAGGTACATGATATAAAACCATCATTCTATCTACGTTCATATCTTTAACTTCAGATACAGTTATAGGTCTTGTATAATTTGTATTTCCTTTTTTTGGCGTAGAGTCTCTAACTAAAAGACTTCCAAATTTTCTCATTTTGTCACTCATTGTTGAACCCATTGCAGCAGAAAAATCAAATCTAAATGCTCTAGCCCAAGTTTCTGGTGTCAAATCAGCGTCACGCAAAATGTTAAATTCTGCCATTCTACCTCTGACATATTCATTGGCTGTTGCTCTACTGTCAAAAGTACCTTCTGGTTTTGCTTCATCCCAATTACATATTTTTTTTGCCATTATTTACATTTCCTCACTTCAATTGTTCCGTCTTTATTTACTTGCATAATTAATTCATCTGGTTTTCCAGATTGATTTTCTATCATTCTAACTTCAAATCTACCGTCTGCTCTTTTAGTTGTGTGTAGCGCTAAATCGTAATTAGGGTCATACCAATCAAAAGTTCTTTCACCATTTGGTTTTAAAGGGTTAGGATTATTAGGACCAGGAATAAGATTACTATTATTAGAAGGTGGTGGTTCAAACCCTCCATCATCTCTAATTAATTTAGTATCACTTTCATCCATTGTGTCTTTAAATTGTTTTGTAAAATTTGTGTTTGTAACTCTAGGTCTACGTATTCCAAATAATCCACCAAGAAATGCACCTGTCATTACACCGTGCATAACATTATCAATATCTAAATCTGGTCTTTGTGAAGCAAGATAAGTTTCTATTGCACCAATAGATACTGCACCTGCACCTGCTTTTCTTAAAATTCTATATGCTCTTGCACTTTTTTGCAAAGCAACTACTGGCGCTAACAATCCGTCTGTAGCAATAATTGCTGTCCACGCCGCAGGGTCAGTAAACGCAGCCAACAATCTTAACATAGTTCCTTTACCAACACCTTGAGAATTAATTTTATCTTCTAATTCTAAATGTTTTAATAACTGTTCTCTTATTTGTTGAGCGTGTGCTAAACTGTGTGCGTGTGCAAATTCTTCTCTATAATCATCTGGTAAATCTGTACTAAGTTCATCTAATAATTCTTGTGATAAAACAAAATTTACATCTGGTGCTAAATCTTCTCTACTAAATTGTTTGTATAAATTAGTAGCAATCATTTCATCTTCGTATGCGCCTTTTGTTGCGTCACCTAAAGTGAATTTCTTTTTTAAATCTTGTTGTCTTTTGTAAGTTACATTTGCTATTTGGTCTAAATCTTCTTGGTCATAAGGCGTAGCATAATCTAAATTCCATAATTGTGGTGGCTCTATATTATTTATAAAATCTTTAGCTGAATCAGTTTCAAACTTCTGTCCCATAGCTTCAGTTTCTTTATCAATTTCTTGATAGCCTTCAATTAATTCTGGAATAATTTTAGCATTTTCTTCAGCTTGTGTATTGTATTCTCTTATACCGTCAATAGCATTTCCTACTGTATTTGTAATATTATCTACTGAAAAAACATTTTCTGTTTCTGTTTTAAGAATTTCTGTTTTAGCTTCGTCATCTATATAAGGGTTCATCATAACTTCTGGCAATGAACCATCCATACGTAAAGCGTCTGCTTTTAACTGATTATCAATTAAACTTGTGTCACTTTTTTTTAGCGATTGACTGTGCATACTCCCACTTGTGTTTACAACAAAAGGGTCACCATTATCATAAGAATATGTAACAGCAGTTTTCTTTCCTTCAACTAAAGAATCTCCTACTGTATAATTTGTAATTTGACTAAAGCCTAAATCGTTTGCAGCTCTATTGTAATTTCTAATTCTTCTATTAACTAAACCATTCATTACAGCATTTGTTCCTGTTGCAGGGTCATTAGCTGAAATAATATCTAACGTATTTTTTAATGCAGACTCATAGTTTCCACTTATTAAATCATTTTTAAAACCATTAAATAATTTTCCAGAATTATAATATTGGTCTGAAGCAACAATTTTCATTGAGTTTGGTAAATTATTCCAAGTGTCTTCACCAACATCTTTTTTCATTTGTTCTATATTATAAATAACAATTTGTTTTGCTAAATCTTTGTCAGACATTTCTTCAGCATTAAGTTTATTAAAACTTAAAAAGTTTTTAAGACCATCAGCTATGTGTGTTATACCATAACCTCTAGTTCCTACACCACCTTCTAAAGCAACTTTTCTTCCTTCAGTTCCTTCATCTTCAGCAAGTATTTCTAAAAATTGGTTTACCCATTCTTCGTTCATTTATTAACCTTTATCTGTTCATTTAATAATAATTTCTTTTGATTAGCTGCATTTTCTAATATGATTTTCATATCTTTATCTGCTTTCATCATGTCTTCAATTGAGCCATCCATAAAATCTCCAGTAGATACAATTACAAAATCTCCGTTTGGTGTCATAACTGGTAATTGAGAATTTTTATCTGTTAAAACTAATAGTCCACTTTTAAAAGGACGTACTACTAAATCTTCTGCGTAATATTTTAAATCACCTTTTCTATCTTCTACTAAAGGTATGTCACCTTCGTTAAAGAAACCATCAAGTTTGCCTGCTTCTTTATATTTTTCCATCCAAACAATTTCAAATTTCTTAGCTATTGCTCTACTTTTTTCTGTAAGTTTTGTTGGGTCTGCGGCAGGGAAAGATGAATTATTAACAAGAACACCATCTACTAAAGTGTGTCTAGTAGACACTTCTTCAATAGCAAATTTAATTGCGTCTTCTTTATTCATTCCTGCTTTCATCATTGTCATAGCAGTCATAGTTGCTCTTTGTGAAACCAAAGACATATCAACATCATCCCAATCAAATGTAGGGTAATCTCTTGTAATAGATTTAACCCAGTCTGGTAAATCTTCTTTATTAACTCCAACAACTCCACCTATCCAAGGTATACCTTCATCAAACCATTTATCAAATTTACCTTTAACATCATCATAGACATCTTCTTTATTTAAATTTGTGTTTGCATATTGTGAAGCAGGATTAGTCACAGCTTCATAAGCTTTCATAATTGCTCTGTCTTGTCCCATGTTTGTATTTCTCATAAGATTATTTACAATTTCATAGAACGTTGCTGCGTTTGTACTAGCGTATTTAGTAGGAACTTTATCACCGTAAATTGTTCTTAATTGTTGATATCTTTCAAATCCTCTTGTAAAAATATCAATACCATCAGGGTCAATTGTACTGTCATTACCTGCAACTTTAATTACATTAATAGAATCAAATCCCATTGTAACTTCATTTTTCCAAGTAGGATGTTGTATTCCATTAGCGTCTAGCATTTTTTGTGTTAATTGAAATTTTGTAAATTCACCTAAATCTTTTGGTATATCACCATTAGCAATCATGTTGTTAATGTGTGGCATTAATATTGTTTGTTCCCAAGCTACTATAGAGTCATTTATATCATCATCTGATAAACCAATTTTAGTATTACCACTTGAGTCTGTGTAAGTAGTTTCATCTTTTTTATAAGCATGACCTTTAGAAATTAAATCTACGCCAATTGCTAGTTTACTTGATGTTGCTACTGTACCTTTAATTGCAGCAATAATTTTTGTTGCTTGTTCTTCTGTTTTGGGAGTTCTTAAATAAGAAGGTAGTTTACCATCTTTACCTCTGTTCATTGTAAGATATGTAACAATATCAGTTAACATTTGAGGGTCAGTAATTAAACCAGTATCTTGTAAATCAACTACTTGTTCAAAATAATTTAATACTTGTTTATTCCATTCATCTTTATTTATAAATTTTTCATTAACAACTTTGTCAGTTCTTAAAGTTTCTAAATCTGCTACTCTTGTAGAAGAATTATATATTTTTTCTGTTGTATAGTCTGGTGTTCCTGCGTCTATTTCTTTTTCTGTTATAAAGCCACCACCTTGTTCCCAAGCTTTAGCAATAATTTGAAAAGAAGCTGCGTTTGTTGCTCTGTTTAATTGTAAACCTTTTGCTACAGATACTTTTTGTTCTAAGTCTAATCTCATTTGGTTCATAGAGTCAGTGTATGCTCTAGTGTAAGATTTATCTTGTGTACTTAAATCTCTTATAGGGTTTCCTGTAGGCTCACCATTTTCATTAACTGATTGAAATAAACCATCTATATCTAGATTAGCCATTGCGTCACCTTTATCATCACCACCAGTTATATTTGTAACTTTAGTATTAATATTATTAAAATCTTCAATAGCGTGTGATAAACCAAAATTAGAATTTACAATTGCTTGAGTGTAATAACCTTTTAAGTTTGCAACTCTAGGGTCATTCTTATCAATTAACTTTTTAATTTCTGTTGGGTCTGTAATACCTTGTGCTTTTAAATTATCAAAAACATCTTGTGCTTCATTTTGTTGTTCTGTTTTGTAATTGTCAGTAAACTTGGCAAAAGATTTATTAAAGTTTTTTAGCGAATTTGAAATTTGATTTAGTTCACTATCTTTTGCTTCTCTAGGTCTACCTGTAGAAGTTGATTGATAACGAATAGGTACGTATTGTGATTTATATGCCATGCTTTATCCTTTAAAAAACTTTCTATCTTCATTACCTGCATATTCTGTTGCACCACCAGCTATATTAATTGCTAATGCCATGTCACTAGGTTCTACTGGTACTGGAAGATTGTTAATTGTATTTGCGTAAGAAGCATAAGCTTCGTTTTCTTGTCTGTTAAACGACATCATATCTTTAGTAAACGCCATGTTAACATCCATAAAATCTTTATCTGTATCTGTACCTACGTCTTTATATATTGCTGTAGCGTTACCAACATTAAGTGCTAATTGTTTTGATAATAATTTAATTTTTTCTTTTTTAATTGCAAACTTCTCTGCTGACTTTTCTTTTGCTGCATTAATTTTATTATTATCTATTTGTCCGTAGTCATCAAACAGAGATGCACTCGCAGCATTTTTAGCATGAAAGTTTGAAACAGAAGTTCTATAGGCTTGTTCCTTTTTAGCGTTATGGTCGGCTATCGAACTAACCACATTTAACGCAAAGCCTGCTTCTGCTGTACACATATTATTTTAACTCCTTCATTACTAATATAAAATTTAATTTTTCATGTCCGTATGGTAACTTTTTCTTTGGTTCAAATCCTAAGAACTGTAACCATTTTAAAGTTTCCCAATTTCGTTCATCTACAAAGTTGTAAAGATATTTATAATCTTTACCCATTTCGTTTACCCAATGAGGACATTCTTTTAAGAATTGTCTTACATGGTTTCTAAGTTGGTCGCTTGATAACATCCAAGCTACACCATAATCTTTTTCATAGGCACATGGGGTTGACCCAAACATACCAATAACACCTTCTTCTTTTGTTCCTAAGATTGAATAGTTTTTTGCACCTTCATAAGTGAAGGGAAGAACTAATGCCTTTAATGGACTTAGGTTGTCCGAAGCTTTAATTTCACGTCTATCTGCTAAACGCATTTTTGGTGCTAAGTCGATACAATCATTAATGACTGCTTCTCTTACGCATTTTTCCATATTACATCCTTCTATTTCTTCTATGATAAAATCCTTCAATTTCTGCTGATATAAAGTGACAAGGCAAATGTGAAGTTGAAGTCAATTTACAAACATATCCTGTATTTTTACTTTGGATTGGAATAGTAAATGTACCACTTGCAATGTTAGGAACTCCAACTACTGAAGAAGCTGAGTTAATAACATTTCCTGACATTTCATAACTAGTTAAACTTCTACCGTCTGGTAAAACTGTTGCTTTAAAAAATCCACTATCTTGAAAATCAACATTTAAAGTTCTAATTTGATATCTTCCAGAAGTTATTGCTACAGCACCAGTTGAACTTTGTTCTCTTACATATGGTTTTGAAAACTCATATACAGATTCAAAAGATGAACCAAAAATACAAGAAGTATGATTACCTTTAACTACAACTGTAGTACCACTTTGACTATCAATAGTTAAGTCTGCACCATTTGTAGAGTCCATAGCCATTAAAGTTTGGTTATGTGCATATGGTATTGTAAATGTAGTTTTATCAGTTGTGCTGCTATAACTACCATTTAATACTGAAGTTTGCATATCAATACTTACTGGAAAAGATAAAGAACCAAAATTAGGATTTCTTAAATCTATTCTTAATAATTTTAAATTTCTTTTTTCATTTGCTAATATGTAAATATAACTATCGTAAGCTTCTGCTGAAATTATTTGCATATTATTAAATGTAAATTTGGACCAGGCTGATTGTACTTTTTTATCAGCGTCCCAAAAATATTTATAAACAAACATTGTGTTTGCATTTGTAGATGTAATATCTGAACTTGCTGTGTAAGGTGCATTATTACTTCCGTCTAACGTATCGTGACATAACACAACCATTGTATCTTCAATGTTGTTAGAAACAATTTTGTATGCGTTGTTAGGAATTAATGTGTTAACTCCAATTGTTATATCTAAACCATCGTTAGTTAGTGTATCATCATCTGCAAAATATTCTGTTATTGCAGTTTTATCATTTCTGTTTTGTGCAAAGTAAACAAATTTACCTGCCGCTTTAGGTTCAACTTTAGTGTCATGTGCAAACGTACTTGTTTTAGAAAGTACGGCTGTTGTTGGTGTAATACTATCACCAGAAGACTCTAATATGTATTGTGCTTCTGCTGAAAATAATAAAAGTTGTTCGTTAAAATCTATAGTGTTGTAAAGTTTGTTTACAGTTGTACCACTAGCTGCAATATCAATAGGGTCAGTATCTAATACATCTGTACCAGTTGTTACATAAAAATTATAATACTCACCATTTTCTGTCATAATTAAATTCTGTCCAGAAATAACTCCCAATCTATTTTGAAAGAAAGTTAAGTTAGATATTTTTTGTCCAACAAAACTTGGTGCAGGGTTTGTTGTTTCATCACCTGCTACTCTGTTAGTGTAAGTTTGTTGTGCAAAAGTAAATGTACCATTATTATTGTTAACTAATGCGTGTGGCATTGTACTGTTGTCTAGTCCAAGTTTTACACCTGGTCCTACAGTTTCTTTCCAAACACCGTTAGCTACAAAATTTACATAGTAATCTGAAAGTGTATCACCTTCTTCACCAGTAATTTGAATAATCATTCCTGGTTTTGCATAGTAAGGTAAATCTGTAAAATCTTGTATAGCGTCTTTTACTGCATACATAGCTTGGTTACCAAAACCGTCTGTAGTTTCAACTCCAAAAGTACCACTACTAGCTGAAAGATAAATAGTGTTACCATAATGTATATTAGAAAACGTTCCTGTAATTCCAGAATAGTTTGCTAATCCTTGTGACGTACTTAATGTTGCGCCAGTGTCAGTTCTAATAGTTTTAAATCCTATTCCATCTGCACTACTAGACCAGTGTGAAGACGATGTTCCATATAATAATATATGTGCAATTTTTTCTGTGTCTCTAAATTTACCGTCTGTTGAAGCGTCATTACCAGTAGGCATTTGAAATTTAACTTCTATTGGATATGACCAAGTAGAATGATTTAATGTTACACTATATTGTCTACCGTATTGTGAACTTTTAACATAAATTAAACATTCTTGAATTTTTGCTGCTGTTGTACTAGAATTTTCTGTTACTGTTTTTTGTCCATTAGAGACAAAAGTGTAGTCTGCAATGTTTGTAAATTTTAAATCTTCTATAGCATTAGTAGTTGTTAAGTAAGAATTACCATTTGGAAAACTTACTGTCTTTTCATTACCTGCTAAATCAAAAACTTTAACACCTTGGTTATAAAATATAGCAACATACTGATTACTACTATCTCTATTAATCCATTGCACTGCACAATTATTTGGCATTGCTTGTGATGATAATAAATTAGCAACAAACTGTGTTCCTGCTCTTTTAGATAATCCGTCTATAATGTTTGATTGAAAATTTACTTGGTCTTCAGCTTGAGATACATTTCTTTGAACTGCATTTTGCTGACTAATACCATTAATAAGATTTGGAATTGACTGCGATATAACTGCCATGGTCTAACTCCTTGATGAACGTTTGTTGCCACGATTAGTAATGTAATTCATGTTATATTCATCTTTAAGAATATTAGCGTCCATTGCTCTTGTGTCAGCTTGTTCAAACTGTACGTGTGCTTCTTGTTCATCTATGTTTGCTAATTTAACTAATTCACTTGCACCAATATATCGAGCTGCAAAACGTCTTGACGCTTTTACTACAATATATCTTCGTGCATATTCTGGAAGATGTTCAAATTGTTGAACTAAAACTTTATCTATTTGTGGGTCCAGGGTGAATACATCTGTATGATTTTTTAAGTCATATAAAAAACCGTTACGAATAGTGTATTGATATAAATATTGGTAAGGTCTAGAAGCTTCTGCTTGAACGCAGTTAGAGTCTAGAGGAACTTTGTTGTCTGAGTCCCTTGCTTGTGTAACTTCAAATTCTCTGTTAAAAAACCATCCTTGTGACTGAACACTCATAGAAGTTTCATCTAAAATATTCTTAGCGACAGCTACGTCTGTTCCTATATTTCCTGTAATAGAACTGACTGGGGCTTCTCCGATAAAACTT
>VMHT01127082.1_pt1 | contig 13949 bp, 12 predicted proteins | sample 4693611 | NCBI WGS metagenome assembly VMHT01 (sample SAMN12280063, study PRJNA550983) | marine metagenome | isolation source: seawater sampled from same location over 5 years 0.02-0.2 micron viral filtrate | place: USA: collected off the coast of southern California halfway between the port... ... | reverse complement strand
TCTCAACCATTGCTTCGGGGGATCGTGATGCAGCCCAACCTTTTACGATCCCGACCATTGAAGAAAGCACCCTATCTTCGCCTATGATTGATGATACGATTGACAAGGGATCTCACTATGCTAAAGCTCTCCCCTTGTGTTGCGCGATCCCTCGTGGATACTCAGGACGTCCTTTCTCTTATGCCGATGCGTTAAAGAGAAACCTTACAAAAGAAAAAGAATATCTTGCGAATGAACCAAGACCGTTCCCCAATGTAGCCCCTCCTATATATGAAGTTGAGCAACCCCCTTTTATGAGTCTTTATGAAACTTCTAAACCTTTGCCTATAGATGAGCCCTTGCCTATGCCTATGCCCGCCATCCATTGCAAAGCGCCTAAGATATCAGTTGAAGCTTTAGAAAAAATTAGGCAAGAGATTCTTTCTTTGAGCGAAGAGTTGTATTAGATAGATACAGTTGTAAGTAGATAGATTAGATAGAATAAACTTTTTTATGATATTATATAAAGGATGGTGAAACGTCGATTTAGTGGTAAAAAACGGAATATAAGCTATGTTCGTAAGAAATATCGTAAGAAATATCGTAAAAAGTCTCGAAAAAAATCATCGCATTCTCGTAAAAAAACCCTTCGTCATATTCGTAAAAAATCTCGTAAAAAGAAGCGTGTTATTGGGGGGGCGGCGGCCCAGCATGCCACGGATTTTTTATGTGAACATGATATTTTAGCATTAAAGAGTGTCTCTTATGACGGTAGGAATCTCCCCACAGGATATATCGAATATATCCAGGGTTTTGTAAACTATCTGCATGAAGAATATCCTTTTGGTAGTGTTGGAGGTAGTATGCTTGGGGCTATACGTAGTGGTGGGTCATTCACTAGTAAAATGGATCGAGATGGCAGAATTATTATAGATGATGATATGCGGTCTAAAATAGAATTGTTTCAAGCAATTACTGTCGTTTTGCCTTATCCAGAGGGTGCCGGATTCGCCGTGAAGGTTTATCGAACATTGCGCGATCAAGAAGTGTCTGTTGATCTCACATTGCGCGATCAAGAAGTGTCTGATGATGGAACCCCACAAGGGGTCCCAGGAGATAAACCACATCCTATCCCCTTTTCTTGTAGTTGGATGCGACATTTTGCGGTTTATGCGTGGGAAGGATGTCTTCAGGGGCTTAAAATAGTCGATGGTAAATATAGACGGAATATCGTGATGGAAATATTATTCAGAGGTGATTTAAATATAATACCCACATCGGTTCCTTCTCGCGAACCCCAAATTTCCCACATCCCTTTCCGAAACCAGGGTCAAATGGAAGTTGTATTACCTCCTGGCAATTTAGTATATGTAGCACATTATTCTATTGATAATAACTATAAGGGTGGTGCTTCTCAGGTGGATATTCTTCCTCCAGAATATGAAGAATGGGAATATTCTGAGAAGCGACGGATGTTAGAATCATGTAAAGATATAGACACAATACGAATTGATCAATATATGTGGACCCCCTTACAAGGATGATTGACGCTAATCTCGATTTGATGAGACAGAGGATCATTCTTTTTTATCAAAATATATAAAGATCTGTTGATAAGATTGTATAAAGATTGTATAAAGATTATATAAAGATGAAACGAGATATTTATCAACTCTTATCTCGTTTCTTTCCTATTGAAATCGTGTATATGATTTATCATATGAAACGCGAAGCGGAGATGAATGATATCAAGGATGAAATAGCAGATATGAGATCGATGTGGAATTATGCGTATTATCCTTATATTCACGCCTCTCAACTTCGTTTTATGTCGGTGGTGCAATCGTTAGCCATCCTTCAAGATCCCGAATTTTGGATGTGTATTTTAATGGGACCCGATCAAAGGATTATTCGGAGACGTTTTGCGCCTCATATTTTTTATGATCCCGATGATCCATTATATCGTGACGAAAATGGCAAAACGTTATTCGCAGTGAAGCCATGGCACGATCCTCTTCGAAAGATCAGCGCTAAGATTGATCTTTATAATCGTAATAGAGGATATGTGGAGTGTGTGTGGGCTGAGAAGCACGATTTCCCAGCTATCCCTATCAACATTCAATTTATTCCTGTGTTGGATTATCACGATGATGGGATTCATCAAGTGATACGATGGGATCTTTATGAACAATAATCTATTTATATTATATGGTAAAGATGAGACGTAGATCTTTTTCTAGGAAACGGATGAAGAAACGGACGAAGAAACGGATGACGAAACAGATGAAGAAACAGCGTTCCATTAACCGAAGAAAGAAACAACGGTCAAAGAAGGCAAACAAGAGAAAAAGTTACAAACAAAGAGGGGGGATGGAGGCTGTTCTACCGCCTCCAGTTGCTATCAATGATTATGATATAGAAGCTATGTCATTGTCTAAGATATTTTTATTACAGGGGGCTAGGGTCTATGGAGTAGAATATTGTGGATATTTTGGGATTGCTCGCTATGGAGATGATGGACAATATCCATTATACAAATTATTAGGAGGATATAATAATCCGGGTAAAAAAACAGAAGACGAAAGTCGATCACTATGTAGACATAAACGGTTCAAAGAATCACAACAATACGCACCTTATATTTGGCACACCCATCCTACAGGGGTGAAATATTATCCAAGTGTAGAGGATATCGAGAAAGGTTTCAAACATGCTGAAATTGAAAAGAGTTTTATATTTGTCTCGAGTAATGATCAGCATGGGGGACCAAAACACTTGGGAATGTGGGTTCTTACATATACATGTGAAGGAGAGCGGGAATTTAAAAAAGTAGAAAAAGATCAAATTAAGTCAATCAACGATCAATTTTATCACGCTACAGGAAGAGGGACAGTATATAATGAGGCCGCGATTCGAGCCTATAGATCAATGTTGAATGGTATAGAAGGTCTACAAATCGACTATTATATGTTTGGTGTAGTTAAAGATTCGCGACTATGTGTTTGTTATGGAAAGATAGTTGATGGGGGAATTATGGATCTTAAAGGAGATCTAAGGCTTTCTCCAACAGGTGCGGAAAGATTAATACAATAACTCCGTAGGACGTAAAACCTTTGTTAGTGCAGTGGTTAGCCATTATAGAGTGAGATCCTGGAATCTGACTCTTTTTCTTTATCGGATATTCTATCCACTCTTTCAAGAAGCTTATATTCATATGAATTTGAGGGATCATACGACTCATATAATTCGTTTCGTTGATAAGCAAATATCTTCTTATCAATATCTCGGGTTTCATATCTTTGGGACCAATGGATGGGTTTTTTTCGCTTCACAAATTGATAAATGCTTCTCGTATTTATTTTTTGAGCGCTAATCATATATCTTTTATATCTTATCATAATAATATTTTAAATCGATATTATGATTCGGGTTGGATTTTTGAGTGACCTGACGCCGTTAGGAAACGTGGATCGATGCTGTCAGGACACGTTGCTATTTTTTCACGCAAATAACAAACAAAGCTAATTCTCGTATATTTTGTATATAATCCTGCGGTTCCTACTTCTGGATTATCTTTATAATCTCTAAGCAAAGATTCATTATGTGCTTTATCTTCATCCGTTTCATATAAATGGGTATTGGCGTGCCATTGATGGACGTCCATCGCTACAAAATCATTATTTCGTAAATTAATCGCTACACCAAATTGCGGGAAAACCGTATAGCCTCCATGATATTTTCCTCGTTCGATCACCGTTAGATTCCCAAAGCCTCCTTTAAAATCTCCCGCATCCCTATGGAGGGCGGTTCGGAAATTGCGATTGATGGTTACGGTGGAGAAGCACGTTTCAGGGATCTTGAGGTGAGGCTTTTCATCGGCTCTTGATCTTTGGCGTTCATAAGCATCAGGGATGAGATTTTTGAATAGGGAGTCGATTCTCTGGATAAAAGGCAAGCCCGCTTGATATTTCTCATAATTGGTTCGTGTAAAATGGGTCAGACGGCAAGGCAAATCGGCAAAATTTTTCCCTGCTTCATAAAACCCGATCGGATTGGAGGCAACTTGATTATTCACTTTCATTTTCGAGATCCCTCCTTTAGCTGAGATAATTGATTGGATGAGTGCATCTTTCGATGAATCATTGGGTAGATCCACTTTATCATATTGGATCGATAATTCGTCGCATATTTCAAGCAACTCTTTGATATCCATTGCATCATATTTTTCTTTCATCTCGTTGCCTTTTGGATTTAAATATCCTGTGGACCATTTACTTGTTTTCACTAAATTTCGTTTCTTCCAATAATCGCTAGTCGCTTCTATGGGTCCGGCGGAGGCGCCTCTTCCCCTGCTTGCTTTCGCCAAATCTTTATAAGATTCCCAACCCGTTTGTAATACGCGATCATCTATTTTTTTTTTTCGAAATTTCAAAAGCAGATGATCCGCGCCTTCTTCATCTCTCCAATAAACATCCGTATTTTTCTCAATAATTGGGTGAACGATATCTTCTTCCGTGATCCACGTTCCTTCGCGTGCTTTTATATCCAAATCGCTGATTATTTTTTTGACGATCAATTTTGAGGGGCGTCCCATATTATAATCAGGCAAAGAAAATAATTATTAGATAAACGAATCTATCGGATAAAAGCATAAAGCGCAAAACATAATAGGATCAAACATATAAATTTTATCAAATAGCCTATCATTGGCTCTCTTATTTTAAGATATAGAGGGAGTGCTTCCTCAACACTATATTCTCGCTTCCCTAACTCTCGATTGACTCGATTATGAATTTCAATCACCCATCTCACTAATTGATCTCTCGTTTCTAAATGACCTTGGATCGGATGATCTTTGATATTTTTCGCATAATTTTTCGCACAACTCTTACAAGGCAAGATATATTGTAGGGATTCGTAAAAATTACGATAATGATTTGCTTCTGCCATATTTAATTTATCAGGGGCACCTAAAGATACGTAATGAAGAAACTTCCACCCATGAGGGCCCCATACACTCGGTTTTATATTTTGTGACATTATAAAATATCTTAGATTTTTTACATTTAAACACAACCCATCATTTTATCTCAAATCGATGACCTCATCAATTGATAAAACGTGTAATAATTGTGGGGTGGTGGGACACACCTATCGGGATTGTCGGTATCCAGTTTTGAGTTATGGTCATATCTTATTTCGTAATGATTTATCAGAGCCCAAGGTATTAATGATTCAGAGAAAAGATTCACTTTGCTTTATTGAATTGATCCGAGGTAAATATGATCCTAAAAATCATACATATCTACTTAAATTATTGAAAAAATGCTCTATTAAAGAGAGAGAGCGAATTATCAAAGAACCTTATCATGATTTATGGAGGGATTTATGGTGTCTCTCTACAGAGGATGGTATCTCGTCTCGTTTCAGAAAAGATTATATGAAGGGTTCCCAGAAATTTTCTCAAGTGGGTGATTGGGCTTCTCTCATATCAAAGGTAGATTATTCTGGGGACTATAAAGAATCAGAGTGGGAATTCCCTAAAGGTAGGCGTAATAGTGGGGAAACGAATAAAGAGTGTGGGGCTCGGGAATTCCACGAAGAAACGAATTATCGGGTAGAAGATTATGATTTGATCGAAAATCTTGCGCCCATTGATGAAGCTTATATGGGAGAAAATCGTGTAAGATATAAGCACGTTTATTATTTAGGGGTTCTCACAAATAATGAGAAGATTGTGAGGATTGATGAGTCGAATCCGGATCAATCTCATGAAATCAGATCGATTGAGTGGCTCACAAAAGAGGAGGCGCTCTCAAAGTTACGAGATTATCAGATTACGAAACGAGAGATTATTCATAAAGTTTTCTTATTAATCGACCGCTTATATAATTCGAATCCTCACTATCATTGGATTTAATGCTTTGGATCTGATTTATCACTATCATTGGATTTAAATTAAAATAATTAAATTAATAATATATCACGATGAAGGCGTTGGAAGAAGCAGTGGTTCACTATCTTCAAGAGTCTTCTTTGGATCATGATGATCTAACTGATCTTTATGATCAAATGAGCAATCATAAAGTCCCACGACCCCTATATCGATTCGTAGAGGATATGGATGATTATGATCAATATGATCAAGACGAGATCCTTACTACACTCAAAAATATCATACGATCCCACTTTGATGCTTTGCCTTATTCTGAGGAGACGTTATCTAAGATAGCGGATTATAAGAAAAATTATCAATATTATCCTGATCTTAAAGATCCCAATTTTCTAAAAGAAATCTCGCATAAGAGAGAATTTGCGATCACTTATATTAAGAGCGCGAGGCGGGATTTAAATGATGCGTGTAATCGGGATTATTTTGAGTTGGCGCCTCATCAGATTTTTTTAAAGCAATGGATCTCCCCTCACACGCCTTATCGGAGTCTTTTGATCTTTCATGGGGTGGGTGTTGGGAAGACGTGCTCGGGTATCCAAATCGCTGAGAATTTTAAAGATCATACGAAAGATAAAAAAAAGCGTATGATCGTATTGGCCTCCCAAAATATTCAGGTGGGGTGGAGATCGACCATTTATAATCCAAAGAGAGGCGATGATCAATGCACAGGAGATACATACGAAATCCCAGAAATGGTTTCGGATCAACCGATTGATGATGTGACTAAATCGGTGAATCGTCAAATCAAGCAATTTTATGAATTATATGGCTACACATCTTTCGCGAATCTTGTGAGGCGAACCATTCGTAAAGCGATTGGATCGTTTGAGCCAGAAGATCTCAAAGACCCTGAAAAAGAAGAAACGGTCAAGCGTGTTATACGATCTCTTTATTCGGAGCGCACATTAATCATTGATGAAGTTCATAATATTAGGAGCGGGTCTGAGAGTGATGTGCGCGATACTTTATTTTATATTGAATTGGTGGTGAAATATTCTCATAATATGAAGTTGATTTTGCTCACCGCGAACCCTATGTTTAATCGACCCGATGAGATTCTTTGGATCTTGAATTTATTGCGACTCAATGATGATCGTCCTAATTTATCAGCGTCTCATATCTTTGAGGGCGGGGATATGACTAGCCAAGGCAAGAAGATTATCAAGGAAGCGTCCCAAGGATATATCTCTTATTTGAGAGGCGAAAATCCAATCAGCTTCCCTTTGCGAATAATGCCTCGGCATAATCCCTCTAAGATATATGATCGAGACTTGCGATTTATGAAGCTTTATGCCTCTGATATTGAGGGATCGCAGCGAGATATTTATTATGAGACTCATCAATCCTTGCTATCAGATTCAGGAACTCTCGAAAATCAACAAGAACATCAACTCTTACAATTAGGGAATATGGTGTATCCAGGATCATCTGAAGATGTTCGCGAACTTTATGGAGAGAGAGCAATAGAGCGCTGCTTTTCAAAGACGGTTGTTCAAGGAACCCCAACCTTTCGTTATCGTGAACCTATCCTCAGGGATTATGGAGAATTTATGGATAGCGATATCATTGGAGAATATTCCTCTAAAATCCAAACGATCTTGCGTGATATTGAGGGGAGTGATGGGATCGTTTTTATTTATAGCAATTGGATTTATTCGGGTATCATCCCTTTAATGCTTGCTCTTGAGCAAAATGGATATAGGAAATATAAGAGCAACGAATTATTACGATCCGATCATAAACGTGAACCTATCTCTTATGATGGGATTCGCAAATCAAAAGTGAAGGGCAAATTTAAGCAAGCGCAATATATGATGATTACAGGAGATTCGGAAGGGTATAGCAAACATTTTGAAGAAGAGATGAAAGCAGTCACATCTGATGAGAATAAGGATGGATCAATTATCAAAATTATTTTGGGGTCCCGGGTCGCGTCCGAAGGATTAGATTTCAAGAATATTCGAAGTATCCATATCTTGGAGCCATGGCATAATTTAAATCGCTTGGAGCAAGTGGTGGGGAGAGGTGTTCGTAATTGTTCGCATATATCTTTATCTCCTGAATATCGCAATACGACTATTTATTATCATGCGATTATTGATCGTGAAGATGATTCTTATGATTCGATTGATCTACGATTATATCAACGTTCGGAAGCGAAAGCTATTCAAATTGGAGCCGTTGAGAAAATCTTAAAAAATAACGCGATCGATCGATATTTATTTCAAAATCTAAATCATCTGACGATCCAGGATGTGGATCCTATTCGAGTGAAACCCGCCTTCCGATCTTCAAAATCCTATCTTTATTCGCCTCACGATAAACCTTATAGTCGTATATCTTTATATCAATCATCGTGTGAAAAAGTTAGGCGGGATCTATCGATGATACGCTTTCGTGATTGGAATTATGATACCTATGATCCTCGTTCGATTCAAGGGTTATTAGAGGTTTATCAAAAGCGTATCTTATTTTTGATAGCTTCGGAATTGGTGATTGAGATTGACGCACTCTTCCAACGTTTGGCACAATATCATGAGATTTATCCCGAGATTTTGGAAGAAGCGATCTTTCAAGTGGTCAGGGAGTCACAGATGTTTTTGAATCGGTATGGAGATAGTGGTTCTATTATCATGAATGGATCCTATTTAGTCTTTCAACCCGCCTTTTCAAATGATCCTTTGATCCCTCTTTATTATCGATTGAATCGTGGATCTCATGAATCAGAAAAGAAATTCTTGGAAGCGGTGACTCAATCCACATCCGCTCTCGTGATCGATCATCCTTATAGGGAGGGGTTCGAGGATAGTTTTTTTGAAAGCATGCTACACTATCCTTTCAATCAATATGAATCAAAAGTATTCGAGATATTTCGCATCGATCCTATTCAAAAATTCTCTTATTTATTACGAAGATTCTCTTATAAGCAACAATTGGATGCGTTATTGATTTATTGTCGATATCTTACAGAAAAAGAGAAAGATAAGAAAGTAGAAAAAGATAAAGATAAGAAAGTAGAACAATTACCTATCTATCGGGCTATGGAGCGTCATTATCGTGATATCCTTATTTATTCGGATACAATGGATGAGCGCTTCTCTCTGAAACGATCAAAACAAACAAACAAACTCTTTGGATCTCTTCTTTATCATACAAAAGATAAAAAAATATATATTTACGAATATCGGGATGAGATGCTACGTTTCGCAAATCAAATCTTGGCTCATGATATTCTCGATCAAATCCAATATAAACCCGGATTTTCTTTGAAAACGAGTGATTGGGGATTTATGATGTTTTCTGAAAGGTATCGATTCAAGCAAGCAGGGATGATTTGTAAGTTGGTATCCGCACAAGAAAAACAGAAAAAAAATTATAGCTATCCCTCAGGTCCAGGTGCGATCATTCGCGACACAAATAGGAATGAGGGGCGTTTATTATCAAGTGATCCCTTTGCTCTCATACAAAAATCATTTGGTGATTTACTTACAATCTTATCCCGTGAAACCTATGAAGATTTTAAGGATGGCAATCAGAGACAGCAATACGCCGTTTATTTTGAGATTGTTCTTGATCTTCGAAATAAATTATTATTACCCGAACATATGCGCTTGATTTATCATTAAGCTTTATTTTCATGAAGCTTCATAATCATATTTGATAATTGACGATAACTTTCTTCATTCAATCCATTCGCAATACTATGATCTAATAATTCTTGTGCCTCCCTACAATATTTTTTCGTTTGATCGCTTGCTTGCTCTGCAACCGGTTCTTCATAATTTTCATACTCTTCCATATCCTCCATTTCACTATCCGATAAAGGTAATGTATCAATCTCTCCATATCCTCTGAGTGCTTCATCAGGCGCTTCATCATTCTCATCATTGCCCACATAATTTAAGAGTGGGATCGTCCCATCACATAACGAATCATAAAGCGCTAATAGCACCCCCGACTCTCCCGGGAGGATTTGGCGTTCACCAATATCATCTAAATTCCCCCATAACATACACTCTTTACACACGATAATCTGACATCTTTCGGGAAGTAGTGCGAAAATATGCTTCCATTTCGGATGATTGAGCGGATCATTTTCCATATAATCGGGCATCGTATCAAAATAATCACCTAACACTTTGATTGCTAATTCTAAATTATTATATTCCGACATCCCATCACATCCATTACAAGGGATATCAATCTCAATCATTTCTTCGATTTTAGGAATCGTGGATCGTTTGATTTCGGGCATATGACTAAATTTGCCCCACGTCCAATTATTTTGACGCACGCACTCAAAACACCCTCGTATACATAGATCATCTTCATGCTTATGAACCCAATATCCATCTTCCCAGCATTTTTTACATATATCATGCTCATTTTTATTGGGACATCCTATCCATATGGATCGATTTTGTTTGCTAGGGAGATCTAACTCCGCTGAATATAGTTCAAATAAATTTTCTGAAGATTCAGTTCGTGATTTTGTGGAGCAATAATTTTGAACGATTGGTTTTTTGAGATGTTCATAAAAGGCGCCATTGGGTTCTTGGTTGAGTTCGTTAAATGAAAAGCAGAGTTTCGCTCCACAATCCATGATTATGTAGTTTTTGAGAATACTTTGATACTTTAGATCAAATTTAACTCAATAAAAAATCTATATTATCGACTCATTTTACATTACTCTACAATCTATATCTACATCTATCTCTACTTACAAAAGCTTCAAGCATCGCCACGCCATTTGATTCCCACGACACTCACCAAATCCTTTGAATTGAACGATACAGCGCTGATATTTTGTCGTTTCGGGGATTTGATCGAGCATCATTTTCGGGATAAAGACCTTACCTACATCAATTATACCAGTTCCATAATTCTCTCCACGGCCCGAGATCTCCATAAGGACGACCATGCGTGATTGCTTTGATACTTGTGAATCTTTACCATCGTTGCTATCGACTTTAAAGACACGGCCATCGAAATGATTTTGCGCCATTAGCTCGTGACACACCTCTTCGCGCTCGAAAGCGTTCATATCATGAATCATTTCAAGCTCGTCATACAGATCCGTGATCTCTTTATCGTTGTCCATATCTTCGTATTCTCCTGTATCCTTCGATGATTCATTATAATCATTGAGTGCTTGGAGTGCCTCTACTTCTGCATGATCGTGTTGGAGATTATCAAGTGCATCGATGATCTCCATTTCTTCATCAAAGGTAAATTGCTTATGGAGCGAGACCACATATGGACATGCGATAGCAGACATTATTAAAAGTTAGTAGGTTAAGTTAGTAGGTTAAGTGAGTCGGTTAAGTGAGTGAGTGAGTTGGTTTGTTTTAGAAGTTGAGATCGGATCATTTATAAATTTCAAATTTGTTCGTGCCATTGATTTTGTTGTCTCTCAAAACAGAGGTTCATCAATCAACAGAAGAAACCTATCACATAAAAAATTTTTATAGAGGAGATTACAGAATTATAGATTTATTCATAGGTTTCGAGTATACGTTTAATAAAGTCCTTTCGAAGCGCTTCAGGGATAGATCGTGAAAGCGTGAAAGCATCCCAGATCGCCTTTCTCTTCATAATCTTGATGGGATGCATTCGCTTCCATACGCGATAGGTTCCATAATGCTGATAGCATTCTTCTTCTGTGACCCAACAATTCGCATGATCATCGAAGCGCTTTTGATGATAGATTGATGGATCGAGATTGTCCCATGCGTCATCTGATCCATAATAATCGTAGAATTGTCGTCTCGTATACCATCCCCCATCGATATCTTCTCTGCGTTCATCATACTCCTCATAGTCATCATAATCATCTTTCACTTCTTCATCTTCCTTTGCTTCTCCCACGACACTCGGGGTATATTCTCTTACGTTTTGTTCTTGTGTTTTTTCTTCAACGTCCATAAGATTGATATCCATATCTGATGCTTCTTGAGTGTTCCATCCTAGCCAAGGATTCGTTTCCTCCGTGCCGAAAACATAATTCCACGAATAATCATGATCAATTGATACCATATTGTTTGTGACAACATTATAAAGGCTTTTTAAGGGGGCTTCATTCATCTTGATAAATACTCGAGCATCATCATAATCTATTGTGAACCATTCTCCTTCACACTTCAGATAAAAGGCGCTATTATCAGAATAATTTGTCGCATAATGAAGATCAGATGCTTTCACAAAGAATGCTTGGACGCTTCCATCTATGAGAGCACGAATCGGATTGAATCCGATTCCGACGTGAGTCCATAGTTTTATCGTCTCGGATTCCAAATCCATCTTCATAAAGCTTAGGGTATCCTTATTCCATCGATACACGATGGGGGCGTGATAATTCACCATCAACATATCTCCTTTTTTAAGGAGACCTTTCACCTGATTCGTATATTGCTGGATATTGTCATCCCACTCAACATGAATCACATTCCCTGGGGCTTGTAGAACAGGCTCTTGGTTGATGGCAGACATTGTTTGGTGTTTTTTTAGTTTTTGAGAGTTTAAGGCTTTTTAGTGAGTTTTGAGTTGCTTTTAGTGCGTATGTGGGGGTTGTAAAGATGAAATCCAACCCTCTGTTATCATCAAATTTTGTGGCAAAATAAAAAAGTTTTTGAATTGGTTTTCATTTTAAGAGACAACTTCGATAGCTTGACCTTCAACATACTCTGCCACTGCATCCTCGCCAATACACCATCGTTTCACTATATCGCGCCTCTTTATCATATTTGATTCGTTCGCGGGATTATTCGCTCGAGTCTTTACCCATTTCTCTAATGCGCCCTCATATTTATGATTGAGGGCTTCTCTTTGAACTTTCATAGATTCAGCCATCCCAGTTTTCCCTGCTTTGAACAATTTCTCTGATGATGAATCATAGTGTTTGTATTGATCGACATCATCTAACAATTGAGAGAATCGACTTTTCGAAAATAGTTCCACGTAAAGCAAGGAGTGTAGATAGGTGGGGATGTCCCCTTTACCTCCACTTTTGAAATGTGTGTCATTTTTAGAGGCGAATGCATAGATGTTTTCCAGAGAGGATTCAAATCTCTGAATCATAGAGGGTGTCAATATACGATTGTCGAAGTTGCGAAGATATCGAAAGCACGCATTATTCTCTCGATCTTTTCCCATTTCGACGCATTTTAAAGCGTTTCTTTCCATACTTTCATCCTCTGATGAAGGATTCACGATGCTAAACAAAGACAACATTTGATATAGATCTTCATTGGTATCGGGCTTCTTAAAACCTAATCGCTTCCAAACTTTATCGTAAATATCTGCGCCACGAAGCAATTTACTTCGGATATTGAAGCGAAAATAATCTACGAGAGGAGATTCATAACTATTCACTATATCAGCCATCGTCATTGGTGCTGCATTTTGAAGACGATTAAAGATCATTCTCGCCCCACTTTCATCTATATCGTGATAAGTTACGAACGTTAGATGATAATTATCAAACATATGACGTTCTTCTGCTGTCATGATTCGATTTCCTCTTGTATCATGATGAGTTTCAGAATAATATACAAGTTCATCTTTATATTTCCACGCAAATTCGTTATTTTTGTAAGCGTGTAATGTTCGAGTTCTATGACCTCCATCAATAATAATTGTTTCCATCTGCTGGAGAATCCCCTTGATTTCCGCAAGACATATCATTGGTAGCATTACGCCACTCATAATGCTATCAATTAACTCGCTTTTATAATCCCCTTGCCATATTTTTTGACCCCTTCGTTGCCATGAAGGAAGCGACAACAGTTGGTTTGTGAAATTTGAGATGTGACCGTGAACCGTGATAGATTTGACTCCTTCGTGTTTAAACATGGGGATCATTTGTTCTACTACTTAGTATCAGGACAACATTGACTGTCAAATTTACTCCATTCTTCTTCGACTCTTCTTCTATTCTTACTCTCTTGATTTCTTTTCTCGTTTTCTCTCTGCTTTTCATTTCAATCACCTTTATTGAATTTGACATTTCTCGACACAT
>VMHT01040767.1_pt1 | contig 13950 bp, 12 predicted proteins | sample 4693611 | NCBI WGS metagenome assembly VMHT01 (sample SAMN12280063, study PRJNA550983) | marine metagenome | isolation source: seawater sampled from same location over 5 years 0.02-0.2 micron viral filtrate | place: USA: collected off the coast of southern California halfway between the port... ... | reverse complement strand
CGAGTGCAACGCTCATGCCTGACAGCGCTCCTTTTGGTCGACGTGGGTATCGCCCGGCTGGTTGTTCATGGTGGGCATCTGGTCAGCTTGGCGTCGAACGACGACCGTATCTGCGAGTTTGTCGTGCCAGCCCTGCTTGTGTCGATCGAAACCCACCCAGATCAGGCCGAGGCCGAACACGAACGACGAAAGAAAATAGCCAAGGTAGCGAATGACGAACTGGCGCGTTGTAGGATGGCCGCCGGTACGTGCATCGACCACCCGTGCACCGATCATCATCTTGCCGGGTGTGGCTTGCCGGTATATCCAGAAAAGGATGATGGCGATCGCCGGCAGCACATAAACGAACAGCACATGGGCCGGGCCCATAATCAGAGGCGCGTCGGCCGCAAAAAAAGCGGGCCCATAGATCAGGTGCATCAACGGCGCGGCGACGATGGCAATCAGGATCGAGTCGATCAGCGATGCAAGAACCCGAATCCAGAAGCCGGCATAAACAGGCCCGTTAGCGGCCGGGGCCGTCACGCCGTGCCGATCGCCTCGAGCTGCTCGACGATCTCGCGAGCGAGCCGACGCGCCTGTTGGTCGCCGGTCGCAACAACCACATCCGCGATGGAGCGGTAGAGCGGATCGCGCTCTTCCATGAGCTGAGCGAGCGTCTTTTCGACGTCGTTGCTGTCTTCGAGCAGCGGCCGATTGCTCGCCTTGCGCGTTCGCGCCAGCTGTTGTTCGAGCGAAGTCTCGAGATAGACCACGACGCCGCGTGCCGAAAGCAGATCACGTGTCGACTCATCCAGAACAGCGCCGCCGCCGGTGGCCATGACCGTGTTCGGCTGTTCCGATAGTTCCGCGATCATCTCGCGTTCACGCTTGCGAAAACCTTCTTCACCTTCCATGTCGAAGATGAAAGAGATATCGACGCCGGTACGCTTCTCCACCTCGTGGTCCGAATCCACGAAGGTCATGCCCTTGATTTCGGCAATACGCCGACCGATCGTCGTTTTGCCGGCGCCCATCGGGCCGACGAGATAGATGTTTGGATTAGCTGCCATGTAATCTTAATTCGCTTTCGGATAACGAGGGTCAGTTGCCGCACTCCGCGTGGAGGCTAACGAATCAACCGGGCTCATCTAGCAAGCAGTTTACCGCAGTTGGCTCGCCGTAAGGCAGAACAATGCGTCGATACAGACATGGAGCGGCGCGCCAACGCGCGCCGCGTGTCCAGATCAGGGGTTTTGCGATATTGGTGCAAAATCCCGGCTTATGACATCGCGTGGCGTCGTGACGGTAATATTGAGCCGACCGGTCTGCGAACTGCTTATGTTGTCTTCCGGCTCGATCTCGAACGATACAACATACGGGCCACGAGCCGAGGTGCTGCGTACAGTATAACTCGACGGACCAACGATTGATCCAAGCGTTGTCGATGCCGAGATACCCGTTTCGGCAGGCGGGATTTGTCCGTTCTGACCCGTTATCTCGACATTTACTACGACGTTGCCGTTGTCGAGATTAATGGTAGAGGGATCAAACTGAATGATCTGCGTACTCGCACTGAAGACGATAACGACCTGATCCCGCACGTTGATTGAATCGGTGTCGCAGGCGAGCTCATCGGCCGCGCTCGTGCTTTGTTGGCATCGCAGGCCGGTGAACTCACCGTCGCCCAAGTCGTAGCTACTGTTATTATTGAAATCGATGTAAGGCTCGTTGCTATCGCGAACGCCGTCTTCGTCGTAATCCACGAACGCTTCCGGCAAGTCGTTCGCTATATCGAATTCACCTTCATCGAAACGGCCGTTGGATGGTGCGGTATCAGAAAACGACTCTTCACCGATCGCGGTCGCAAGAATCGTGGCGCGGCCGTCCGCCGGGCGGGGGCTCTGAGTCGTGAATGTGACGGTACAGGCGCCGCCCTGTGTAGTACAGCTGCCGGGAATAGAGCCGCCTTCGGTTCTGAAAGTGATTGCGGTGTTGTCGGGCACCGGGTTGTTGAATCGATCGGCCGCGCGGATCGTGATTTCGCTCGTTACTCCATCGAACTCCTGGCCTTCGACATTGAGCGTCGTCGCGCTCAACGAGAAGCTGTCGTTGTCAGGCAGGCCGGTCGTGACCGCCAGCTCGCTAGACTGTGCGCTCTGCTGCTGGCCCGAAGCACTGGTGGTTGACGCTGTAACACGTACAGATGTGGCAACCGTGCCGGAGGTGACCGTCGTTGTGGCGACGCCTTGGTTATCGGTGCTTGTCGATGTGTTGCTTAAGCTCAGCCCGCCCACCGTCGTATTCAGCGAGAAGTTAACGGTTTGATTCGGAAGCGGCGATCCGGTGCTGTTCGTTACTCTGAAGGTGACCGTTGACTGCTCGGGAAGCGCCCCGGTGCCTCTTAAACCGATCAGTGGTTGAGAAACGGAATCGAACTCGATGGCGCCGAATTGTGCCGCTTCGGTCTCTATATCTGCTGTGGCTGTCAGCGTGGTGTCTTCGACACTCGTACGCGCTGTAACTGTATCTGTTCCGACGCAGCCCAGTGCCGTATATGTGGTGGTGGCGATGCCACCTTGACTCTCGGCGACGGCGGGCGCGATATCGGCTTGGCCGGTTGATGAACACGGCGAGGAGAAGAAGACTTGCACGGTGTCGCCGAGGCTACTCCCGTTAGGGCTTCGCAGGCGAACCGTCAGGCTCGAACTCTGCCCGGCTTGAAGCGTGGTGTGGGTCACTCCGATCCGGCCCTCTTGGAACTGACCATTGCTATCGATAGAGCCGATCTGGGTATTCGAGTCGGGGGTGCTTGGGTTGTTGGTGCCGCCGCCACTACCGCCGCCTGAAGAGCCGCCGCCGTTATCGTCGTCGCCACCGGAGGTGGAGCCGCCGCAGGCGCCGAGTGCGGTGGCTAGCACCGTAATTGTTAGCAGCTGATAGATTGTTTTCCCCGGCATTTCTTCCCCTCGAATATTTAAGAACGTTTCTGTAATTAATTTAGTCGATAAAGACAGGACTAGTTATCAAGCTTGAGTTGGTCCCTGAGAATTTTGGGCGTGACGAACAACAGTAGTTCTCGCTTGTCCCGCTGACGCTGAGTGCGTCGGAAAAGGCTGCCGACGAGCGGGATTTCTGAGAGTAGCGGTATTCGGTCTGCGACGTCTCGATTTTCCTGTTCGTAGATACCACCCAGCACAACGGTGTCACCGTTATCCACCAAGACCTGAGTGCTCAGGCTTCGGGTATTAATGGAGGGTACGCTGCCGCCACCTTGCACGCTGATCGTATCACCCTGGGTATCTTGCGTGACGAAGAGATCCATGATTACGCGTTCGTCTGGCGTGATTTGCGGTGTGACCGTCAACCCGAGTACCGCTTCCTTGAATTCCACGGTGGCCGCGCCGCTGGACGCGGCTTCTAGATAGGGAATCTCGACACCCTGTTCGATCTTCGCTTCCTTGGCATTGCCGGTAATAACTCGCGGCGCGGATATGATCTCGCCACGATTTTCGGATTCTAGGGCCGATAGTGCGAGATCAAGATTGAACGTATCGCCGACAATGCTGGTCGTAATCGTACCGGCCGGATTGGTCACCGGGAGGTTGACGGTGTACCCGGTATCGGCCAGGTAATTACCATCGGTTGGAGATTCGAATGCTGCGTTATCGGTTGCTGATGACGACACACCGAGATTGCGAGAGAACTCGCGATTGGCCACCACGATGCGCGACTCGATGAGCACCTGACGAACCGGGATGTCCAGGCGGTTGATGACGCTGCGAATCTCTTCGAGCTTGTCGCGGGTTTCGTTGATCAGCAGGCTGTTGGTGCGTTCGTCCACCGTGACCTGGCCGCGTTCGGACAATAGCGACAGCTCACCGGTCGTGCTGCGCAGCAGCGCAGCCAGTTCGCCGGCCCGGGCGTAGTTGATCTGGATGATCTCAGAGCGCAGGGGCGCGAGATTGGTGGTGGCCTGCTGAGCCGCCAGTTCGGCTTGCTCGCGCGCGGCGATCTCGGCTAACGGGGCGACCGTGATGACGTTGTTCTCGCGGCGCATGCCCAGGCCTTTGGACTGAAGGATGATGTCCAGCGCCTGATCCCACGGCACGTCTTCCAGGCGCAGCGCGATGTTGCCGCTGACGCTATCGGATACGACCATGTTCACGTCGGCGACATCGGCCACGATCTGCAGTACGGCGCGGACATCGATGTTCTGGAACGATAGGGAAATACGCTGGCCGGTGTACTGCGGTTCCTCTGCTTCACGTTCGGCCTGTTCGCTCGCGTTCAGGGGCTGCAACTCGATATAGAAGCGGTCGCCGGTCTGGTAAGCAATTTGTTCGAAATCCGCACCCGAGACCGGGGTGATGACAATGCGGGTGCCACCGTCGCGTGACATGGCGTCGATGGTTTTCACCGGGGTGGCAAAATCGAGCACATCCAGGCGCCGCTCGAGAGCCTTGGGCAGGGTGACGCCCGGCATGTTTGCAATCACTTGGCCGCCGCGTTCGCTGACATCGACCGCGCCATTCACGCCGTCGAGCGCGATTTCGATACGGCCGGCGCCGTCTTCGCCTCGACGGAAATCGATATCGCGTACCTGAGGACCACGAATGGAGGCGGCCTGGGTCTGGTAGTCGCGCTCGGTGACCGGCTGCGGGGCGGTTTGCGGCCGTACCGACGCACGAGTGACCTCGGGTGCGGCTTCGCCGCCGATGCCAATAAGGATGGTGTTGCCGTCGCGGTTGACCGTGTAGTCGGTCATGGTGGTGAGCTCGATCACCACGCGCGTACGATTTTCGCCCGCTGCCAGAGCGATGGCCTGGACTGCGCCTTCTTCGATACGTTGATAGCGCTTTTGGACGTCCAGTTCCGTATCCGGAAGGTCGATGGACAGGCGTGCCGGTTCGTTGACGGTGAACACCGATGGAATCGGCGCGCTTTCGGCCATGGTGAGTCGAATCGTCACCTGGCTGGTACTCGTCGCCGCTGCATCGACGGCGGTAAGCGTGTTTGTTGCTGCCTGCGCGGACGTCGTGGCGCCGGCGAAAAGCAGGGCAAGGACCAGCCAGCGCCGGGATACACGGCGCGTGTGCGAGGAAATGCGTGCAATCGGTCTGCTCATAATCTGCTTCTCTTTCACCGCGATGGGGCGATCGTGGCCGGGCGACGGATATAACCGCCGAGGCCGTCCGGTACGATTTCGGTCAGAAGGACGCCGTTGTCGGAAATGCTGTCGATCTCACCGTAGTTCTGGCCTAGGTGGGCGCCGCGAGTTACGCGATGCACGACACCGTCGGGCGCTTGGATAAGGGCATAGGTCACGCCGCGGCTCGAAATCGTGCCGACCAGCCGAAGCGAATCGAGCGGGAACGCTTCGAGCGCTTCGCGCGGCCGATCCGCGTCGGGCGCGAGATCGTTATTGCGATTGACTTCACGCCGCGGCGTGGTAGGCGTGAACGGTATGCGCCGGCCGTCGGGTTCGTAGGTATAGGGCGTATACGGGGCGATTTCCGGAATCGGCTCGATCGGCGCGGCCGGGCGCTGCTTCACTTCGGCCACGAAGTTCTGCAGATCGCGGTCGTCGCCGCCGCAACCCGCAAGCACCAGACACAGCCCCGCGATAGCGCTGGCTCGCTTGTACGGCATCATTGGGCCTTGCTCCCGGCGGGCTGGGTCGTGTCGCCGGCGTCTTCGAGATAGCGATACGTATTCACGGTCATGCTCATGCGCAGCTCGCCGCTTTCATCGCCTTGCTCGATTGGCTCGATATTGATGTTTTCGATCGTGACGATGCGTGACAGCGCCGCGACGCCGGATACGAAGCGTCCGAGTTCGTGATAGGTACCGGTCACGATTAGGTCGTTCGGAAGAATTGCGTAGAAGTCCTGCGGGTTTTCCGGACGGGGTTTGAACAGCTCTTCTTCCAGACCGCTGGCGATACGCGTTTGCGAGATATCGTTAAGCAGGCTCGGGACTTCGGTTTTGCTTGGCAGCTGCTGAAGCAGGGCACCGAACTGTAATTCCATGGCTTCGAGCTGGGTGCGGTAGGCATCGATATTGGCGACCAGCCGCTGCTTGGACTCGAAGGTCTGTTTGAGCTCGGGCTCGCGTGCCGAGACACGTTCCAGTGTTTCCTGCTTGGGCAGAACGAAATACCAGGTGCCGATCGCGATGATGACCGCACAAACCAGGATGATGGCGAAGCCGTAGGCCCAGGTTGGCCAGCTGCCGATGTTGTTCTGGTCGAGGCTGCGCAGTTCCTCGATGTAATCTCTTAAACTCTTCATGAGCGCGGCGCCCCTGCGTTGCTGGCATTGGCCGCGGCATCATCGTTCGTGTTCTTTGACGGACTGTCGCCACGGACCGTAAGCGTGAAGTCAGCAAAGCGCTGGGGGCCGTTTTCGCTCGACTTGATCACGATCAGGCGTGGGTCGGCGAACCATTCGGAGCCGTCGAGATTGACCATGTAATCGGACACGCGCGCGTTCGATTCGGCCACGCCGTCTAGATTGGTGGCGTTGCCTTTTTGCGCGAGCGCCGTGAGATAGACCCCGTTGGGAATGGTGTCGACCAGTTCGTCGAAGTAGTGGACGATGCCCGAGCGCGACTGCTGTAGTTGTTCGATGATGCGCATGCGCGTGATCAGGCTTTCACGCGTTTTCTGCAGCGCGCGTATTTCCACGAGCTGCCGGTCGGCAATCGCAATCTGGTTTTCCAGATAACGGTTGCGTGATTCCTGTATTTCGGTGAGATGGTTGTAATAGAGCATCGGTAGCACGATCACGAGCACCAAGCTGGCCAGCGCGGCGAATACCAGCGCGCCCAGAAACTGCTTGCGCCGACGCTCGCGGGCGGCAGCGCGCCAATCGAGAAGATTGATTCGAATCAGCGCGCTCATCGGATCGACCTCAATGCCAGACCGGTTGCAACCATCAATGCCGAAGCTTCCTGGTCGACGTGGTTGCGCCGCGCGCGGCTGCTCGCCAGCATTCCAGCGAGCGGATTACCGAGCGTGACTGGACGCGACATGTGCCGTGTGATCGCCGCTTCGAGGCCGGGGTAAAGCGTCGCGCCGCCCACCAAAACGACTTGTTCGACCGCTTCGTCGCGCGAACTGGCCGAAATATAGAATTGCAGGGCGCGCTCGATCTGGCCGGCCAGGCGTTCGGCAAAGTCGGAGATATCGCTGGCGATCGCCGCCCCGTCGAGTTCGCCCGTGCGTAGCTGCGCGCGCAGTTGATCGGTGTCCCTCAGGTCGTGTCGATCGATCAGTCGTGTAGCCAGGCTATGCCCGCCGAAAGACAGTTCGCGCGAATACACGTGGCGGCCGTTGTGCTGCACGCTCAGCCGGGTCTGGTGAGCGCCGACATCGAATACGGCGACGCTGGCACCATTGGCCAGCGCGGGGGTTTGTTCGATGAGAAGCGTCGAGGCGTTCTGTAGCGCATATTCCTCGACGTCCACGATCTTGACCTTGACGCCCGCCATATCGAGCGCGCCGATACGGGTTTCGATGTTCTCGCGTCGGCAGGCGACCAGTAGAACGCGATTGACGTCCGGATTGGTCGGGTCACGTTCGAGAACCTGAAAGTCGAGGTTGACCTCGTCGATAGCGTGCGGGATGTACTGCTCGGCGTCGAAACCGATCTGCTGTTCCATGTCCTCGTCGGACAGGTCGGCGGGCATATCGATAACCTTGCTGATCACGGTGGGCCCGGAAACAGCGATTGCGGCATCGCGTGTGCGTGTGCCGGCGCGCTCCAGAGCGCGCGTCATCGTTGCCGCCAGGGCTTCAGGATTGACCACCTGATCGTCGGCGACAGCATCGGAAGGCAGGGCTTCACTGGCATAGCTGAGCACGCGGTAGGCGCCCGGCTTGCCGTCGAGCTCGAGCACCTTGATGCGCGTGGAGCTGATGTCCACACCCAAAAAAGGCCGTGTCCTCGGCTTGAAGATTTGCTCGAATCGCCCCATCCGACTCCCCCTGATCGGCCTTACGCTGCGGTCCAGGCCTGCGGAACACCCCCGTGTCCGCCAGCCCCGGCCCATTAACGGAGCCGCGGCGCGAAATGCCGGGTATAACTATACTCGTGGCGCGGCGCTTGGCAATCCTGAACTGCCTTTATAAGCGTTTGAATCCGCGCGTCTAATGGTTATCGGCAGCGCAAAGGGATTCCGCAACATCCCCGGCAAAAAAAAATAGGCCCCGGTATCATGGCCGCAGTTTTTCCGACCCGCGGCCCGCGAGCCGCGCATTCTCGATGAAAGCGATGCCGCGTGCCGCCCGTATTCTGGTGTTTTTGCTTGCAGGTTTGCTATCAGCCGCGACCCTCGCGGTTCTGGTAGTTGCCGGCGTTTATCTCTATTTCGGGCCGCAGCTACCCAGTGCTGGCGATATCGGCGACCCCGAACTCAACGAGCCGCTGCGGGTATACACAGCCGATCGCAAGTTGATCGGGGAATTCGGTCTGGAACGACGCTTGCCGCGCACCTACGACGAAATCCCGCAGGCGCTGGTACAGGCCTTTGTGGCCGCGGAGGACGACCGTTTCTTCGAGCATCCGGGTGTGGATTATCAAGGTATCGCGCGCGCGGCCTATGTGCTGGCCACCACGGGTCGAAAAACCCAGGGCGGCAGCACGATTACCATGCAATTGGCGCGCAATCTCTATCTTACGAACGACCGCACCTACGTTCGCAAGATCAAGGAGATCATCCTGGCGCTGCGGCTGGAATCCAAGCTCACCAAGGAGCAGATTCTCGAGATCTATCTCAACAAGATCTATCTGGGCAATCGGGCGTACGGTGTGGGCGCGGCGTCTGAAGTCTATTATCACAAGCCGCTCAAGGAACTTACGATCGCGCAGATGGCGATGATCGCCGGGCTGCCGAAAGCGCCGTCGCGCTATAACCCGATGGCGAATCCCGAGCGTGCGATAGAACGGCGCAACTATGTGTTGTCGCGCATGCACGCGCTCGGGGAGATCGACGACGACACCTATAAAAGCGCGCGCGAAGCGCCGGTTACGGCCACGGCGCGAGTTGCCGACGATCGTTACGAAGCCGATTACGTCGCCGAGATGGTGCGTCAGGACATGGTTGCGCGCTTTGGTGACGATGCTTACACGTCCGGTTTCGACGTTACGACGACGCTCGATGCAGAACGCCAGCGGGCGGCCAATCGCGCGTTACGTAAGGCCTTGCTGGCCTACGACGGCCGTCATGAATGGCACGGTCCGGAAGATACGCTCGACAGCGCGACGTTGGACGACGCCAAGGCGCTGAAGAGCGCGCTCGAAGAAATGAATGTGGCCGGCGGGCTGGTCCCGGCGGTCGTCACTGATGTGGCGCGCCGCAGCGCCACGTTGATGACCGAGCGCTACGGCGAGATCACGCTCGACGCCAAGCAAATGTCGTGGCTGGGTGGCAATGATCCGGCGAGCAAGCTTGTGTCTCGTGGCGACGTGGTACGGCTGGCCTATACCGGCAGCAAGGACGAGGCGAAAGCGTGGACGCTCGCCGAAATTCCGAAGGTGCAGGGCGCGATGGTCGCGCTGGACCCGCATACTGGTGGTATCGAAGCGTTGGCCGGTGGTTTCGACTTCTCGTTGTCGAAATACAATCGTGCCGTTCAGGCACAGCGCCAGCCCGGTTCTTCGTTCAAGCCGTTCCTCTATTCGGCGGCGTTGGCACATGGTTTTACCACGGCATCGCTGATCAATGACGCGCCGGTGGTCTACGACAGTCCCGATCTCAGCGACGCCTGGCGCCCACGGAACTATAGCGGGCGGATCTATGGGCCCACGCGTATGCGCGAAGGCCTGGTGCACTCGCGCAATCTGGTGTCGATTCGCCTGCTGCGTAGTATCGGTATCAACGCGGCAGTAGAGCATATTGCCAAATTTGGCCTGCCGGAGGACCAGATTCCGCGCAACCTGTCGATGGCGCTGGGCAGCGCGTCGTTTTCGCCGCTGCAGATGGCCCAGGCGTATGCGGTATTCGCCAATGACGGCTTTCAGGTCAAGCCGTATTACATTGCGAAAATCGAAGACGGGCGCGGCGATGTCGAATTCGAAGCAGAACCCAAGGTCGCTTGCGCCAGTACGAGAAATTGCCCTGCGCTGCAAAATACCGGCAGCAAGCGCGACGCCTCGCGTTTGGCCGAACGTGTGATCGATGCCAGCAACGCCTGGCTGGTCGGCGACATGATGCGCGACGTGGTCAAGCGCGGTACCGGCCGACGGGCCATGACGCTCGGACGTAATGATCTGTCCGGCAAGACGGGTACGACCAACGACCAAATCGATGCCTGGTTTGTAGGCTTCAATGCCGATCTGGTGGGTATTAGCTGGGTCGGCTTCGACAAGCTGACCCCGATGGGCCATAGCGAAACCGGTGGGCATGCGGCCTTGCCGATGTGGATCGATTTCATGCGCGTAGCGCTCGATGGTACGCCGGAAGCGATCCCGCCACGCCCGGGTGATCTGGTGGCGGTGAGTATCGACCCGGATTCCGGCCAGCGTGCGCTTGAAGGGGGCGGTATGACCGAATATTTCCGCCCCGAAAATGTCCCTTCGGTTGAAGAGGCACGCCGCTCGGGCAAGAACGCGCCTTCAAACGAGGTCGAGCAGCTGTTCTAAGCGTTGAGCCACCGCCGCAGCTCATGCACGGTGGTGGTTGTATCGAGCCGCAGATCGAGCCCGGCCCTCTTACGCCCGGTTTTCGGTACGCATTCAGTACGGCATATTCAGGAGATGATTCGAGCCATGGCAAGTGCGCGCAAACAGGCAGCACAGCGCCAGCACATGGCGCAGCTGGCCGCTCGGCTCATGGCCGAGCAGGGCATTCGTGATTTCCGTATTGCGAAACAGAAGGCGGCTCAGCATTTGGGTATCGATGTGCGCAACAGCATTCTGCCCAAGAATAGCGAGATCGAAGCCGCGCTCGCCGAATATCAGCGCCTGTTCGCGGGCGACCAGCAGCCGGCCCAGTTGCGCGCCATGCGCGAAGCCGCGCTCAAAGCGATGGCGTTGTTCGCCGATTTCAAGCCTCGCCTGGTTGGTGACGTGCTGTCCGGCTTGGCCGATGACAACTCCGATATTCAGCTTCATGTGTTTGCCGAGCATTCGGAGAGCTTCGACTTCTTCCTGCAAAGCCAGGGTATTCCTTTCGAAATCGTCGAGCGACGTTACAAGGTCGCCCGCGATGCGCATCGTTTTTACCCCGCGTTTCGTTTCGTCGCCGGCGACCATCGCTTCGAAGCGACGCTGTTCGGGGCGACTGAAATCCGTGAAGCGCCGCGCAGTCTTGTCGATGGGCAGCCCATGGCACGTGCAAGCGCAGCACAGGTCGAGCGCCTGATGGCGGACGAAGAGCTGAGTGAGCGCCTCGCAGGGCTCTGACACGCGCGGCGCCCCCGCGCCCGACCGGCCGCCGGCGCGCTGGCCGCTGACTTTAACGGTGTTGATGGGCACGATCGCGGTCGTACTCAATGCCACCGTGGTCAACGTAGCCATTCCGCCGATCATGGTCGATCTCGGCATGGGCCAGATTGCGGCGCAGTGGCTTTCGACCGGGTTTTTAGCCGCCATGACCGCCACTATGTTGGCCAGCGCGCGGGTCATGGCGCGTATTGGGCAACGGCGGACGTTCGAGTACTCGCTATGGGCGTTTCTTGGCGCCTGCGTGCTAGCGGCTGCGAGCCCTAATACGAGCGTGATGATCGGCGCGCGAATCCTCCAGGGGGCAACCGCGGGTATGATCCAGCCGTTGGCGCTGGTATTGATATTCCAAGTATTCGACGACAGCGAGCGCGGCAAGGCGCTCGGCTTGTATGGCATGGGCGTAGTGCTTGCGCCGGCGTTGGGGCCGGCAGTCGGCGGCGTGCTTATCGACTGGTTTTCCTGGCGTGCGGTCTATCTGCCGGGGATTCCTTTCGGTCTGCTCGCCCTGGTCGGCGCGCGCCGCTATTTGCATAACGATCGCCGTGCGTCGCGTATCGCTTTCGACTGGATCGGATTCGCGCTGCTGTCGGCCGGGTTGGCCACGCTGTTGGCCGGGCTTGCGGAGCTGGCCGAGACGCGAACCTGGGCGCTGGCCGGCATCTTTAGCGGGGGCCTTCTGCTGGCGCTGTTTATTCGGCGCTGCGCGCGTATCGCCACGCCCTTAATCGAGCTATCGGTGCTCGCGCATCCGCGGTTCGCGCTCGCCAGTGCATTATCCATGGTTTATGGCGCCGGGCTTTATGGTTCGACCTATCTTGTGCCGCTGCTGGCCCAAGGCGTGCCGCAGTTTTCGGCGACGGCAACGGGGCTGGTGATGATGCCGGCTGGACTGGCCCTGGTCGTGGTATTCCCAGTGGCCGGGCGCCTGGCCGATCGCATGCCCGCGCACCGCCTGCTGCTGGTGGGTTGTACGGGGTTCGCCCTGGGTATGATCGGGTTGGCCGCGAGCGATCCGACGACCGCGTTTGCCACACTCGCGCTCTGGATTGCCTTCGGTCGCATCATGCTTGGCGTGATGATGCCTGCGCTCAATATCGGCGGCCTGCGAGCGCTGCCCGAGGCGTTGACGCCGCAAGGTTCGGGCGTGATCAATTTCGCGCGTCAACTCGGCGGCGCCTTCGGCGTCAATCTGTTTGCGCTGCTGCTGGAATGGCGGGTCGGCATGCGCGTGGGTACCGAGGTGGATCTGCAACGCTTGTACAATGGCAGTGCGGTCGACGCGACGGCATTGTCGGCCTTGACATCGGGCTTTCGCGAGACGTTTATTGTGTTGGGCGCGCTGTTTGCCGTGTCGATCGTATTTGCTGCTTGGATGGGGATTTTGCATGGAAAACTTCGAGAAAGTTCTGCTGGCTTACGACGGTAGCGAGCACGGTCGTATCGCATTGCGTCGTACGCTGCCGCTGCTCGGCGCGGGTGAAGTCGAGGTGCATCTTCTCGCCGTGGTGCCGCTGACCGGCGCAGTTGCGGCAGCCGAGGGCTTTTATACCGAGAGCATGTATGAAGCCGAGCGCGAGCGTATCGAAAATATCCTCGACGAAGGTGTGACGCTACTCAAGAATCGCGGCGTGGATGCTGAAGGCCACCTGCGTGCGGGCGAGCCGGCTCACCAGATCGCCAAGCTGGCCGAGGATCTGGCCGTCAATCTCGTGGTGGTCGGCCACCAGCGCCGCGGCGTGCTGGCACGCTGGTGGCAGGGCTCGGTGGGCGCGTCATTGCTTGATCGACTCACCTGCAGCCTGTTGGTCGTGCAGGCGCCGGGCGAGGATGAAGATGTCGCCGCAGCGCCGGCGCCCTGAATAGATTAACCGAGGGCGGTCTACTTGCCCGCGTCGGGCAGGTAGGCGCGCCAGTCGTGGCCCGTGTCACCGAATGCGAGAAAATGCGTGTTCAGCACGCTTTCAGTGACGTTGTAGCGTAGCGGTTCGCCGTCGAGATCCGTCACCTGGCCGCCGGCACAGGCGAGTACGGCGTGTCCGGCGGCGGTATCCCATTCGCTGGTCGGCCCGAGCCGCGGGTAGAAATCGGCGTCACCGTCGGCGATCACGCAAAACTTCAAAGATGACCCCATCGTGATGGGTTCGTAATCCGGCAAATTGGCAAGCAGCGCATCGATACTGGCCGAGCGGTGCGAGCGCGAAACCAGCACGCGGGGCTTGTTCGTATGCGCAGCCACCGCGGCTATGGATTCGGGGGTCGCTTCGCCCTGCTGGCGAAATGCGCCGATTTCGCGCGCAGCAAACCACAGCGTATCCAGCACCGGGGCATAGACCACACCCAGTACCGGCTCATGATCGACGATCAGGGCGATATTGATCGTGAACTGATCGTTCTTGTTAACGAATTCCTTGGTGCCGTCGAGCGGGTCGATCAGCCAGTACGTCGACCACGAGCGCCGTGTGTCGAAATCGATATCCGCGCCTTCTTCGGACAGCTGGGGTGTATCCGGTGTCAGCTCGCT
>VMHT01136395.1_pt1 | contig 13951 bp, 18 predicted proteins | sample 4693611 | NCBI WGS metagenome assembly VMHT01 (sample SAMN12280063, study PRJNA550983) | marine metagenome | isolation source: seawater sampled from same location over 5 years 0.02-0.2 micron viral filtrate | place: USA: collected off the coast of southern California halfway between the port... ... | reverse complement strand
TATACATTTTAGCATATCTCTTATAATGTTGATAAGAAACATGCAAGTACCTTGCAGCGGCCATATTAGATTTAGTTTTTGCTTGAGCCGCCACTATCATTTCTTTGGATAATGGTTTTGGTTTGGGCATAACTAATCTCTATCTTTATCTGTGTTGTTGATTATTTGAAATGGACCTTGTAAATTACGATCTTCTTTATCCATATTTAACATTTCTGCTTTAGCAGCATTTTTATCTCCACGTTCAAGTGCAGATGCTACTACAAATTCTTCATATTGGTCCTCTTCCATAATAATAGTTTCAGTCCAAGTATGATCACCTGATCCTCTCATTACGGGAATACCACGTTTAGTACCTACTGTTGAGCAGTTAACACAAACTTTATAACCAAATTTAGTTAACCTTAATTCGGGCATAGGAGAACTACATTTAATACAAGGAATCATTTTCATTTTAATGGGTGTTTTAATAGTCTGTCGCATAAATATATAACCTTTAAATTAGATGTAAATATACGAAGGTTTTTTCAGGTAACCAACTAAATTATTGCTCTTCCTTTCATTTGTTCCCAATCTCTGTTTTTTCTAACGTTGTTGTTAGTTTCTTGAACTGCACATAGTACATTGTTCATTGTGTTTAATTTCTCACTTAAATGAAGTATTGCTGCTAAGTCTTTTGGGAAACAATGTCCACCGAATCCAAAATCTCCATCGGGTCCTGGTACATTCCAATGAGATTTTCCTAGTCTATCATCTAATATTGCATATTCTACAACTTTATCATAATCAATATTGAGTTGATTACACAATGAATACATTTCGTTTGCGAATGATACTTTGGTAGCTAAAAATGTATTAGTTAAATACTTAACCATCTCAGCATGAGTTGAATCGGTTTTGATTATATGTGCATTAGGAAATACTTTTGAAAATATAGTTTTCAATTCAGTGGTTGCAGGTCTTGGTCCCCCTAAAATAATTCTATTTTGGTTTTCAAAATCTTGAACGGCATTAGCTTCGGTTAAAAACTCTGGGTTGAATACTACTTGGAGATTATCATAAGTTTCATTCCAGTTTTTAACTGAACCTGGTATTACTGTAGACTTAATTATGGCTGTTTTGGGGCTATTGTCTGCATTTAGAGCAGCTAATGTACTTGTAATTAAAGTAGTAACACAACTCCCATCCACATCCATAGGTGTTGGTAAACATATGAAAACAACTTTACAATTAAATACTTCTTCTTCTGATGAATTACATTTGGATTCATCTAAATCATAAGTTAAAATATTAAAATGGTTTTTAAATTTTTGATAAATAGCATTACCAACAAATCCCTGTCCTATTATTCCTATTTTCATAACTGTTCTGTTAAGTATTTTTTTAAATTATTTTGTAATACAGGTTTATATTTAGTTAATAAACCATAAGCTCTATCATGACCCTTTCTGTCTTCTACAAATTCTAAATCCAAATGGTGATCTAGTATTCTTTCTATAATTTCAATTATTTGTAAATTAGTATATCTTTCACCTGAACCTATATTATATATTCCTGTTTGGTCTGATTTTAATAAATTAAATATTATCATTGAATTATCATCAGCATGTATCCATTCTCTTACATTTTGACCATCCCCATAAATAGGAATTTTAAGGTTATTTTTGACACAGTTAATTATTGTGGGTAATAATTTTTCTTGGTGTTGGTTTTTACCGTAGTTATTGCACGTACGAGTTATTAAATAGGGTAGCCCATATGTTCTACCTGCTGATTGGACTAATAAGTCAGCAGACGCCTTAGTTGATGAGTAATAGGATGACCCAATTAAACTAAATTCTTCATCAGCTAAAACACCAGGACCATAATCATCCATATCTCCATAAACTTCATCTGTTGATATTTGAATAAATTTCTTTAAATTTGGGTTTTGCCTTGCTACTTCTAATAAATTAAAAGTGCCTTCTACATTTGTTCTTACAAACGGCATACCATCTTTAATAGAATTATCAACATGAGATTCAGCAGCAAAATTAACTAAATAATCATATTCACCTAAATCTTCAGTTGTTATATCACAAATATCTTTATTAATAAATTTAACTTTAACATCTAAATTATTTAAATCAGCAGCATAAGTTAATTTATCTACTAATACGATTTCAATGTGGGGGTTTTGTTTACCAACTAAATTAATAAAGTGAGACCCAATAAAACCTGCTCCCCCGGTTACTATAATTCTCATAATTTATCGTTTTCTGATATTGTTAAGTTTTCTAACTGAATTGATTTACTTTTAATTAAGTTACTTGCTCCTGGGATGTTTTGGTATGGAATGGTTTTGTAACTTTCTTTATCAAAATGTTCATCCATTAAATACACTAATGTAGTATTAGGTTGTAAAGTTAAATACCCATGTGCATAATTATTATTAATATAAAGAGCGTTCCCACCCCCTAAAATATAACTTTCTAATTCACCTGTTTTTAGATTATATAATATATCTAAAATTTGACCATTAATTACTTTTACATATTTATTTTGAGGTTTTTCTTGATAATGAAACCCCCTAAATGTATGGTTGTGTTTATTGTAAGATACCAATACCTGTTTGTATTCCCTTTCAGTTAAATCAAACGAAGTAGTACTTCCTCTTAAATCTAAAAATGTTTTATGACTTAATTCCATCTAATACTTTAGGGTTTTGTGTATATGTTTGTTTAGTAATTAAGTCTTTTAGTTTAGTTGTGGACCAACCATGTGACCTTGAGGTATATAAAACTTCAATAGGCAAGTCATCACCTGTAAAGGGTTTACCTAGATAATCTTCCCCTAATATCCTTAAGTCAGGTTTGAATATTTTTATTAACTCTAATAATTCTTCTTCGGTTTGATACATAAAAACTTCGTCAATATGCTCAATAGACATTAATGCCTTATACCTATCCCAAGATGGAATTACCGGTTTATATTTTGATTTTCTATGTAATGAAGGATCGTTTTGGAGAAATATTATAAACTTATCACAATGGCGTTTTGCTTCTTCAAACGTATAAATGTAACCTGGATGTAATAAATCAAAGTTACCTGCTGTAAATCCTAATCTAAACTTTTTCATAATTTAATTAATTCATTTTGATGTTCATTTATTTGAATAATCTCTACACTTATATTTCCTAATTTAAATTTCCCAACACTACCACTATCTTTAATTATACCATTGAGTAAAGTAATATATTTAAAATCCTCTTGAGTAAAAGTATTTCCGTCTATAGTAACAATTATATCTTCCCCACCGTTAAACCAGCCATGCAGTTCATTTAAGTTAGGAGTGCTGTTAATAATATTTAATTTTTTCCTATAAACTGGAGTAAGTATGGGATGATTGAATTCATCATTTTTAATCCAGCTACCCCATTTTTTTATATAGTGATTAAAGGCATTAGATTTCATTTTATGAAACGATTCATCTTGAGTTACTTTTTCGATACCGTCTTTAAATTGGCCCCCTCTACAAGTGAGATGGTATACAAATCCTTCCCAAGTTTGAATTAAGTTATACCCACTTAAAATAAATCTATTAAATATATCTGAATCTTCGTGGTAAGAATGGAACTGTTCGTCATGCATACCGATATCTAAAATGTCTTGTCTGTAAATAGCCCATGGAGCAAATATACCTTTTGTGACTTTATTTTTATATTCCACTAAAGATTTATCCACAAATTCTTTGAATGCTGTGATATTAAAATCTTCTGGGTATAAACCGAAATTACGTACAATCTTTTCTTTTCCTTCTGGGTGTAGAGGAGGTTCTATCCGTGTACCGCTAACTACACTCTTTGGTTTGATGTATCGAAGTATAGCTGTATCAAAACCTTCAGCCATATACATATCGGCATGAAACATACAGACTATATCAGTTTTAGCCGATTCTATACATCTATTATACCCGTAGGCAATACCTTTAGTTTTGTTAGAACTATTCTTTAAATATTTAATTCCTTTACTATCTAACCACTCACAGGTTCCATCGTTGTCAGAATCTACATAAACTATAATATCTACTTCCGAAGAGCTATTTTCTAGTATTGAATTAATACTGCTTTTTAAGTATCTAAGATTATCTTTAGATGGAATACAAAAAGTTATTTTTTCCATATTAAAATCTTTTATAAAACTCCAGATATTCTGGGATTTGGTTTATTAAAGCTGTTTTTGATTTAACATCTCTTAAAATATCTAAAGCATAGTTATGTTCTTTAGACCCTGGTTGGGGTAATGTATGAATCATATTTACAATTTCCTCATAATTTTTACCATCAATTAAAAAGGGATAATCAGAAGGTACTAAATCTTGAATCGACCAATCATAATTGGTTATTAAAGGGATATCTAGGGCAGCCGATGTAACTAATTTAGTTGCTGGTTTGAATTTATATGCGGCACTGTCTGTAGCTCTTACATTATAACAACTAGTAAAACTATTTAATTTATCAGTTAATTGAGAGAATTCTTGATAGCTAAAATTACCTATAAACTGGATATGGTTTTGTTGTAATAATGGTTGAAGATAGGGCATATCTCTACCATCATTTATAGTAACCATAGGCATATCAATTGTTTTTTTAGATGTATCCAAATTTTGCAATCTAATATCCCAGTGATGAGGTATATTTATTGTTTCTAAATGAGAGGGTAAAGTATATTCTTTTAAAATCTTACTTGCCCTAACAATTATCCCATCAAATATATCATAGGGGTATAAAGTATATGGAGTTGTATTAGGACGAATAAATTCATCCACAACATCCATTACTATTTTATTGTTATTTTCTTTTAATTTATATAAGAATGATTTATGAGGGACATGCTTATACATAAAAACTAAACTGTCTTTTACGTTATCTAAAACGCTAACATCTGGATAGTGATTGTTTACCAATATAGCTTCAGAATCTACATTACACTGGTCTAGTCCATGTTTTAACATTTTACCCACCATAAAAGTAGCCCCACAATTATCGTCTTGGACTAAAAATATTATTTTTCTCATATTAATCTTACGGGTTGATCTGGGTTATGGAAGTGGCATACTCCTTCAATCATTAGGTTTTTATGACTACAGTCTACTATTCTAGAATCAAAAACATGTTTTAATAACTTACGATAATTTTCATCTTGTATTAAGTGAAATTTAGTTAAGTTATTTCTTTCAATACATTGGGATAAAAACTTTTCACAGGTCCAACCATCAAAGTATTCCCATATTTTTCCATTATAATTTTCTATTGTTTGGATGTGGTTATAAGTTTCATCTAAATAATCTTTGTTATTTAAATAATCTATCTTTGAAACATTTATAAAATAAAAATTAGTTTGGGGGAAGAAGTCTTCTAAAAATGCTTTTTCAAGATCAAAGTTATAGGATTGTAATCCCCCAAAACCAATACCATTGAAATAATAAAAATCAGCTTCATCAACTTTATTTTCTAAAAAACTTAGTTCTAATATCATATCATTATCTGATTTGCATATGAAGTCTATTTTATTTTCTTTACAATAGTCTATAATTTGATTATCTAAATCTGCTACCCCAAAATTATAACCTCGATTTTTAGGACATTTTAATTGAACTACATTATCAAAATATTTATTCCAAATTTCTTCATTCCTACAAGCCAGATCTGGGTTTTTGTAATTGTAATTAATGGAAGTAATAATTCCTTTAAATTTTTTAAGAAAAATTAAATTGTATTTAATGTAACGCTCTAAATTTTCTAAGTCTTCTAGTGAATCTAAATAACCTGTACTTGAATACCAACTTTTATTTACTAAATCTTTTACTTGCATCCTAAAAAATTATTTAATTTATCTAGATTCATTCTTGTATCAGTAGGTGTTTTAAAAGGTGGGGGAATTTGCTTACATGATTTTGGAGCAAGTTCTTTTAGCCATTTATCTCCAGTACCTACATTAAAAACCCCACTAGCATTTTTATTTATTAGTTGTATTATTAAATTTGCTATTTTATTTACAGTATCACCAGAGGTTTGAATTTTCCAAACTTCATTATAAGGAAATGGGTTTGGTTTATGTAATTCTCTACAGATTAAATAGTTTTCATTACGTAATTGGATATATTCATCAGCTAATAATTTAGTATACCCATACCAAGTATTCCCTGGGATGGGTATATCATCCTCTGTTGGTAATTTTTCATTATTAGCATAAACAAACTCAGTAGATATATGAACTAATTTTACACTTTCGTTATTACAAATATCACTTATATCTGAGGTGAATTTATAATTAACATCATAATGTAGTTGTTTATCGGGTGAATAAGTATCTGTATGTGCTATACAATTTACTACAACATCATACTTATAGATTAAATTAGTTAACCCATCCCAATCATTAATGTTGGGTAAGTTATTTAATTTTCTAGAAGCTACATCCCAATTTGTTTGGGATGCAATTTCTTTTCCTAATAACCCATCTCCTAGTATTAATACCTTCATCCAGTTACTTTATAGTAATCTCCTATTTTAAATTCCATTTTAGAATATATAGCTGCTGCCCCTTCTTCTTCATTATATTTAGATAAAGGAATACATCTAAAATCTACACTTACTCTGGTGTTTTGGGTGTCATTTTGTTTATTACCATGCATTAAACTATTACCATTCCATTTTACAACGTGTCCATATAGAGTAGTCATAGGGGAATAATCCGCTTTATCTTCTTCAGATTCTACCCAGATAGTGTTAGTAGCATAAGCATCAGTAAAGGGTAAAAAGAAATTACGTTCTTCTTCATTATGTGAATAATCCCTATCTCTATGAAATTCAAAAACACCTAAATTATTTACTAACTGAGTTCTAAAAGTAGGGATTTTTTGATATACTATTTCTTCCCCAAATGTGGGTTTTACTACTTCATTTATAAAAGTATCATATAAAGGTAAGAATTGATCTAGATTATCATAGTATCGGCGATGCCACACTGTTGATTGATCTGTACCCTTAATAAACAATTCATATTCTTGTTCATTATGAATTTGTTCTAAGCTGTTAGTTTCTAATATTTCTTTTATAACCTCTCTGAAAGGATATTGGTCTGTATTATATTTTATATATTCCATTTATTATTTATTAAAAAATTCTTTAACTTTATCACATACAATATCTACATCTTCAATAGTCATCCCATGGTGAGCTCCTAACAAAAATCCATTTTTCATAATAATATCTGAATTTTCAAAGTCTTCTAGATACTCACGATAAACTGGATGTCTAGTTACATTACCAGCAAATGTTACTCGAGTTTGGATGTTATTATCTTCTAAAAAGTTTAATAATTCAAATCTTTTTTCTGTTTGTAAGGGCATTGCTAACCAATTAGGTTTAATGCTATCGTCAGGTAAAATTAGATCCCCAATCCCTTTTAAGTTTTCTAAATAACGTTCAGCATTTGCTCTTCTAATACCAGCATTTACTTTAAATCTTTCTAATTGAACTAAACCAAAGGCAGCATTCATTTCACTAGCTTTCATATGGTACCCTAATACACTATATAAAAACTTATGATCATATGGAATCCCATCTACAATATGATTAAATCTATCATCCATAATCTCAGAATCATCACCTAAACGACCCCAATCTCTATATTGCAAGCATTTAGTAACATGTTTTTTATCATTATACATTACCATTCCACCTACACCCCCAGCTGTAATAACGTGTGAAGCATAAAAACTTGTAGTGGCAACATCTGTTACTGGAGTTTTAGTTAAGGTATCAGCTGAATCTTCGATTAAGAAAATATCTTCTCTCCCCATTTCTACTAAGTATCTCTTTAACTTATCCCAATCTGGTTTATTACCAATTAAATTAGGTAACATAATTGCTGAAGTATCATCTGTTACTTTAGCTATGACTTGTTCTATATTAGCACAGTAAGTAGTTAAATCCACATCTACAAATACAGGTACATATCCTAATTGAATAATGGGAGCTAATGTGGTAGCAAATGTACAAGCGGGAGTAATGATTTTAGTTCCTTTGGGTAAATCCAAAGCAGCGATAGCTAATAAACAGGCTGAAGAACCCGAGTTAACAAATACACCATGTTTTTTACCAAATGTTTTAGCAATTTTTTCTTCAAATTCAACAGATTTAGGACCTTGTCCCCCTAACCATCCAGATTTTAATGATTCTACAACGGCGTCAATTTCTTCTTGACCAAATGCTTCATGTTTATACGGTGCGTACCAAATTTTCTTCATAATGTATCGTAATATTTATTTTGTTTTTCTTGTCTTTCTATTGTTTTAGGATGAACTAAAGCTAAATCGTGTAAAGCAGGAAGTGGGGCATATGTTTTAAAACCTTCTAATCTTTCATGTACCTTATTAGCCCATTTGATTTCAGGTTTATTCTTCCAAATTCTCCATTGATAATCAGGCCAATTAACTCTTCCTTCATCATCAATATTCCATCTCCATTTAGTAGTATGTTCCTGGGTTAATCCTTCTACAGTATTTACTCTAGGAACTAAAAACACTTCATTATTGGGGTTGTTTTCTATAATACCTTTTAAATTACTAAGTAATACTTCATTAGGTATCTCATCTGCATCTATCTGAAAAATATAATCTCCTGAACAATAGGATGTTAGTTTATTTTTCCAATCAGCAAAATGATCTTCAAACTCTCCACTATGCCATGTAAATTCTCCATTTACTGAATGAGAACGTAAATATTCTTCTACTGGTTTAGTGCCTCCTTTACTATCATATAATATAACAATCTCGTCCTCGAAACGTTTGTATTCTAATAAAAAAGATACTAGACGTTGAATTTCTACTATCTCATTACAAACTGTAATTGCGTAACTTATTTTCATTTATTTAAGCTAAATATATAATCTCTTAATTTATCTGAGGGTTCCCATCCTAATCTGGTTAGGCTATCATCATTTTCTCTTAATGTTTTTCTATAATTCCCGGGTTGGTTAGGAAGATTAATAAAACCAACTCCAAATCTTTCTCTAAACATTTGATATACTTCATTAATAGAATAATTCATACCCGTGCCTAATTCCCAAGCATCTTCATGCTTTTCGTTTTTCATTCCAATTCTCCAAAGAGCATCACAAATATCATCTACATGAGTAAAATCTCTTCTTTGTTCCCCATCTCCTATTATTGTAATTTTTTGTCCGTCTCTTACTTGTCTTCTCCAAATACCTATTACTGCTGCCCAATCACTGTCTATAATTTCATTTGGACCATATACATTGTAAAATCTAGTGATTTCAATATCCATCCCATAGGTTTTTTTATACATCTTGCATATTTCTTCTCCCATATGTTTATACGCAGCATAAGGTGATTGATATGGGTTATGCCATCTAGAAGAGGAACCAGCATATATAACTTTAGCTCCCGTTAATCTAGCAAATTCACACACCTTTTGTGTTCCAATGGTATTAACCCTAAATGTTTCTTCTGGGTTATTAAATGAGGGTTGTATTCTAGATAAAGCTGCTAAATGAAAAATTAAATCAAAATCTTTATCCATTAGGTTTATGTTTTCAATATCTCCTATATGGTAATGACATCCTGGTTGTTCATTATCTTTTAGGCCTATTTCATAATTATCTAATGAATGAACATTATGTCCTTCATCTAATAGTTTTTTAATTAAAGTTGTCCCTATAAAACCAACCCCCCCTGTAACTAATATTTTCATAATATTTAAGTTTTAGTTAATATTTACTTTTATATCTTGGGTAAAACCCCCTTCTAATTTATGGAATCTAATATTAAAATAGCTTGGTGTGGAGATATTAGGGATCTTTAATTCTATGGTTGTTAATTGACCACTTAATCTAGGTGGATTAGTGAATTTAGTTTCAGTTATAAAATTATCTTTTTTATCTTTTACTTCAATATACCCATAATCAAACTGACATGAACATGAAACTTGTCCTCTAATATGAGGCCAACTTTTAGTCCAATCTAATTTAATATTTTTTTGTTCTTCCATTTTAAAACTTATTTTTTTATTTAGATATTCCTGCCTTTTGTCACAACCACAATCTTTTTTACCTCTTAATTTAGCTATGTAAGTAGCTATTCTTTTTCCTTGGCCAAAGGTTATAATTGTAATTATTTTCTCAATTAAGTCTCCTAATCCTTTCATGGTATTATGTTAATATAAGAAAGAGCATCCATAAAATCACGTTCTTTAAAATATTTTATAGTGGACATATCAGTCTTAAACTTTTTATTTTGATACTTTTCTTTTTCTTCTTCTTTAATAGGAAATGATTTTACAGCTGCCCATTCCCATTTTAATCTAGAATGACCTTTAGCAAATACCATCCCTTTATCTTCGACATTTATAGTAGTAGGCATCCAAATTTTCCCAGTATCTTCTTCTTCATCCATTAATACTTTATATATTTCAGGCAGTATCTCCCATTGTTCAGTAAAAAACTCTGAACCTTTAGTCATAATAGAATTAGATTGAAACCCACAACCATAACATAACTCGATAGATATATCTTTTGTTACTTCTTGTTTATAACAAGCATCAGACCCACATCGGGAGCATTCTTTTAGTTCATCAAAATTCATTATTCTATTTTTTGAAGTTTAGGTAAAGTTATTTCTATCTGTTGAGGTGGAAGAGAGACATAATCAGTTAAAATATTACTAATTTTATTTTTCATTTGCTCATAACTAAATTGTGTTTTACTATAATTCTTTTGTTGCTTAGATTTTAAAATATATTGTTTATACTTTTTAAAGCAATCTTTTAAATGTTTATTTACACTTATTTCATTAACTTTAAACCACTGAGCATCTTGGATTAACCAATTATTAGCAGCAGTGGGATGTATGTTTTCTAAAGTACCCCCTAATAAAGTACTCATATTAGGTTTTAAAAAGTCTAAATGGCCAGACCAGCCTGAAGCTATAATAGGTTTACCTGTTAAACTAAATTCTAATAAAGGTCTACCATATCCTTCACCTTTAGTTAAACTAACCATAGCTTTAACTTTAGGGTGATTATACAATTCATTCATTTCTGAATCTGTAAATTCACCATTTATTAAATATACATTGGGTAAAGAGTTTGAATTAACTGTTTTCTTAATAGCATTAATTTTATCCAAAACTGCTTCCCTACTCATATATGAAGCTACCCCCTGAGATACTTTTAATATTAGGGCAGGTTTGTTTTTACTTAGAGATCCTTTAAAAGTTTCATAAAAAGATTTTATCAAAACCCCCAAGTTTTTTCTGTCATGACCAAAATCTCCTTGTATCCAATGCCCTACACTCAAATAACAAAATGATTCTGGGATTTCTGTAAGATTAAAGGTTTTGATATCTTTAAGAGTAATAGGTTTATATATATCTAAGTTAGCCCCCTCACATACCACTTCTATTGGTTTTTCCAATTTAATAATATGAGTAGTTTGGTTGGTTTTCTGGTCTTTTTTTTCATATCTGATGCTTTCAAACATTCCTTTAGCAAAGTTAGAGGAAACCCAATTTATATCCATCCTGTTTAGACCTTCAATCCATTCTTGCTTACAAGCAGTTGCTTCAATTCCAGCAGTACATCCTATGTTATATTTTCCTATGGATTGAAATTCATTTGGGATTGTAATCTGCATCCAAATATCAGGTTGGGCAGTTATTTGGGTAATTGAATAGTCTAATAAGTAAGTCCATTCAGGGTGGTCTTTACAAAAATTCCAAGAGGTATTACCCCACCTTTGTGGTATAAGTTTTACAGTATATTCATCTAATTCAATTATGGCTTTAACTAAATCTCTAGATCTAGCCCCATAACCGGAATAAGTATCAAAGGGACAACTGATTATAAAAACTGGTTTATTCATTTAATATATAATTTTATGTTTTAGAAAATTACCTTTATATTTAGTAGCGTTTACAATTTCATATTTTTCTCTGGGTTCCCAAGTTTCAAATAACTCAGTAAAAGCTTCCATTACTCTATTAGCTTGATGTTTAACAGTAAATCCTGCTTCATTAGATATAGCCCATTCTCTACCTTTAAGGCCTGCTTTTTTCATTTTTTTTCTACCTAAATTATAAACTTCAAATAATCTTTCAGTTACATCTTCCCAGGCACATCTATCATCATAGATATAAGGGGTTGGTGGAGAACCTTGTATTGATCTTGAAGTAGGGTAAACGGGGAATGCCCACTCACCATGTTCCTTATAGGTACCTCTATGGTTAGAAGGTACTTCTGGGCTTGGTGAAAACCACTCTCCATTCTCATCAATAAATCTCATTTGGTCTTGCATCCCACCTGTAGTATTAGCTATAATAGGTGTCCCCGCTAATATTGCTTCTGTGATGGTTAACCCCCAACCTTCATTTGAAGTAATAAGAATTTGAACATCCGCTATGTTATATAACCAATTTAATTCTTGTTGGGATAATTTTTTATGTGAAAAATGGACTGCATTAGGATAATTTTCACTAAATATATATTCAGCTACTTTATATAAATCTGTACCTGCATCTGTAACTCCTTCAGTGTGTAAAACTAATTTACATTTATCTGCTTTTTCTTTATCTAACCCATCTAAAAATACTCTGAAGGCCATCATTGTATCTGGGATTTGTTTTCTTCTAATATTTCTAGAATTAAAGAAAGCTACAAACTCCGGGATATCATTATTAAAGAAATTCTTTTTAAATTTATTTAGCTCTATATCATCATCAGAAATAGGTTTATAAATATCTGGGTTCAAACCATGAGGGACATATCTAAGAATTCTATCTTTAGCTTTATCACCTAAAACTATCTTATTAATATTAACAGTTTGTTTAGAAATACCCATTAGTAAATCACATGCTTCATAGTATGCTTTATTATACATTGGGGCTGGATAGTCATCCCAAATATTTAAATATGTAATTGGAATTTTTTTTCTAATTTCTGCCTCCATATTAAATACCCAACTAAAATATCTTGGATCAGTGATTAACATTATAGCATCTGGTTTTTCTTTAGCTATATGGTTTCTAAGTTTAGTAGGGTCTCCATATCCATTATTAGGATATAAAGTAACAGAACTATCATTTATTCCTATAGTTTGATTAATAGATTGGCTTAAATCAATTTGTTTCCCTAAATCTGGGTGTTTAATAGCACCAGCCATTTGTACCCAATTAAAATGATGAGCTGTGTGGATAACAATTTCTTTAGCTACTGTAGCTACCCCAGAATGTACTCTAATATCATCACAAATTAATAATATTTTCTTCCTTTTATCTTTAGGAAGGTGTTCAAAACTTTTATTCATTGGTTTTTGGATTTATAATTCGAGATTAGTTTGATTAGTAATTGATTTACGAAAATCTTCATCTGTAAGATACAAAAACAAAGCTCGATCGGCAAGTTTTTGGAAGGAAAATTTACGTTTTACACATTCAATTTTAAAATTCTCGAATAAATCGCTTTTGACTTTAACACTCGTTAGTGTCATATCTTTTTTTGCGCTCATAATCTTTATTTTATAACATTATTTAGGTATACATATATACGAAAATTAGTAGATTATACCTTCTCCACAATTTTCTTTATCTTCTTTATAGGGACAAAAGTTACAATTCCATTTACTTGGGGATTTGGGATATTCTATATCTTTTATATCTCCATTAGAATTAAAACATTCATTTACAAAATTATTTATAGCTTTTTTAGCTCGTCCTAATTTAATTTTACCACTTGGTGGGCTAAATTGCTGTACCCTATATGCTTGATGGGGTGACATTATTTTTTCATCATCCCAATCCATTACTTTTCTTTTAACAATAAAAAATTCAATTTCAATTTTATCTAAAGGTATCCCATACTGTTCTGAGAAATATTGTTTATATAAAAGT
>VMHT01202845.1_pt1 | contig 13953 bp, 14 predicted proteins | sample 4693611 | NCBI WGS metagenome assembly VMHT01 (sample SAMN12280063, study PRJNA550983) | marine metagenome | isolation source: seawater sampled from same location over 5 years 0.02-0.2 micron viral filtrate | place: USA: collected off the coast of southern California halfway between the port... ... | reverse complement strand
CATAGATTATTTAGAATTGAAAGAATAGAAATACTTTCATCCAAATAACAAAATAGAATATACATAATACCCATCCAAGGACTTTTATTTGTATATCTGTCATTTAAATTCAGTAGTGAATTTATTTTAACTTGAACCTTTTTTTGTAATCTGTTATCGATGCTTTAATTGTTGTACGATTCCAGAGAATCCATCTCGATAAACTACCAGCTGTCATATACGAGTTCCAATTCTCTCTATCTCTATGTCTATCTAAATATCTTTGTTTTCTCTTGGGATCTTTATGAGTTGTAAAATCAGAGTAACCTTTGGCTCCGAATTGTGTGGTCTTTACTTTTTTACCTTTATCATCATAGAACACAGCCTTATATTTCTTGGTTTTCGATGTACTTGGTTCAATTACCACTTTCATATATTATAGACAAGAGATAAATTCATTTATGAAATATATTTAGTAAATCTGAATCAAAAGTATATCTGATTGAGAATTGTTTTATAAAAAGAGTTTATAAAATAGATTCATTAAAACACTTCAGATCTGAATTCACCAGAACCATCCTTTGCTTTCCGTATTATCCACAATCTCTTCCGAATCAGTATCAGTTGGTTTTTCACTTGGTTTATTCGGGTCGGTTCGTTCCATAATCTCCAAAAGCATTTGTTTTAGTTCTTTGGCTTCTAATGATAATTCTTTAACATCAGATACTAGTTCTTCCATGAGTGAAGAAAGTTCGTCCAATCTCTTTGTCGCTATTTGTTGAAATGGGTGGGTACGTTTCTTGGATGACATTCTTATACTTTATCAGATATTATTTTTGTATTATTTTTTCTTCATTTCTTCCTTCTCGAACTTTAATCTCATCTCTGTCAACAAATCTTTGACGATTCGTTCTTTCTCTATCTTATAAATTACAACGGATCTCTTACTACATCTAGCTAATGAGCCATCTGGATCGGTTATTTTAGTGGTAATACTTGATATAATCGTTGGTTTAGTGATTGTATGTTGAATCGATGATGGACTGGATATATAGAAGTCCTTGACTGAATTAATCTTATCACTAATCGATACAAGTGGGTATGATACATTACCATCTCCAAGAGCATTAATTGAATTCGAAATAATATCACTACGTATACCATAATAACCATTATTGAGTTGTACTGGATAATCATCGGCTACAATTTGTATGGGAGTTTGTCCCACAACTATCTCGGGTATAAACTTCAAGTATCCAGTTTCATTCTCATTATCGGTTAGATGATAAGCATAGAATTGATATGAGTGTAATATCTTACCATCATATCGTGGATTACCAAACTTATTTTGATTCCAGCCTTTTGTATCTCTCATATCTATTTCGGCGTTTGTAGTCAATATATTTGTTTTGTCTATTACACTTGATATTCGTGTGTTTCTATCTGATTTATCAACACCACTATTGAATTGACTATATGAAAAACCAAGCCTTCCCCAAAATCCTTGTTCCCAAGAGTCTTTATCGAATCCAAAATCTTCTATGAATATACCGGTTGTTCCATCATAAATTGTGTTTTCTTCCATATTTCTATTCATTCTTACATATACATCACTTTGCTTGGGTTCTCCTTGTGCTTTAAATACATAATCGAAACCAACGGCTTCTTCATATGGAAATTGTATGGGAGACCAATTATCATATTTCTGTGATGGATTAATCTTATAAACTACATCGGCTTCTCGTCCATCGGGTGGTGGATCATCATCTATATCATTTAGATTACCTTTATTGAGTGGTGTATGTAATCCTTCAAATACAAAATGGTTCCCATCAAAAATGAGTTGTGGATTATCTGCTCCAAGATATTGTTTGTTGATTAGTGATTGGAGTTCGGGATCAATAGTATCTATATCTTGTGTGAATATGGATAATGGGTTTGAATTGGATTTTGGGTCGGCTACATCGGGGAAGGTTCTTCCAAATTGAGTAAGTGTTCCATTAAATTCAGCGGGTGCGTGATTACCCGTAGTTGGATATGGATTATTGAATGAATCATTCGGTATACCCGTTGTTAGATTTATCATAGATGTTCCCCAAGCATTCCAGTGTCGATCGAACCCAAACTTGTTATATTGTTGGAATACATCATTACCAGCTTGATTTTGATGTCTGAATATCTGTGGGGGTAATCCCATATTGTTTGTAGTTGTACCATCATCTAATGTTGTTTCACGTCCTTGAATCATACAAGGATATACCACAACTGAATTCGATACTGGATCTTTACCAAAACAACCATACGTCAATTTGGGCTTGGGTGTTTGAGATATATTGTAATCGGGATGGTTGTCGTAATCTACTGGATCAAAATCTGAACCATAAGGATTATCAAAGTAAGTATCTTTGTAATCAGGATCATAATAGAAAAAGAAGGGTTTCGATCTCATGAATAGTTCGTTCAAGGCTCTTGCTGGTAATTGTGGATTTGTTGGGTCGCCACCACGCCAATCATAATAACTACAACCCAAAGATATATATTCAGCCCATTCTTCTATATCTGTAGCATATTTATTGAAGTTTATATCACTTCCCACTAAATTGTTGTAATATTGATATTCATTATCGTTGATATGAAAAAATCTGGCGTTATTTACATTTATGTATGGTTCAGCATTAGTTCTCATATATATATTTTCAAATGGAGCAATTGGTAAACCGGGTGTTCCGTCAGGAATTGGTACTCCGTATCGTTGTTTCTCTATTAAAAATATATTGTGTGGTGAGAACAATTCAGGATATTTTGCTTGACTATCGATAAAGTTTTTCAATTTAGTTAAGTTGGCTTGGTTATATTCAAAACCATACAATATGATTCCGTGTCTATGGGATTCATCTTCGGTTATACCTTGTTCTAGTGGTGTTTCAGGTGTAAACGCTTTGAAACCAAATATATCGTTCAGTTCTGTTCCCGCTTCATATATCTCGGGTCTCTTACAACCAATATATTGATATGATTTATAGTAATCATTTATTTCGTCTTTGTCATTATTGTTGTTTGCTTTTACATTACCCAAAGCATCTATCGTCAATTGTGTCGGGCCGTTTTCTCCGAAGTTTGCTCCGGGATTTGCGGTTTCATTATTAAGACAAGTATTATAATTGTCTTGGGTATTTAAATAGTCATTTGACGAGTTAAATGGTTTATATGTATTTGACTTTAATACTTTACTGGATTTTTGTACCAAATTACTCGCAGTAAAAAGCCCCCCGTGATCGGCACGTACTAAATATTCTTCATCTTCTATTTCTTCCGATTGTTGTAATTGTTTCGATATTTCTTCCGCTACATAATTGGCTGAACTGAAACCCGGTTCCACTTCTAAATCTATTTTCTCTCGTATAATCTTATAATCAAACCATTCGGGATCTCGTGCGTAATATGGCGGGTAAGAGGAAGGAAAGTATGGTGGTACATCATCAAACTGCGATTTTATTGTCTCTCGGGTTAATATTGTATTTGTCTTACCCATGATTGTGTACCTTGAATTATCATTTTTGGTTTTCCACAATCTCACCCTTCCTTTTGCGTTTATAGTTTGAGTATCACCCGATATATGTAGTTCGCCAATATAATCTTCATCTATCAACCCATACTTCTCATAGTTTTCTCTAAAAACAGAAATTCCCAAATTGTTAGTATCAAACAAAATCGCATCTTCTCTATTGACTCTTCCTTTACCCGTTGAATCAAACTCAAACCATTTATCATAATCGGGATCAGTTGGAGTCGGGGCTATAAATCGTCTCGGTAATTGATAGTACGATAAACAATCCGCATTCTTATAGTAATTGATAATTATCGATGCTTTATTATCTTGTAAATCAACTACTTCTTCTTGTTTGGTAATTATCTCTTGATATACTGGAATTATGAATGTATCACGATGAAATATGGGTTGAGATCTTCTTTGTTCCAAGGTTGTATAAGTTATGGTTTTCTGTTTATCAAGTTTCACACCTTTGAATTCAACAGAATCGGGTGTTGCTGAACCACGTTCAGCTACAAAGGAATTGTATACAGAAACTCGATCACCGGGATTTAATTGAATGGTATTATTGAAATCATTCGTCCAAGTTGAATTCAAACCATCATCTGATTTCGTTTTTGCGGATTCACGATCACAAGTAATCAAAAGGTTTTCCGTATAAGGTTCGGTCATTATATACATTAGAGAATATTATAATTTCAAGTATTTATCCCAAGGATTTTTGATGGCGCGTTTTTTTACTAAAATAAAAATCTATGTTAAGGTATAATGAAACATAAAGCGGATATTAAGAGAGATTTAAAAATCGGTGAAATCGGTGAAAAGAAGGTACATCCATTCTTGGAATCCAAGTTTAAAGAATCGATTGTGAATAACAACGATGAAAATAAATATGCTAATTTTGATTTTAGAAATGAAAATAGAGATTTATGGATAGAACATAAAGAAAGATATAGATATAGATCTACAAGCTTTAACACTTACTTTTTTGATGAAGTGAAATTGAATCGTTTTAAACAACTTAAAGAAATGAATCCGAATGTTCGTGGATTTATTGTTTGGACGTTTCAAGATTGTCGAAAGATATGGGAAGTTGATTTAAATGATACACATGAAGATGGTGAAACTATCAAGTGGTACACAGAACATCAACATAGAGATTTTGGAAAAGGTTATAAACAACATAGAGAAGTCGTGAATGTATTTGCTGATGAAACTATGAAGTTTGATGATTTTGAATTCAATTGAATCTTACAATAAACTTTCCAGTTTCAATCTTTAATTTTTGATCTTTCATTTTATATTGACGTTTCTTTTCTAATTCTTGTTTCTTCTTATGTGAAATATAAGGAGTAATCCGTGTCTTGTTTCCGTGCTGTTTATTCCAACAATCAACTGCTTTACGTACGGATAAAATATCCCCATATTTGGCTATATAATACAAGTCATCGATAATTTCTTGTTCTGTATCATAATCACTATATTTTAAGTTATAATCATTCGCCCCATAATGAATTATCTTCTTTGACAAAAATATAATCTTATCTTTCTCTTTACTGGTTAATCGTTTATTGGGATTTTCAGAAGTTAAATACAATCTTAAATCCATCAATACTTCAAGCTTATAGTGATTCGTTGGAAATGAATATTGTACCCATTTCTTAAAGAATCCATAAATCTTGGTTTGGATGTCATGTTTGGTGTCATCCTTCGAGTATACGATGGGAAGTGAAAGTTCACTACAAATATCTATCAAGTCATTTTTGGTAAATGATTTGTGAATAATAAAAGACATATATATAAGTAAAAGAAAAAAATTAGAGTGATTTGATGTATCTCTTGTGTTTGTCGATATTTTTATGAAGTTTGGATATATATTCGGCTTCTTCTTGTTTCTTCCAGTTATGGAGTCTCAATTCTTCGTGTCCGGGTCTTGCTTTATCTACAACTTCTTTCATAGATTGGATTACTTCATCATTCGTGTATGCTCGTTTGATGATTCTGTCAGTAATTGGATTTCTTATGGCTACAAGGGGAAGATTCTTATTTACTTTATCATAGTATTTATCCATAGTCTTATCGAATAATTCATCAGAGTATTCATCCAGTTCACAATATTTATCTTCATCAAGTAGTTCTTCATATTCTTCTAAATATGGTTTGACAAGGTTATTCGATTTGTTTCTGATTGATTTCCATTCTGTTTGTAGCTCATCAAAGTTGTTTATCTTACGAATCGATTGACCCCATTCTTTAATTTTGGGTACAAAATCATCTACAAGTTTCTTGAAGTTGATTTCAACATCTTCGGCTGTTTGTGATTTGGGAACAATCGCCTTTTCAATTCTTTCTTCCATCGATAGTTCCATAGTTTGTTGTTCTTCAATTCTTTCTTGTTCTTGTTCCTTCCGACCCGAAGCAAACATCATTACATTATAAAGTGATAAATCAGACCCTTTTAATTCTTTGGGGTCTTTCACCATTCGTTTCTTCCACCGACATTTTTGTACGATTAATACTTTTTTGTTGTATCCGTAATATTGTTCCAAAAATTGGTTCAGGGTGATTTCGAGTTGAGAGTTCATATTCTATACTATACTATAGAAAATAATCTTTAAGTTCATTTCAGATCTGAATTCAAATCTTCAAATTAAAAAAAAATCTTGAAAAATCAATTGAGTGAATAAAAGCCCGTTTGATCTATTGAATATGTGAATGATTCTTTAACACTATCATCTATCTCTTCACTTGAACTTTCAGAAGTCAAATCTTCTTCTGATACATTTCCATCATATAAAAAACTCACATATTCATAGAGTTCTTTAACAAACTTATATGTATCCTTATCAATCTCACTTGGTAAATGTTCTTCTACAAATTGGATTACGGGATCATAATTTTGACTCATTCTTATACTTTTGATTAGATTTTTATTTTGTGGAATTCAACCTTGTGATTTCAATATTCTGTTTGTACTTATAATTCGACCATTTCTTGTCGGGTTTCCGTCCAATATGAATATTCGATACAATATGATATGAAATACCAAGTTCATTAGCTATATCATTAAGTGATTGGTAATTGTTTTGATGAATCACTTGGTCTCCCATAGTGATCTTACAATTATAAATACAAGATTTGGATTTCATTCTATACTATTATCGAGAAATTATTTTAAGTAATTAAACTTGATATTTTAAAATCTTCGATTATGCGTTAATATACTTAAAATAAAAATGTTTGTATAGAATATAATGAGTGGAACAAAAATGTCAGATATAACATACGGGATGAATATTCAAGCTTTCTATGACGAGATTGTCTCTAAATTGAATCAACCCATTTACCGACATATACAAGTTAATCTGATTAATAATAAGAAGTATCCGGTGGATGAAAAAAACAACATGACTATCGATGAAATTAAACAGAATATCGGACAACCTTCAAGAAATACTTTAAGTTTGTATGTCAAACACGTACCCAATTTATATGTGATTGATTTTGATACAAAGAAATTAGATGGATGTGAGTTATATACCAAGTTATTAGATGAGAATGTAGCTTACACAGAAACTTCAAAGGGATTCCATTTTTATGTATACATTCATGATATGAAATCATATACTCAACAACAAAAGGTATATAAGAACAATCTTTATGATATGGACTTGATTAAGAAGAACAATATATGGGAAACTAAATCGAGAACAATACAAGGCTCAATCAAAACTTATTCATGGAATGATTTACAAAGTTTTTTTGAATTATCTAAAATGGGTTTTTCTGATTATGTTTCACCACCAATTTCGCCACCACAAAGTGAAGACGACAACTCGTCTGTTGAGGAACAAGTATCCGTTGATTGTGATGACGATGAAGTTGAAATCAAGGTACTACCCTTACCCAAATGTGATTTAGACACATTTAAGGAACATTTGAATAGTTTCAAACCGAGATATGATTATGATAGTTGGGTGAAGGTTGGAATGATTTGTTATAACAATTTTGATGGATCGAATATTGGATTGAATCTATGGAATGACTATTCTAAAGATGATGAAGAAGGCTATGAAGGTAAAAAGAAACTTCGTGAGAAATACATGACATTTAATGGAGATGGTAATAAACTATCTTACAAACAATTCATAAGATGGTCTATGATTGATTTCCCACCCAAGAACAAATATGAATCGTGGTACAAAACAAATACCTTGATTGAAGAGATGAATAAGGAATGTATGTATTACACAGAAACAGGTGATATTCTTTATTATTCTAATGGATTATACCGAAGAAACAAACAAAACATCGCTAAATCATTCTATCAACAATTCACATTCAAAATTGAAATCGATGGAAAACCAAAAAAGATGAATCCATTCAACATTTGGTTGGAAAGTATTGATAGAAAGAATGTGGATCGAATTGTTTTCAATCCAAAGAATGATTGTAAAGATAATGAATTCAATATATGGAAAGGATTTGCTTACAAACAAACAGCTGAATGTGATATTCCAAAAATCCAAAAATGGTTAGATCATATTAAATCTATTTGGGCGGATGATGATGAAGCTACATACGAATATATCTTGAATTGGTTTGCTCGTATACTTCAACAACCTTGGAAGAAGAATAATATATGTTTAGTACTTCATTCGATTGAAGGTGTGGGTAAATCATTCATCTTGGATATGATTGGTAAGATTATTGGAAAAGATTACTATTATTCTACATCCAGTTTGAAACATATACTGGGAGATTTCAACGGAGATGCGGAAGGTAAGATATTAGTGAATCTGAATGAAACCAATTGGGGTGGTGATAAAAAGATGGTGGGATCATTCAAAGAATTCATTACAGATAATTCTATCGTTATTAATAAGAAAGGTATACAATCATATACAATTGATAATTACGCAAATACAATCATTACAACTAATGAAGAATGGATTGTGAATATCAATAATGGAGATAGACGTTTCAATCTACGTGAATGTAAGAATGAAAAATATGAAAGAGAATACTATGAAGAAATTAGCAAAACACCCTTACAAGAAATAGCCAACTTTTTGTTTTCGAGAGATATAAGTCAATATGATCCACGGGATTTCGTGAAATCAGAACTCCATAAATTACAAGTTGAGAAGAATATGGATTCAATTGAAGTGTTTTGGAAGAATGTATTGGAAGGAGATATAATTATCTATTGGGATACTGATAATGATGAAGACGATCAGGATGATTGGGGTAATTCAATTCGAGAAAAGAGATGGCTATACAAGAAGTATTGTGAGAAGATACAAGGTACACACGAAATAAAGTTTAACAATATCCAATTCTGGAGAAAACTTCGAAAAATGTGTCCTTCTATGAATATAACACAATCGAAAGGTTCGGATCGACCGGGTAAATACAAATTACCATTACATGAAATAGCTGTGAAAGAATGGAACGAATATGCGGGATAAATATGGTGGGGGGGGGGTGGAAGTGGGGAATATGATTCTCATCCACACAAATAATATATACCAAAATATTATTTCATTCAAACTCTGTTTTTAATGCTCCATTACCCCCCATACCCCCATTATTATTATTATTATTATTAATATTATAAAAATAAGTAGTATATCGTCTCTCTTGTGATGAGAATCGAATTTTTTATTTTGGGGGGGTCAGATTTTTTGGGGGGATTGAGACCCCCATTCAATATTTGAGACCCCCACCTTTCTTTTTTCTATGTTCTGAACTCATATTCTTGACTTTGGGTTTTTGTACCTTCGGAATCTTTTTTGGTTTCTTTGTTTCTTTGGTTTCAAAGACATCCTTCTGTTTATAATTATTACTTGTTTTGGGTGGAATCTTAACTGGCTCATCGAATCTATTCATGGTATACTATAAAAAATATATTATTTTTTTGTATATTATAATTTAAATATTTCTAACAATATAAATGTCGTTAGTTATTCTCTCAAATGATGCGAAAGAACAGAGTGATATTGTCTCATCGGTACAGAGTATTTATAAGCCTTGGTCGTTTCGTAATTCTTTGTCATCAACTATGGAAATCCCAGCCAACTCACAAATAGCTCTAACGAGTGCGAAGATTTCACTTGACGGACAGATTAGTTTAGATGCGGGTGAGAAGATATTCTATGTCTATCTCGGAAGATGGTTAGAACCAGATCAAGACTTAAAACATTCTAATTCTTATCCAATCAAGGTTAAACTCTATGAAGATGAACCGGGTGTTGTTAGAACCGATACAGAAGGTTTAGCCGCAGAATTAGAAAAAGCATTAAATAGATTTGTATGTCATCCCCACTATGCGAAACGTTGTGCTGTAAGTGTAAACCGAAATAATAATACGGGTGAGTTCGAAGGATACAAGTTTGAACTAAAACAAATTGATACAGAAGCAGAAATCATTCCTTCACCCGCTGGTGCGGTGAATATGGTCGCCGAATCAACTGATGCTTTAAAAACAACAAACAGAACTTTACCAATAAATAGACCTTATACTATTACAGCAACAGCCGGGAATGTAATAACCTTTACACCAACCGCTTTTGAGAGAAAAATAATGGCTACAACATTTAACATGACGGAAAATACTCCCCCAGCATGTTTAACAAAGGGTAAAATAGAGTTTGATCTCGGAAGATGTATTGGTGGGGGTAATCCGAATCTAAATGTCAATTTTGCTTGTGGATTATCCCGATTTTGTGCGGCTACGCACCAAAGAAATACAGCTGGATTTGTCGGCCCAAGTTATTTTCAGTGGAATGATTCCGTTCATACAGCTCCAGCAATTCAAGGTGGTACAGCAAACTTTTTAAGAATATTTGGGGATTTCATGCTTGTGAATTCAGATGGTGTTTTAAGATTGTTTGATACAGCCACGAATGGATTAGCCCCAAGTGGGAATGTTAATGGAGCGAGAATAAGAAAACCAAGATGGAGAGAAATCGATTACACACAAGGGGGAACACAAGCCGCACCATTTAATGTTTTATATGATACAACAACCAACGCATCAAACTTTGAAAAAGTAAGATTTTTATTAGATGGAGAACGAGTTAAGGTAGTAATGATTGATAATGCGAGAGCAGAAATAACATTATATGAATATAGCCAAACAAGGAGAGATGGTATAACTCCACGATTACCCGGTGAAATAATGAAACCCATAGATCAAGGTTGTGAAGCCATGATGCCTGTTATGGGTATTCATAATTTTGGTGTCAAAGATATTGGAAATCCTGTCGGTGCTTATCAAATAAAATTAACTAAATATGACGCTGTCAATATAACTGATATTCCAAATGTAGTGTATACAACTGATTCAGCAATATATGAAGCAGATCCAGATAGAACAATTATCCCTTGGTATAATTTAGTAGAACAATTAAATGGAAGAAATAGATTTAGTCAAATCATTTTAGATATTGAGAATAGAAGACCAAGACGAGATGTACTATTTGGAGATACAACCTTACAAGACCAATTTCAGAAATGTTGGAAACCAGTAATCATTACAAGTTCATCGGATCAATATTACCATTCACAAGGAGCGAATACTATGCGTCTACTTGGTTTTAGTGAAATAAATGGTATAGCAACGGGTGATACTATATGGAGTGATGATGGTGAAACTAACGATCAATTTGTGTATTCATTAGTATCTACTGAAATACCAGTAGCCTTATCCTCAAAATCTATATTTGTAAGAGTAGACAATTTCAATCAAACAAGTACTAATGCGGCTAATGGTAATAAGTCTGGTATAATCGCTCACTTACCAAGATTTGACGGACAACAACAAACGGGTCGATTGTTCTTCGAGCCAAAGAATCTCATATACCTTGATTTAAATAACCCAGCACCCATGAAGATAAATTCATTTGATATATCCTTTGTATATAGTGATGAGACGTATTGCTCGTCTTTGGTGGGTTCATCGATAGTGGTTCTCCATATAAGAGAAAAGGATAAAACCAAATAACTAACCGAAGGTAATCTTCGATAAACCGAAGGTAATCTTCGATAAATTATAGAATCATAATTCCGTTTTTAACTATATTTGACAATCATTTGACTATTTTTTTTGACAATTTATAGTCAAAATTAAAATATATACAAGAAATATAATGAATAGTTTATTGAATATGAAGATTGTAAATGATAAACCCTTGACTTCAGATATGAATTCAAATGTAGTAGTCGATGAAGAAACCCAAGAAGAAGATCCAAACTTTGTTTATGAAGAAGATGAACCAAAGATCAAAGAAGTAATATCAGAAGTGAATTCAGAAGAGAAGAAACAATTTTTGAATGTAGTGAAGAAACCACCCATCGTGAAAGAAGCTATATTTGATGATACACCCAAGAAGAAGAAATGGAGTGAAGAGAAGAAAAAGAAACAACAACCAGCCGATATTGGTATGACACAAGAAGAAATCGATAGTTATGCTCCTGAAGAAGGTTTCAAAGAAGAATCAGATGATGAACCAATTATTCCTGAAACGAAAGATATTGGTGGATTAGATGTAAAAGAACCTGAACCAGAGCCAGTTGTTAAGAAACGTAAACCAAAGAAACCGATGACAGAAGAACACAAGAGAAAGGTACAAGAAGGTTTGAAGAAAGCCCGTGAAATAAAAAAAAGGAATGCCGAGTTGAGACGACAAAAAGGAATCAAAACTAAAACAGAATTAAAGAAGGAAAAGAAAGAATTACAAATGAAATTGTTAGAACAAGAACATTCGGAATTACAAAAACAAAAGAAACAATTGAAACCGGAACCAGAACCAGAACCAGTTAAATCTGAACCCAAACCCCCACCTTCGGAGCCAGTCGAAAAACCAAAGAGAGATTATATAACTCGTGAAGATCTAGAACAAGCTCAACTCAATACCCTTGCTACGTATGAGATGATGAGAAAGAAACGAAAAGAAGAGAAACGTAAACAACAAGCCATTAAGGAATATCAAGACAACTTAAAGGAAACCATAAATAATATCAACAACCAACCACAAATGGGATGGCTCAAAGGTGCTAAAAAATATGGGCGTTATTTGTAAATTTAAAATAATGTATTACTATATATATAATGGATACTCCAAAAATGAAGAAGAAGGACAAAATGAAAGTACCAACTATATTGAAGGTGAAGGATGTAGATAGTGATGATCGTTTTGATAATATACATCCCAATCTTCCCCAAATGCCTTGTTTAGCTTTGTTAATTGGTTCAGTTCGATCCGGTAAATCGAATTTACTCGTGAATTTTTTCATGAATGAAGATTTCTATAAAGGTAAGTTCGATAATGTTCGATTTATAAGTAATACATTACATACAGATAATAAGGGTGTTCTATTAGCCAAACATTTTGATTGCTACGACCACTATGAAGATAGTATGATAGATGGAATTATAAAAGAACAATCCCAATATGAACGAGATGATAGACCCTCATATTCTTTGATTGCTGATGATATATTAACTCAAGATTTTAGTAAATCGAACGCTTTATCGTATTTTGCGACACGTTTCCGTCATTTCATAGATTTTTTCTGTATCTCAACTCAATCCTTTCGAGCTGTGAGTGGTTTAATCAGAAACAACGCAAATGCTGTGTTTATTTTACGTCAGCAAAACAAAATGGAGTTGGATAAGATAGCTGAAGAATATTCGGGTATGGTGGGTGGATACGATAATTTTATGAAACACTACAAAGATATTCATAAAGAGAAATATAGTGTGATGTATCTTGATTTAGCTAGTAATCCTGCCCGTATACTTCGAAACTTTGAAGAAGTTGTTTGGGAAGGAGATGATAATGATAGAGCAGATTTAGAATAATATTTCATTTGTAAAATAATTATATACATAACACTATAAATGGCGAAAGTTCGATTTGAAGGAAAGGAATACAATATCCCTGATAGATATTTAGCCAATCTTAAAGGAGCTGAAAGAAGAAAACAAATTAAATCAATTGTTGAGAAAAAACAACGACCGAAAACATCCTTCAAGTCCAAGGAATCATCCTGGACTCAAAAGTTTAATAAGAAGTATGGAGATGAATTAGATAAAATGAAAGGTGGAAGAAGTAAACGAAATATAGCCAAAATAACGGGTATACCATACAAAGCAATAAATGAAGTATTTAAGAAAGGCGAAGGAGCCTTCTACTCTTCTGGATCAAGACCCAATCAAACCCCCCAATCTTGGGCTTATGCTCGTGTGTACTCTTACATACTTGGCGGGAAAGCGAGAAACATCGATAAGGAAATAACCAAAAAGTATGATGTCAAGTTTCCAAAATAATACTTCTTTTTGAGTGTTTCCAGTTCTTGTTTAAACGTTTCATTTTCTTCTAATAGTGTTTCATTATATTCTATAAGTTCTTCATATT
>VMHT01104943.1_pt1 | contig 13957 bp, 15 predicted proteins | sample 4693611 | NCBI WGS metagenome assembly VMHT01 (sample SAMN12280063, study PRJNA550983) | marine metagenome | isolation source: seawater sampled from same location over 5 years 0.02-0.2 micron viral filtrate | place: USA: collected off the coast of southern California halfway between the port... ... | reverse complement strand
ATTAGTAAGTGGGTCTAGGCCATTTTTTTTAAGATCTGCCGCATTAACCATGACACCAATTGATAAGTTGCTTGGTATATTTAAAGAGCTAATGAGCTTATCATCCGTATATGCTGTTAATCCCATAGGATAATCTTTTTTAAAAAATCTAAAACCTAATTCGATATGAGTTATATTTGTTTTACTAATTTTAGATAAATAATCATCTATTAACGATTTAGAGAAATTCCAATTATTATAATATCCTCCGTCTCTCAGAGTGCAATCTAGTAAATTCGGTGTTATTGAATTGATCATTTATTTTAATTCTTCTCTTAATAATTTTAAAGTATTAGCTTTTAAATTGTATACTAAATTAATATTCTTAATTTTTGATAGATATTCTTGATAATCCATTTTTAGAATCTCATGTACTCTCTCATTGAAATCATCTTGTCTCTTGGAATTTAATACACAAATTCCTTCACATGGAAAATCTGCTTCATCGACCCAATTGCACCAGAGTATTTTTCTACCAAAAGTAAAAGCTTCTAATAACATGGTAGAATGTGTTCCAATTATCAATTCACTTTCAACAACATTCTTATAATTTTCGAATTTAGATCTATCAGGTAAAGAAATTTTAAAATCAATATCTTTAATAAAATTTTTATAAAAAATAGTTTCCCCTTCGAGATCTAAAAAATTACTAGACCTGCCAGTAAAAATAATATTTTTATTGTATTTCGCACAAAATTTTAAAGAGTAATCAGCTGCTAGAGTTATATTTTTACTTACATTCTTTATATTGGCAAACTCTTTATTTAAAAAAGGATGAAATTCAGATATCAAGCAGATGTCATTTTTTTTTTTTGTGAGGTCATAATTGTTGTTTAAAAAATACTCCTTTGCTACAGCAGCATTTGTAGAGCCGATTGCTAGTAATCTCGGTAATTTTATATTATTATTTTTAATCGTTTCTATCTCGAAATCTCCGAAACTGAAATAATTAGGAACATAATTAAAATCTTTGCTTAATTCTTTTTTAAATCTACTTGCGTTTTGTAAAGCAACAAATTTTACTTTATTTTCATCAAAAAATTTAGAAATAATAGAAAAATCGATAGAGTTATCAATTATAGTAACAACTATTTTTGGATTAATACTTTTAATTAACCCAATAAGGTAATTTAATTTCAAGCTTCTTTTAGAATAATTTAAAATTATAAAAAAAATTATGTCTAAAGATAAATAGATTTTCCTAATATTTTCAATTCTACATCTCAGGATGTAATAATTTTTTTCTTCTAGAACTCGTTCAATAATCTCTGAACTAACATCATCAAATATAATAATTGGATATTCAGATGGATTTTTAAAAATAAATTTTACTTTAAAAAAAAATCCAAAAAAAATTCTTGCTTTTCTGAACAACTTCAAATGAAAGAATATGATTATATTTTTCCAAAATAAATTTTTAGGTAAAAGGTAAAATTTTTTTTTCTCTAAGTACTCTTTCAAGTAACCTTCGGCAATAAAATGCTGGTTTTTGGAGCTGTCTAAGTATTCTTGAGTTGTATTCTTCTTTAATGACATTTTTCTATTTTTTTAATCAATGTTTTTTTTAATGATAATAAATTTTTTTTTTAATCTAAGATTTAACTACATTAGTAGTATTTTTTGGATATCTGTTTCTGGTATCTATAATTAAATTTGCTGTTTTTTTAATTTTTTTATAATCAAATTTGTCATGGTCCGCTACAATTATAATTGCAGAATATTTATTTAGAGATTTATAATTTATTTTTATTTTTTTAATTGTTTTTTTATTTACCTCAATTTTCCCATTATAATGAGGGTCAGCATAACTAACCAAAAATTTATTTTTTAGCAAAATTTTAATTATTTCTAGAGCTGGTGACTCTCTTATATCATCAATATTCTCTTTGTAGGTAACGCCAACAATTAAAATTTTATTTTTTTTTGGTGATTTAAGTTTATTCTTATTTTTTAAATTTTTTAATAAATTCGATACAACGTATTTTGGCATTGAACCGTTTACTTGTGCTGATAGCTTAATAAAATTTGCACGCACACCGAATTGCTTTGATTTCCAAGCTAAGTAATGAGGATCTATCGGAATACAGTGTCCACCTAATCCTGGTCCTGGGTTAAAAGCTCTAAAACCAAAAGGCTTAGTTTCTGCAGCTTTAATTGACTCATGAATATCAATTTTCATTTTATGAGCTATAATTTTCATTTCATTTATAAAACCAATATTAACTGATCTATAAATATTTTCTAAAAGTTTTGTGAATTCTGCAGACTCTAGGCTTGATACTTTAACAGTTGTTGTAATTTTATTATAAATTTTATCTGCAACTATTAAACATTTTCTAGTTAAGCCAGATATTACTTTTGGAATATTATTTATTGTAAAATTTTTATAAGTTGGGTCTTCACGCTCAGGGGAATAAATTAAAAAAAAATCTTTACCTATTCTAAATTTTTTTTTTTTAATTATTGGCAAAATTATCTCACGGGTCGTCCCGGGATAAGAGGTGCTTTCTAGAATAATAGCCTGATCCTTTCTTAAAAATTTATCCAATTTATAAACACACCTTTTAATAAACGATATATCAGGAGAATTATTTTTTTTTAAAGGAGTAGGAAGACAAATTATAATTATATCCAAACTTGATATAAATTTTTTATAATTTGGCTCAAAATTAAGTCTACATTTTTTTTTAACTTTTTTTAATAATTTTTCATACTTTTTAAGGTTCGTTTTTCCTTTTTTTAATAAATCAATTTTTTTTTTATTTGTATCAAGTCCATAAACTGGGAATCCTTTTTTAGCAAAAGATAGTAACAATGGTAAACCAACATACCCTAAACCTACAACACCAATTTTTGCTTTTTTATTTTCAATTTTTGATATCAAGTTTTTCATTTTAATATTTTTTTAAAATCGATAGATTAGAATTAAATATTCTTAATAATTATTTAAAATCCTTTAAATTTAATTTAGCAAATCTTTTAATTTTTTTTTTGGCTCTTTTATTTATCAATTTAAAGTAGTTTTTAGCGCTAATACCGGACTCTGGTCTAAGACTGACGAGGTCAGATCCTTTGATCTTAGTATTTTTTTTTAAATCTTTATTTAAATATAAGCCTCTTCTAAAAGTTTTAACATTCTTAGATTTAATCTCATTATATGTAGGTTCTTTTAAAAAATTTCCTTTTATAGTTTTAATTAGCTTAATTTTTTTTATAAATTTTTTAACCATATCTTTTGTGAGTGAAATTTTATGATCTCTAAATATTTTTTTTCTTCTAGTGTCCGTGAAGTGAAATTCAAAAATCTCATATCCTAATGTATATGCTGCTTCTAGAGGATAAGAGCTTTTATTGTGATGAGAATATCCAACTGGGTATCCTAACTTTTTATAGTTATTAATCACATTTAAATTTATCTCGTTGTTATTTGCCGGATAAGATGAAGTGCATTGCAAAATTGCAATATTTTCCCTATTTTTGTAGAAATTATTTCTAGATTTTATAAATGAAATCGTTTCTTTAATTTCTCTCATGTTGGATAATCCGGTAGAAATTAAGATTGGTTTCTTGTACTTACATAATGCATTAATTTGATCGTAAGCGGTCAAATCTCCAGAACCGATTTTAAAAAAATCCATTTTGCCTGCTATCCATTTCAAATCTTGTTTGTTCCAAACTGAAGAAAGATATTTTAATCCTCTTTCTTTACACATATCGGCTAAATAAAGATGTTGCTTTTTTGTAAGTTCAAATTTTTTAAAATGATCATACCTTTGAGGAGATAGATATTTATTAACCAGAGTAGATCCCTGATATATTTGAAATTTTAGAACGTCTACTCCAGAAAGATGCCCTAAACTTAATAGTTTTTTTGCGTATTTAAAGTTGCCCTCATGATTACCTCCAATTTCAGCAATTAAAAGAGGACCATTTTTTCCCTTCCAAAAGTTTTTTTTCATACTAATTATATAAAGCTGAGTTTTTTAATATTAATTTATATTCTCTAATTAAATTAAATAAATTTATTTTTTTATTAATACAAAATAATGTGGTTGCATAATTGCACCAGAAAATTGTTCTTTTCCAATAATCTTTGTTGCCAAAGGTCTTTTTTCTTTCTTAATACTTTTGGTAATATTTTTTCTTGAAAAATTATCATCTTTTATAAATCTAATCTTAGACTTTGGAGATATTTTTTTAATTACTGATTTTAAGTAATCGAAAGAATGTATGTTAAAATAAGCAAATGATCTTGGATCCCCTTTTTTATCAAATTCATCCTCCGGTTTTATATTCGTAGATTTAAACCATTTTCTGTTATGAACTAATTGAATCTTATATGAAACATCATAAACAACAGTCCTCAAAATCAAATCTTTTTTTGTAACTCTTAATAACTCTTTCAAAGGCTTAACTATTTCGGGTAAATGTAATAATACATTGCTAGAATAGACAATATCAAAACTATTTTTTTTAAAAGGAAGATCATAAATATTGCCTTTAACAAAGTTTACATTTCTCTCCTTTTTCCAGGCCTTCTTTCCAAGCTTTAAAAAAATTTCATAGGGATCACATCCGGTATAAAAAAAGTTTTTTTTAATCCTTTTTTTTAGAGATCTATAAAAGTGACCTGTGGCACAACCAACATCTAATATTTTATTATCTTTAAATACAATTTTTGAAATAATTTTTGATAAAGCCTTTGAAACTTCCATCTCTGAAGATTTGCCAATTGCTCTATTATAATAAACATTTGCGTTATTTTTATTATTAGCATACTCGTCCGCGCAAAGTCCGTATTTATCTACATTTTTCATCATAGTTTATATTTTAACTCCCATTGATTATTTTTAATTTGCCAAATCTCTTGATTTCTATGTTTATTAACAATCTCTTCAAATTGGTTTTCATTAATTCCAATATATTCTAATACCTCTTGAAAATTGTCCTCTGGAAACTCATGATCATATTTTCGGGCCAATTCAATTGCCTTATCTTTTGTCATTTGATTATTTTGTATCATTCTACTTGCGTCTCGAGAAGCTCTTCCGAATCCAAACTTAATATATTGCATATAATAATACAAATTATCTATTTTATCGTCCAGACTATCAAAATCTGTAAATGTTCCATTAGTTCTTTTTTCCGCATTTTGAAAATCTGGTAAATGTTTTTGAATATAGTGATAGTTTTCTAACATACTCCATTTAAAAAAATGACTAAAATAAAAAGATTCTACTTTAAAATTTTCTAACTCACTTTCGTTTGGATATATATAAACGCTTAAATCTTTTATATCTATCTGATCATTACACCAATTTTCAGGATAGTCACCTATTTGATGCTCGACTACTTCTCTTAAGTCTCTTTTTTTCTTATTCTCTTCATTTAGTACTAGTCCACCATATTCACTCTCTCCATGTTCAGCGTAAAATACTACCGGTATTTTATAATTAATAGCAACCCTTACAGGAACAGAGTTGATGCCTGCAGTCCAAGCAATTTTAGGGTCTCCGCGTTCTATAAAAAATCGTTTTGCTAATTTTTTTGCTACGTCTTGGTTTGGTCTAACCATAATACTGTCGAATCCTTTTGCTAATAAAGCCTCTCTATTTCTTACTCCTACATTATTAACAATTAATGGTGAAAAAGTTACTAATAATGGATTTAATCCATATTCAAATTTTAATTTGTAAGCTATAGCGCTGGAATCTTTGCCTCCAGACCAAGGGACTACACAATCATACATTTGATTTCTGTTTTTTGATTTTTTTATATTTTCTATAAGACCTTGAAATTCTTTTTTTCTTTTGTCCCAATTTATTTTATTTTTCTCTTCCCCATTAGTACATGCATTACATATGCCTTCATTATTAAAAACAATTCTTGGCCTTGAACTTGGTATGACACATTTTTTACAAAAATTTAGCATTTATTTATTTTTTATGTTCTTACTAAAATATCTTTTTTTTTCAAATAATTTTTTGCTGCAGAAATACTTTCGTCAGTAAAATGAAAAATATTTTGAGAGCATGCTGCAGATACATCTGTTTCTTTTAATAATTTTGCCATATGCTCCCAATTTCCTGCTCCTCCTAATGCTAAAAATTGACAATTATAATTTTTCGTTAAATTTTTTATGACTTCTAAATCATATCCCAGTAAGCTACCGTCAAAATCTACGTTATTGATAAGTATTTCTCCGGCTCCATTTTTTAATCCAATTTCAATAGCATCTTTAGGGTCAGTCTCTGTCATTATTAGTCCGCTATTGATAGCAAGTTTATACTTAGAATTATCATCTTTTTTAATATCAATGCTTTGTATAATTGACTGACTTCCATATTTCATTGCTATCTCAGAAATTATTTTTACATTTTGAATTGATTTACTTCCTAAAATAATTTTATCAGCACCTATTTTAAAATATTCGTCTGCATGTTCAATAGTGGAAATACCACCTCCAACAGAGATAGGCACAAAACAGTTGCTTGAGAAAAAACTAATGATATTTATAAATTCATTTGAGAATTTTTTTTTTGATATATCGGTTAAAATTATTTCATCAATACTCCAAAGGCCAACAAAATTTTTTGTGTATCTATAATCTGGTATAAACTTTTTGGTTCTGAAAAGAACTCCGTCTAAAAAAGTGAGAGAAATGATTATTCTTTTTTTTAACATTTAGCAATTTTCAACAAAATTCTTTAATAATTTTAATCCATTTTTTTGACTTTTTTCAGGATGAAATTGAACACCATATATATTATTTTTGGACACTGAAGATACAATATCAATATGATAATTAGTCAACGAAATAACATTGTCTTTCTCATAATCTTTTAGATAATATTTATGCGTAAAATAAAAGTCGGAATTATCTAATATGCCTTCAAATAACGGGCTTTTTTTTTTAAAACTACATTCGTTCCATCCTGTGTGAGGAACTTTGATTGACTCTGAAACTTCACTTAAATTTTTAAATACTCCTTTTAATATACCGAGTCCTTTAGTTTTTTGTTTCTCTTCACTTTCCTCAAAATATATTTGATAGCCTAAACAAATTCCCAGGATTGGAATATTTTTCTTATTTTTTTCTAATATTATTTTATCCATATTTCTTGATTTCAAAACCTCCATGAATTTTCTAAAATTTCCTACTCCAGGTACAATTAGCTTATTAATACTTTCAAAATCTTTTGCTTCATTACAGTTTTTGAAATTTAATTGCAATTTCTCTAATGCAGATTTTAAAGATCCTAGATTTCCTATTCCTACGTCAACTAATCCAATTTTCATTTTGAAATTGAATAATATTTCTTATACCAATCAATAAATAAACTGATCCCTTTTTTAATATTTACCTTTGGTTTGTATTTTATATAATTTTTAGTACTTTTTAATTTGGATAACGAAACTGGGATGTCTCCTTTTTGAAGATTTTTAAAATTTATTTTTGCTTTTTTATTAAGTTTTTTTTCTATTTCTTTAATATAGTCCATTAGTGCAACTTTAGTTCCGTTACCTAAATTTAATATTTTAAATGGAGCCTTACTTTCTGATTGATTCAATTTTTTTCCACTCCAATACTTATTACCCTTAGGAATTTTTTTGATTAGTATTGATATTCCTTCAACTATATCGTCTACATAAGTAAAATCTCTTGCGTGATTTCCATAATTAAAAACTTGAATTGGCTTATTTTTTAAAATGTTTTTCACAAATAAAAATAAAGCCATATCTGGTCTACCCCAGGGACCGTAAACTGTAAAAAATCTTAGAAAAGTTGTTGGTAAATTGTAAACAGTCGAGTAAGCATGACCCATTAGCTCATTTGCTCGTTTAGTCGCTGCATAAAACTGCGTAGGATGTCCAACTGGATCTTTAATATCAAATTTACTTATATCGTTTATGCCATAAACACTACTTGTACTTGCAGATATAAGATGCTTCACTCCATACAATCTACTAGCGTTAAGAACATTAAAAAATCCTTTTAAATTAGTATCGAAATACTCGTTAGGATTTTTAAACGAATGTCTTACCCCGGCCTGAGCTGCTAAATTAATTACAGTGTGAAATCTTTTATCTTTAAACAATTTATTGATTTTTTTTTGGTCTGAAATATTTATCTTTTTAAAAATAAATCTTTTTTTTAAATTTTTTTTTAGATTTATTATTCGATCTCTTTTCAATTTTTTACTATAATAATTATTTAAGGAATCTATCCCATAAATTTTAGTATTTTTATATTTTTTCGATAATTTTAAAACTAAATGATACCCAATGAAACCAGCAGATCCTGTAATTAATATATTCATAACTATTTTAAAATAAATTTTTCAATTAACTTTTTTGAGTCTAAATCAATAAATTTCTTTAATTTTATCTTTTTAATGAGATTTTCAATTTTTAAAAAATCTTTTTTTGTATCTATGCTAAGTTTTTTTTTTTTAATCTTATTGTAAAATGTATCCTTGTAATTGTATATTTTATAGTTTTTAGCATTATTATAGAAATAATTAAAAATATGCTCTTTTTCTTTTTTGCTAGTTTTACTATTTTTTAAGTCATGAAAAATTTTTGTCGAAGCTACTTCACAAGCTAATCCAGACGGTACATTTTTTGGATGTTGATTTGTCACAATATCGTAATTGTTGGCCAGATAAACATCGATCATTCTTTTGATCATCTTGTAATCTATAAAAGGTCTATCTGCATTTATTCTTACAAAAGATTTAAAATTATATTTTTTGCAACATTTTATAGTTCTATCTAAAACATTATTTAAGCTACCTCTAAAAAAATTAATTTTGTTTTTTTTACAAAACTTAATTATTAAGTCATCGGATATATTTTTAGAGGTATTAATGACAATTGGAAATTTTTTAAGATTCTTTTTTTTAATTCTAAGCATAATAATTTCTAATAAAGATTTTTTAAAAATAGTCTTTAAAACTTTATTTGGTAATCTTTTAGAGCTTGTTCTGGCATAAATTATTATTCCAATTTTTTTCATTGATAACTAGATAATTTAACTTTGTAATTTTTATTATTTTGGAGTGTTAAGTTGTTTATTTTGTTTGCGATAATGCTTTTTAATCTTAAAAGATCTAAGTTGTAAAACCGTTTTTTTTTAAGGAAGAATGATAAAATTTTTAACTTTGTTTGTAATATTTTCTCAAAGTCTAAACTAAGATTTTTTCCGTGTTTTCTATAATAAAATAAAGGTTTTTTGTAATGTAAGATTGTATATTTTTTTAAAAGCATTAGTAGCCAAATATAAAAGCCATCTTGTCTATCAAATAATTTATTATAACCTCCTACCTTTAAATAATTTTTTTTGTTTATTAGTGAGCATGCACCATGCGCAGGATAATCAGAAATACTATATTTTTTTTTATGTTTATACTTAAATCTTGATATTAGATTTGATTTATTATTAACGTAATTAAAATCACAAAAAATTAAGCCTACATTTTTTTTTTTTCTAATTGCATTAAACATTTTTTCTATTGCATTTTTTTTTAAATAATCATCAGCATCTAGTCGAAGTATGTAAGATCCTTTTGATTTTTTAATTGCAATTATTGAAGATTTTACTAAACCTTTTTGTGATTTATTTAAGATAATTTTAATTTTTTTTTTATTTTTGTATTTTTTTAAAATTTTTTTTGACTCATCTCTAGAAGCGTCATCTACAATTATTACTTCAATATTTTTATAAGTTTGTACTAGAGCGCTGTTAATTGATTGTTCAAGGTACTTTCCATAATTATGATTAGTAATGTATATTGTAATTAGGGGATTATTTTTCATAGCTCCGCACTTCGTCAAAAGCTGTTTTAAACTCTGATTCTCATTATAATTTTTTTTTACTAGATGGTGTTAAATAAAAACTTGTCTATTTTAATATTCGTTTTTAGCCCACCAACTAATATTTTCATTTTGTTTTTTTGTACTGACAATACTTTAAATATTTTGTTTAAAAATGGACCAGTAATAAATTTATATTTTCTATTAAGATCTAAGTAATTTTTGAAAAAATTTCTTGTTATGAGTCCTTCTTCATTTTCCAAACTTAAGCAATAATTTATAAAATTGTGTATTTCTTTTTGGGAACTTTGATGGTTATTTAAAAAATACTTTAAACCTCTCGTATACTTTAGATAAGTAAAGATTTGATTATTTTTAAAATTTTCATGATAACAAAAAACATAATCACCAATTAAATCAATTTTTTGATTAATTATTTTACCATTTTTATATTTTTGTAGCAGTAATTGAGGTTTATAAAATTTACATTCTTTATTTGTTTTTTTGTAAACATCTTCCATAAAATTTTGAAATGAGTTTTTATTTAATTTTGCAATAGCCCACATGATTAATTAATTCTCTTTTTTTAATTCTTTTTTTAATTCGTCATATTCTTTCATTTTTCTTTTCATAAAATTCAAAGTAATTTTAGTTTTTTCCCTTATTCCTGCAGGAGTTAACATGTATAGATATTTGGTTTTTTTTGGATTATCTTTAAAGTTTTGAATTTTAATAAATCCTTTTTTTTTAAGCTCGTTCAGAACAAAGTTAATTTTTCCAAGACTTATGTCTAAATTTGAAGAAAGTTCTCTTTGACTAGAACTTGGATTTTTAGCCACTTTTCTTAAAATCTCAAATTCTTCTTGATTAAGTTTCATAATTATATATTGTTCAAATAATGAACAGTATTGTTCAAATTTTGAACATTGTCAAGAATAGAAGTTTTTATAATGAAATTAGGTCCTAAAATAGTTATTTTAGATTATAAATCCGGAAATATTATGTCCGTAAGAAATGCCTTCAAAAGATTAGGTTTTGAAACAAATATCAGCAGAAACGAGCTAGACTTACAAGAAGCAACACATATAGTTTTGGTAGGTGTTGGAAGTTATAATAATTGCATGGAAAATCTAAAAAAAAATTTTTCTTTAATGAATTTAAAAAGAATTATTTTAGAAGAAAAAAAGCCTTTATTGGGTATATGCGTAGGTATGCAAATAATGTCTGAAGTTGGTTTTGAAAATAAAGAACATAAAGGACTTGGTTATTTAAAAGGTGAAGTAAAAAAACTTGAAGTACAAAAAAAATTTAGATTACCACATGTCGGCTGGAATAATTTAACTAATATAAAAAACGACTCAATTTTACATGATATTGATGAAGAAGATAATTTTTATTTTGTCCATTCCTATGTTTATGACAACAGTAACCCTAATATAAAAGATCAAGTAGTTGCTTATTCAAATTATGGAATTACATTTCCCACTGTTGTCAGAAAAAATAAAATAGTTGGTGTTCAGTTTCATCCAGAAAAAAGTCAGAGCTCAGGTTTAAAAATTTTAAAAAATTTTATTAATAATTAATTGTGAAAAAAAAAAGAATAATTCCTATAGTTTTTTACCAAAATGGTGCATTAGTTCAAACTAAGTCATTTTCCCAATACTTTGACCTTGGTAGTCCAATAACAATAGTTGATAGGTTCAATAGTTGGGACGCGGATGAACTTATTTATCTGAATATTTCTGATAAAAATTTACCATTTAAAAGAAGAAAAGATAGAAATTTTGAAAGTCCCGAGAATTTTACCGAAGTTATAAAATATGTTTCTAAAAATGCTTTTATGCCTTTAACTGCTGGGGGAAAAATAACTTCTTTAGAGGATATAAACAACCTGCTTAATGTAGGTGCGGATAAAATCGTAATAAATACTGTCGCCTATAAAAATAAGAAGTTTATTGAAGAAGCTTCAAAAACTTTTGGTTCACAATGTATAGTTGTTTCAATTGACTATAAAATTCTGAATAATGATAAGATAGTCTTTGTAAATAATGGAAAAGAAAATACAAACACTAAACTTAATGAATTTATAAAATTTGCAGAGGATAACGGTGCTGGAGAAATACTTATAAATTCAATTGATAGAGACGGATTGGGCCAGGGTTTTGACATTGAAACTATTAATGAAATTTCAAAGTCTTTAAACTTGCCTTTAATTGCTGCTGGAGGAGCTGGATCAATAGAAGATTTTGTTGATACTTTTAAGGAGTGTAGTGATGTTGATGCGCTGGCGGCTGGAAATATATTTAATTTTATTGATCAAAGTGTTTTTTTAATTAGAGATAATTTGTATAAACAAAAAATTAATGTAAGAAAACCAAAGATTTTTGATGAATAATATTTTTTATTGTAAAAAATGTCTATATCCATCCTCAGCTGTTAATTTAAATTTTAATGAAGATGGTGTTTGTAAAGGATGCATAATAACTGAAAAATACCGAAAATCTTCTTCGAAAATAGATTGGGATAATAGAAAAAAAAAATTTGAGAAAATTTTAAATGACTCATTAAGTAAAAAAATAAAATCTAATTACGATTGCTTAATACCAGTAAGTGGTGGAAAAGACAGTTATTATCAGACTCATATTATCTGCAAAGAATATAATTTAAAACCACTTCTAGTTACCTATCATGGTAACAATTTTTTACCAGAAGGTGACTATAATAGAGATAGAATGAAAGAGGTTTTTGATGCAGATCATATTGTGTGGGGACCTAGCGTTGATGTTTTAAAAAAGCTTAACAAAGCAGCTTTTTATAAAATGGGTGACATGAATTGGCAAAACCATACCGGAATAATGTCTGCTCCAGTTCAAATTTCTGTAATGTTTAAAATCCCTTTAATGATTTGGGGCGAGTCACCTTTTGAAACTTATGGAATGTTTGAACCTGATGATTATATAGAATTTACTAAAAGATTTAGAGAAGAGCATGATATGAGAGGTTTTGATATCAAAGATTTTGTTAATTCAGACAGTAAAAATGCTATTTCGGAAAAAGATATGGTTTGGGCAAAATACCCCAGTGATAAAGAAATTCTTGATGTAGGCCTTAGAGGAATTCATATAGGAAATTATTTTAAATGGAGTGGTTATGAAAATTATATGCTTGCAAAAAAAAAATACTCTTGGAAAGAAAGAAAAACTCCTTTTGAGAGAACCTATAGAAATTACTCAAACTTAGATGATAGATATGAGAATGGTATTCATGATTTAATGAAATTTGTAAAATTTGGATATGGTAGAGCGACTGACCATGCTTCCAAAGATATAAGGTCATCATTAATATCGAGGGATGAGGGTGTGAAGATGGTAAAAAAATATGACTCTGTTGTCTCGTCTGACTTGGACTATTGGTTAAATTATGTAGATATGTCTAAAGATGAATTTTGGGCTGTTGCTGATACTTTCCGAGATCCAAGTGTATGGTGGATAGAAAATAAAAAGTGGTACAAGAAAAATCTTTGGAATGAAGGAAGTAGCTATGGAGAGGTAAATTTAAGTGATGAACAAATTAATAAATTTAATTCTTTAAGTAAGCTTTGGAATAATTAATATTTTTAATCTTAATATACCCAATGTTCCAGGTGCTGGTTAACTTACATTCAAATAATAAGATATGGTAAAATTTATATTTAATTATGCATGGCTCAGAAACTATTTTTATTTGTTGATTTAAATTCAACAAGTGCCCATTAGATATTTTTTTCCATTTAAAAAGATCTTGTGACTTTAGTATTTCTAAATTACCTGTGTTCTTGTTTTTCCATTTCGCAAAAAACATATAGAAATACTTATCAATTTTAATTACATTGGGAGCATAAATATAACCTTTAAAATCTATATTTTTATAAATTTCAATTTTCCTTATTTTTTTTCTGAGTTGACTATTGTAAATATTGCAAGATATATTTTTAAGATTTTTAGAATAAAAAATAAATTTTTTTTTTTTATGACTGAAGAAATAAGGAGAGAACAAGCCTTTTTTTTTTCGAAATGGCTGAATATCACTTTCTTGCCAATGTTTAAGGTCATTTGATTGAAGT
>VMHT01076349.1_pt1 | contig 13960 bp, 28 predicted proteins | sample 4693611 | NCBI WGS metagenome assembly VMHT01 (sample SAMN12280063, study PRJNA550983) | marine metagenome | isolation source: seawater sampled from same location over 5 years 0.02-0.2 micron viral filtrate | place: USA: collected off the coast of southern California halfway between the port... ... | reverse complement strand
AGATAGGCTAGGGTGGTTCCTGGTCTATCGCACTATCTATCGAGTACGGCCGTAAGTGTCCGGTAGCTGTTAGAAGAAGCAGTAGAAGGTGATGATGAGCATACTATATATAGAGAGCACTTATATAAAGAGAGAGCATATACTATATAAGGAAAGCATACCATACCAGAACATACCTAAGGCATACCTACCCATAATGGGGCTAATACCACCATAACACCCTATATAGCCCTATATCGCCCTAAAACCACCATATATAGGGGCATATACCGGTTATCCTTAACATACCAGGTGAGCATGGTGCTCTGAGGTGCGATATATATATTTTTATCGTAAGGATAGCTTTTTTGCTATAGACCACCGAGCTCATGATTAGAGGCTGAAGCCTCCATGCTGGTAAGCATGCAATCAGCTATATTTATACAAAAGGGACTTGTATGAAAAGAACATTGATGATACTAGTTACTTTCCTCTCAATAATTCAGTTACAAGCTCAGACCATAGAAATACCACCATTCAGAGGAGGTGGCGATAAAATACTTCATTTCACAGCTTCATATACTATTGCTTATACCACATATCAGTATTTACAGCCTAGAATAGGCTCTCGAAGAGCTCGTTTATATGGCTCTGGTATATCATTAGGCGTTGGTATTTTAAAAGAGGTTATCGATGAACGCTATAGAAAAGGATGGGAAGCTGGAGACCTTTATGCCAATATAGGTGGTATTCTATTATTTAGGTTAGATATACCCATATCAAAATAATTTTATGGAATATATATTATAAAAGACATTCTATTCGATACTGCATGCTTTAATAAGGGGAGAAGGGCATAATATAGAATGTTACGCGGCAGACCCCATTACCTCATTGATATGCCTGCATTTCCTTCTAAACCCATAACCTGGACATGAGCATTCCATACTTCCAGAGTTGTTCATTTGAACTTCATAATAAGCATTACCTCTAGAGCTTTTCACCTTATATACCTTATTGCTCTTTATATTAGGTAGATCAGGTTTTTTAGCTTTATAAGGATAAAATGCAATATCTTTTATATCTGGTGTTTTCTCATTTGGCTTAAGCTTATACCATCCGGGCATTATATAACGTTCACCGTTTATTGTTGCAATAGCAGGCGGCCATAAACCACCCTTAACTGCATATGTCCTTTTTGGCTCTTTCATTCCGTGAGTATAAAACTCATTGACTAATACTTTACTCATTATACCAATTCTTTGGTTGGTTTATATAAGGCATTGTAATCTTCTATCAACATACATAATTCATCGCCCTCATGGTCACGAACTACAACACATTGATCTCCGGTCATTTCACATTTGAATCTTTTGATTATTCTCATATTTCTCATTTTTTAATTATATATAAAGATAAGAAAAATATCTCATATAGGCAAATATATTGCAAGCTTTTTTAACCTCACTATCCTATTTCTAAAACCACACTATTTCATTTTTTTACCACACCTTTTATATTCTACCTTTTTCCTACCGAACCCACCTGTAATCTCCGGCATACATATATTTATTAAAAAGAAACCTTAATAGGGAAAATGAAGATGAAGAAATCAGACATAAGAAGAATCATTAAAGAAGAGCTAGTTCTAGAACTTCGTGCTTCTTCAATTAATGAAGCATTTGGCGATCCATTGGTTGCTCAATTAGATAAACTAGGTAGAGGCTCATTACATACTAGATATAGAAAGTTTTGGGATGCAGCTGCTAAAACATATGATATTGCTTGGGACAAGTTACCAAAAGGTAGTTTCCGTAAAGTTCAACCAAGTTCTCCAGATGTTAAAAAAGGAATGGCATTCTATGTTATCAATCAAGATATAGCTAATCCATTTGCAAGTAGCAAAGGATGGGCATATGATAGAACATTGAGAGGTCCTGCAGTATTAGCTGTTACCGTTGATAATAAAATTCAATACCATGGCCGTCAAGGTGGTGTAGGTAGTAAGACAGCTACTTCATCTTATAAAGGTAATCCAGATCCAATTGGAAAAGGTGCTTATGGTACTATGATGGTTAAGAAGTTAAGAGAACTTGCTGATGTAGTTTATGTGTTTGATTTAGAAGCTTATAGAGGCGGTACTACTGCATTGAAAGCTAAAAGAGCAGAGTTGAAATTAGGTAAAGATACTTTTAAAGATGCTAAAGCATGGAAACAAGCAAACCTAAATAGATATAAAGAAATACTAAATGCTAGAGTAGGTACAAGAGACCAAGTAGATAGTATGGTTGCTAAAATAGTTCAAATGTCAAATGAGATTGTTGCAGATTCGACAGCATTACCTAAACTAGGTAGATATGGTCAGATAATGGCAACCGTTAATGGTAAAGAAGTTGAATTAGAGAATGTTACTAAAGCAATGAGTAAGTCATTATATTACTACGGTGAATATATCCAGATGCAAAATGATATGGAAAAGTCTGGAGAAGAAGAGTATAGTAGAAAGTATAATGAAGACAGAATGAAACAAAAGGCAGGTGATATTAAAATAATCATGAACAAGTTTAAGTCCGGTAAATTAGATGGTTGGTATTAATGCCATCTAAAAGCAAACAACAGCAAAAGTTCTTCGGTGTAGTGAAAGCTATGCAGTCAGGAGATATACCAAAGAAAGGTGAAGCTGGTAAGGTTGCAAAGGATATGAGCAAAAAAGAAGTAGACAAATATGCTTCAACTAAACATAAAGGTCTACCAAAGAAAGTGAAAAAGGAAACTATGAAAATATCTGATATCAAGAAAATGGTAGATGAAGAACTCAAAAATGTTCTAGAGAATCTAAATGATCCAGTACTTAAAAAATTAAGAACATCGGCTCCTGGGACTAAGTTTCCTCCTATTACTACATGGTGGGAAGCTCAGCCAGAAGATTTATTAAGTGCTGTATATCATTCTAAAGGCATGTTACCTCCAAGTGATCCTGCTAAGTTTGAAAAGGCATATAATAATATAGCTAAACAATTACATACAATGTATCCAATACCGGCAGATGTACTTCCTACATTAGATTTAGATGATAGAACAGAAAGAGAAATTGCAATGGATGCTCCAGGTATTAATGAAGCAAAGAGTGCTAACGCATTAAGAGCTGATTATGATAAGGCTGTTAAAAAGGAACAAGCATTATCTTCTCTGTTATTAGTTAACTTAGAAAAGTTTAAATCAGCTAAATCAAAAGGCGATGAGAAGGCTGTTGCAAAACATACTAAGATCGCCGGCGACTTAAGCAAAAAGAAAAAGGTTGCAACTGAAAAGGCTAGCCAAGCATATAAAGCATATCAGGATAAAATTACTGGTCTTCATTCAGATGCAGAACTTGAACTTAAGGAAGCTGTTTATGATGATATGCTTAAAGCTGTACCTGATAATTATTCATATAAAAATTTAGCAGCAGATGTTGCAAATATAATTAAGAATGAATATGGTTCTCATAACATTAAGCCGTTCATTCAAGAATTATCAAAAATGCTTAAAGAAGGTAAATTAAACGAAGGTAGAGGTGTAATGGATCTTATCAAAGATGCTGTTGAAGAATTAATGTTCGACAGTAATATATCTGAAAAAGAAGCTGCCATGGAACTAGTTACTGCTATCTCAGATGAGTATCAATTTGATGCAAAACTAAAAGAAGGTATGTTGAATGAAATGGATATGAATGATCCAGTATTAATGGCATTCAGAGCTTCAAAGCAAGCTATGCCTAAGTCTCAATCAAGGAGCCGTAAAATTAGTTTTGATAAATATCTTTCTCTTTTAGATATGCAAACAGATTTGCAAAATGATATCAAAGAATTAGCAGACCTAATAGCTCAAACATTAAGAGATATGGAACAAGAAGCTGAACCAGGAGGAGGACCTGCATCTGATAGATATGGTAGTCTTATGATGAAGCAAGAAAAGGAATATAAAATTCTAAAAGCTAAGAAAGCAAAAGTTGATGCCCAAATTGATAGGTATCAATCACTCTAAAACTTTCCCATTATAATATTTGTCTATTTGAAAAAACTTTCTTATATTTAAGAATAAATCAAAAGTTATGGGCAAAAAGAAAAAATTAAAACTAGGAGATATAGTACGTGCATATTTCGTAGGATCTCCATCTCAATATCAAGTTATAGAAGTTATTGATAAATTAACTTACAAACTCAAAGAAGTATTTTCCGGCACAATCTTACCAAAAGTCAAATGGAAGAAGGATATGGATAAGAAATCTCCATGGTATATTGAATCTTATATAGGCACTAAAGAGATGCCTAAGTCAACGAAAGATCAAAATACCATTAAGAACACTACGGAAAAAGATGAGCTTAAAAAAGCCATTGAAAAACAGAACAAATTCACAAAAGGAACTATCAAGAAGTAATATTTATTGTTTTATCAATCTATTATAGGAGTTACGTTATGGGACATTATGAAGATTTATTTTATGAAATAACCGAATCAGTCGATCGTATGGGAATGAAGGAAGAATTCAATGCACAACTTGAAAAGATGAGGTCACAAGATAAGCATAAGTATAAAGAAGTGAGAGACCGTTGGTCATATGCCCATAAAAAGATAGAACAACTTTATCAGAAAAAAGCTTCAAAATAATTTGCCTAATTGAAATATATTTCTTATCTTTATATTATAAATAAAAAATAGAAATATGAAAAAGTTCATCTCAAATTTATCGTTAATTATCGGAGGTTATATTTGTTTAAATATAGCATATATGACAGGTACAGGAGAAATATTAGAATATATTAACTTCGCAGACCCATTAAATGAGTTTGCATTTTTTACCGTAATTTCATTGTCTGGATTAAGTTGTATAATTGCCGCTGCTTCCAAGGCGTAATTGGTAATAAACCAAGCTTCTAGTATATTTATTATAAATGATTACAATAGAAAACATATCGACAGGCGAGGTATTTGAAGGCGAAGAACTTGAGTTTTTTGTTGATGATGAGACCATGATTGGTGAAGTCTACCTAGATGGAAACTTAATGTTTCAAGCACTAGATGTAATGAATGACCACCAATTAGACCATGCACTCAAATTAGACTTTAAAGTCTCAAAAGAAGCCGAGGATATTTTTTCTGATTTTAATCAATAACAGCATATTTATATTAAATTAACAAAAGGAGAGTTATTATGTCATCAGATGAGTTATACGGAAAGATGGAAGTATTTTGGAATGAGTTTAGTGAGAACCATTCAAAATTTTTAGAGAAGGGAAATAAAGCAGCAGCAACTAGAGCAAGAAAGGCAGTTGGTGAATTTAAAAAATTAGTAACAGAGTACAGAAAAGCATCTGTTACAGAATCTAAAAGATCATAAGGCTAAGATATGGCACGATTGACAAACGAACAACTACATCAAGAACTCCTAGAGTTGAAAGCAGATGTAAGAGAAATTAAGATAAGACTTCTAGATCCAGATGATGGAACTATTTCAAGAGTCAATCGAAACACATCTTTTAGAAAAAAAGCAAATGGCGCCCTATGGTCGGTTTGGGTAGCGATGATAGGCGTTATTGCTAAACTAATATTTTGGAACTAATGGACAAACAAGATTTGAAAAATAGAATAAAAGGTTTAGTTAAGGAAGAAGTAGATTCTATCATTAACGAGAGATCTTACAAATATGGTGGAGTTTTAGATCCGGACAATTTTGATCCGATCGATCCTGAAATTCATATAGTAGGATTTGGTACTATGAATAGATCATCATTAAGAACAGAAATAGCAACAAGAATAGAAGGAGCACTAAAAACAGCAGAAGATGCATCTGCTGGTGGTCCTAATAGTTACGACAAATACAAGTCACTCGAAGGAATATTTGAAGACAAAGGAGTATTAATGCTTCAGATAAAGGCAGAGATAGAAATTGCAGAACAATTAGAAAGTTTACGTAAGAAGGGCGGCAGAAGAAGTCAGCCAATACCAAAACAATTTTAAGATTTTATTAGGTTTATTGAAAAAGTTTTTTTATATTAATAGTTAATATTAATGAAAAGGAAAGTAAATAATAGAAATACGCTATGGGTGTAGCGTATAATTAGAGAGATCCCTTAAGGTAAAAGCCAATAGTGGCATAATAAATTAAAGGAGAAAAATAATTATGAGAAATTTAATTTTAACAATAGCTTTAATATGTGGAATCACTTTCGCATCTGAGGCTCAAACAAAAGGTGACTGGTACGTAGGTGCTGGTGATATAAGCAACGTATCTTGGACAGAGTGGGCAGTAGCTCCAACTGTTGGATACGGATTTACAGATAACCTAATGGTAGGTTTATCAATTTCACAAGCAGATTCAACTGTTGATATGGAGTTAGATCTTCATGCAAGATATTTCCATAAAGGATTTTTTGCATATGCAGCAGTTAATGGATTTGATACTGAGACATTAAGTCTTGGTGTAGGTAGGATGTTTACAATCACGAAGAATGTGTTTGTAGATCCAAGAATCGTTTATAATACAGAGGATAAGACAACGAACTTAGGTTTAGGTTTCGGTCTTAGATTCTAATAAAAATAAGCGATCTCTCTAAACACCCCGATTCGACAATAATGTCACAGAACAATAAATATAAGAGGAAATTATTATGGAAAGTGTTATCAAATACATTACAGGTTTCTTTGGTGGTTTAATGACTATCATGATGGCTGTATTACCAGTAACAATTCTTTGGACCGTTTTAACAGGTGGTTCAGTATTTGGAATGGATGTAATTGCTAATCTAACTGCTCTTGTGAATTCACTTGGTCAAGGTGGATTTGTAGGTTTAGTTGTACTAGTAATTATTGCATCATTCTTTGTAGGAAAGAAGTAATATTTTTATAATTGGAAGGGCGCAGTAGCGCCTTTCCTTTTGTTAACTTTTTCGGAACTTTTCTGGAAAAAGATTTGCCTAATTGAAATATATTTCTTATCTTTATATTATAAATAAAAAGGATATGAAAACAAAGAAAACACCAAAGATTCAATACGGAATAAAAATTACGAAACCACATTCAAAAGAAATGTATGATCATAATGATAAAGTTTCGGACCAAATGAAGAATAATATTATTAAGAGCTGGGATAGGTTGATTAAAGATATAGGCGATATTAATATGGAAACGCCTTGGACCGTATTCCAAGAATATACCGAGATTGTTAAACTTCAAAAAGGTATTTGTTATTCTGGATTTGGTATGGGATATACTTTAGGTATGGTAGATGAAGAATTTAGATCTGAAGTAGATTGTTTACCAAATTATCAATTAGATGAAGAGTATGATTATTTGGTTGAAGAAGGTTTACTTCCAGATCTATTAGATGAGGAAGGAAGAAAAATTGGATTAGTTGGATTCAATTCTTAAGAAAAAAAGTTTCAAAAAGATTTGCCTAATTGAAATATTTTTCTTATATTTAGATTATAAAAATAGTATTAATTAAAAATTGAAAATTATGTCTTATTATGTAAGCAAGGTAAAGATTGCAACCGATACACCGAAAGGAGTTAAATGGCAGTCAGAAACGTATTTAGTAAATGCAGTATCAGTTACTCATGCAGAATCATTAGTGGTTGAAGATTTCAAAGATTCAGGAGTTGAATTTGAAGTGAAGTCGGTAAGTTCATCACAGATATGTAAAGTAATTAATAATTCTAAAAACGTTTAAGATATGAAGAGATATGAAATAGATGATAAAGTCGTTTTTAAAACGCTAGGAGTTCCTCAGATAGGAGTTATAACAAATGTAAGGACTGCAGATAAGAAGGTATATTATGACCTTCGAAGTGAGAAAGGCCAAGGTTATGTACTCGTTCCAGTAGATAAAGCAAAAAATAAAAGTTCTGCAAATTATTGCATAATTGATTCTAAGTTATCAGAATCATGGAATGCAGCTGCAGATGCCGGAGAAGTTACTCCGACCAAACTTTTTGCAAAGGATGGAGTAGGTCATACCAGAGCAAATTATGCAGACCATATTGAGTTGAACTTTGATGGAGAGAATGTAAAAGGTCCAACAAGTGCCGTTCAACAAATTGAAAAGAGAAATGACTTTATATTTCCAACGCAAGGACCAAGATCTTATTAATATGGATAAGAATCAAAAGAAAGTAATGAAACAGTACCCGAACGCCTATATTGAATATGGGCCGGAGGGTGCTCGAGTAATGAATGGAGAAACATTTATTGCAGAAGAATATTATATGCCAAATACTTCTGATGAAGATAAGGCATGGGAATATGCTGCAATGTCATGTAAACTAACTCAAAACTTCAATAGAGCTCATCCAGCCAGAATGGATTTGAAGGATGTTGAAAGTAAATTGAATAGAATTCATAGACGTAAAAAGAGAGGAAGACGTGTTAAATAAATTAAAAAAAATGCTTATGAAACAGAATCCAGAGCCAGCAATGGACAATAAGGATCTAGAAGGTACAGACCTTGAATGGACAAATAATGATCCGATGACAGAAATCGAACCTACCCAAGAAGAGGTAGATGCAATGAACAACCAAGCAGATATGGACCCAGAATATTTAGAATATTCGTCTGAAGCTGTAGGTTATGAAAACAGAGAACAACAATGGGATACATATCGTATCATTGCTAATTATATTGGCGAAGGCGATAGTGTATTAGACTTTGGTTGTGCTAGAGGAGACTTCGAAAGATTCTATGAACAAGAATATAACGAAACTCTAGAGTATATAGGCGTTGATATGAATCAACAACTAATAGATGCCGGTAAAAAGGTATATAATAATGAAGTAGAATTAATCAATTCTGATTGGTTCTCATTGGAAGATGATCTGAAACAAGATTGGTCGATCAATGTAGGATCAAATAATTTAAGGTATGATGCAGATACAGTAAGAGATGATATGACATATCTTCAGGATACTATCAAATCAATGATTAAACATTCTGAAAAAGGATGTATACTTTTACTTGCATCAGATGTTACAACAATAGAAGATGGCCTTACCAATTACAATGCCGGAGAGGTATTCAATTGGGCACAAAAAGAATTTGGGAATGTGGCATTAGACCATACATTTTCAAATGATATATTTACATTAATAATTTATAAAAACTAATAAACATGGGATACGTAAACAATACAGCTCAGTACGATCAAAAGAAAGTAAGAAAGAATGGAAAACTATATGGTTCAATCGATTTTGAAGTTAATGACAATTTAAGTACATATAACTTTGAAAATAATGAAGCGCCGATAGTAGGTAAATTACATATTGGTAATAAAGCATTTGAAGTAACATATCAAGAATTAGATATGATTGCTAGAACAATGAATACTTCAAAAGATATTGTCAATAGAAAGTATAGAATGGGAATGATGCGCTAATGGGATTCCATAAGCGCTATATCGACGACGATCAGGTTATCCGTCTCTATCAATCCGGTGGAGTGGATGCCGTGATCAGTTGGTATACTAGTAAAGTTGATGCATTAGTTTTATCCGGCAGTTTAACAGAAGAGGTAGGATTGTTAATGAATGTTTTACCATATGATAGACAAGGTGCAAAAAATAAAATTGAATCAAAAATTCATAATGCATCGATAAAAAAAGGTTCGTAATTACGATATTTATATAAAAGAAAGATATGACAAAATTTGGAATGTATACTAAAGGAACTAATGAAGGCGGTCAGCATATTAGTTTAATTGAAATGCCATCGAGAGAACAAGCAATTGCTTATTTTGCAGGCGTTAAAAAGTTATCATTATCTCAATTCAATAACTTATTTGAGGTAAGAGAAATTAGTTCGAACAGCAGTAACAAGAATTTATTATTAGGCTAATGAAGTTAAATGAACTTGAAATATATGAAGATGATTTCGATTTATTTGTAGCATTAGATGACTCTGACAAAATTGAGTTTTTATTTGATGCAACACAAATAGGTATGGAAGCGGCTGTCATAAAACAAGTTGCAAGATTGACAGAAAAATACCAAATGAGAGAACCTATTGTACAGGTTACAGATTATGAGGTAGGGCCATATAGAATATCAGTTACTGAATATCCAGACAAATTACATATCAATTCTAATAGTTTGAGAGCAATAAAAAGATTTGTTGAAAAACTATGGAATGATGGCACGTTATTACGAAGAGTAAAAGAAAAGAAAACAGAGTTTGATATATATAAATACTTAAGAGTATATGATGTTATAGGTAAGGTACCACCTATTTGTAGCAACTAGATATATATTAATATAATTGGACTTCACTGCGGGTTGGACAGTTATTTATTTTATTTATTAATTATTTAAGGAGATTAAATTATGACACAATTAACACATTTCGGCACATCGCCGTTCGACATCCTATTTAAGGATTTTTTCAAATCAGAAGAACAGTTTTCACCGTTCAATCAAATCAAAGTAAACCATCCGGTAGATATATATGAGTTCAATGAAGGACTTAATATTGATATTGCATGTGTAGGTCTATCTAAAAAAGATATCAATCTTTCAATTGAAGGAGATATACTTAAGGTAGAATATAAGAAACCAACTATCAAAGTAAATTCATCAGACAAGCCAGCACCTGAATATATTCAAAGAGGTATTGCAAGAAGAGCATTTGACTTTGGTTGGAGAATTAGTAGAAGATTTGACCTAGGCAAATTAGAAGCTAAATTAGAGAAAGGGTTGCTTCACCTTTATGCTCCGTTAGCAGAAGAAGCAAAAACAAAATCAGTTACAATTAAATAATCATTCCGACCCGCAGTGTACAATTATCAATATATAGATTATAACGGAAAGAAATACATAGTAAAACGTATTGTAAAAGAATCAAGTCTCAAGCCAGGCTTTGATCAACGAACTCTTAAGGAATGGTCTATGTCAGATACTTTATTAAGAAAGGATGGCAGGTTCTATTGTTGTGAAACTATTGAAGACGCAGAAATTGTTTCATGGGATAATCAAACAGGTAATGTTCAATATAAACCTTAACAATATTACATTGCCAATACAAATACTACAATCATTATAGTAACGTATACAATACTAGATATGTCTGTTTTATCTTTCATATTCATATATAAATAGTATACTATGTGTTCAAATAGATTAAGTAAAGATTAAGTAAAGATTAATTCAACTTTTCTGGTAAAAGATTTGCCTATTTGAATTATTTTTCTTATCTTTATATATAAATAAAAAGTAAAAGATATGGATAAAAACCTAGAAAAACTCCAAAATTTTGTAGATCAAATGAAAAACACTAGTTCTCTTAATGAGAAAAAGGTTATTATTGGGTCTATTCAGAACGATGAGTTCATTAAAAAGGCTTTAAATTATGCCTTAGACCCATATAAAAAGTATTATTTGACCAGTAAAAATTGTAAAAAGAATGCCGATTTATGTGATATGAACCTCATATATGAGAGTATATTTGAATTATTAGATGATTTGAATAATAGAACATATACCGGACATGATGCAATTGCAATGGTAAATGGACTTATAGCAACAAATCAAAAATATGAAGATTTAATTTTCTCTATTATAGATAGAAACCTTGAAATAAGAGCTTCAGAATCAGTCATCAATAAAGTTATTCCAAATTTAATTCCAACCTTTGATGTTGCTTTAGCAAATAAATTTGATCCTAAACGAGTTGATTGGAATGATGTATGGTTTGCGTCTAGAAAATTGGATGGTGTAAGATGTATTACAATAGTAGGATTAGATGGAGGAGTTAAATGTTATTCTAGAGTAGGTAATGAGTTTGAAACATTACAAGTTGTTAAAGATGCTGTTAAAGTATTAGGTCTAAGAGGAATTGTATTCGATGGTGAAATTTGTTTAATGGATGAAAATGGTAACGAAGATTTTCAAGGTATAATGAAACAAATTAAAAGAAAAAATCATACAATAAAAAATCCTAAATATGTAATGTTTGATTATTTAACATTACAAGAATTTGATAATAAAGAAAGTGAAAAGACATTGGCAGGAAGAATATCTAGATTTGCTAAATTAGAAAATATGCTTAACAATAATAATTCATTATCAGTTTTAGATCAAGTAGTTGTTAGTGACGATGATCATTTTGCTAAGTTAAAAGCAGATGCTGAGAAACAAGGTTATGAAGGAGTTATGTTAAGAAAGAATGTCGGATATGAAGGTAAGAGATCTCAAAACTTATTAAAGGTAAAGAAGTTTTATGATGCTGAATATGTTGTTGAAAGTATAGATTTTGAAGATCATAGAATTATCAGAGACGGCAAAGAGGTTACAGTTAGAATGATGGCTCAAGCTTATATTAACCATAAAGGTCATGAAGTAAAAGTAGGTTCCGGATGGAATCAAGAGCAACGATTAAAGTACGAAGCTAATCCAGAATTGATTATTGGTAAAACAATTACCGTTCAATACTTTGAAGAAACTAAAAATCAAGAAGGTGGTTTAAGTTTAAGGTTTCCGACAATAAAACATGTTTTTGAAAATGGAAGAAATGTTTAGGAATTACGAGATAAATTTATTATATTAATATATGAAAGAAAAAGTAAGATTAGGTTATGCATGTGTTAACATGACATTAACTAACCGACCAAAAAAGGCCGGAGGTAGAGTAACAACATCTAGAACAGCTAGAAAAGCAACTTGGCAAAATGGGTCTGACAATCCATCCGATTGGGACTTACATTTATTAGGCGAAAGGACATTACTTAATGCCAATGACCTTTTACATTACCTACAATGGAACAATGACCATAACATTAAATTATTTAGATTAGGCTCTGAATTATTTCCTTGGCATGATCATTATGAACTACATCAATTGCCTCAGTTTAAAGATATATCTACTAAACTAATGGAATGTGGTGAGTATGCTAGAAAACATGGTATACGAATAACAACTCATCCTGGACCATTTAATGTTCTTGGTTCTCCGAATCCTGAAGTAGTAAGACGTACTTTGATTAGTTTAGAACGTCATTCAGAAACATTTGATATAATGGGATTTGAACCTTCATTTGAAAATAAAATAAATATCCATGTAGGTGGTTCATATGGAGGAGATTTTGACGGTACATCAAAACGATGGATTGCTGGTTGGCATAAGTTATCTGATAATTGTAAGAAACGATTGGTATTAGAAAATGATGATAAACCTAGTATGTGGTCAACTCGAATGATATATGATTACTTTCATAAAGAAATAGGCATTCCAATTACATTCGATTACCATCATCATTCATTCCATCCAGATGAGTTATCAGAAGAACAAGCATTAAGATTAGCTGCATCTACATGGCCTGAACATGTTAGACAATGTACACATTACTCAGAAAGTAGAGCTAGAGAGTTCCAAGACCCTAAGATTAGGGCACAAGCACATTCAGATTATATTGTAGATGAAATTAATACATATGGTCTAGAATTAGATATTGTAATAGAAGCTAAAGCAAAAGAATTGGCACTTTTAGAGTATCGTAATATTTATGAATATAAAAATAAAAAAGTTTTATTATGAAAGACAAAGACAATGTATTAAAATGGCTCGATGAAGTCGATAATATGGTGATGATTATGGACCAAGCAGTTAAACGTAAAATGTCAATTGATCCAGCAGAAGCAAGAAGAAGATTTGATCAGATGAGAAAGCGATTAAAAGCTATTCAGAGCCGAGTATCGGGTAGTTAAAATGAAAAAAAGACTTTTTCCATTTCTGATTGCATTATCTGCACTAGCAGTTTCAGGTTCAGCAGCGTTTTACTCAGTATTTGGATTAAGTAAGTTATTTGCAGGAGCAAGTACACAGGTAATTATAATGGCAGGTTCATTAGAATTTGCTAAACTAGTAGTTGCATCTCTATTATACCAATATTGGGATTCAATTAATAAAGGATTGCGAGCGTATTTATCTATAGCATGTTTTATTTTGATATTAATTACTT
>VMHT01049445.1_pt1 | contig 13961 bp, 8 predicted proteins | sample 4693611 | NCBI WGS metagenome assembly VMHT01 (sample SAMN12280063, study PRJNA550983) | marine metagenome | isolation source: seawater sampled from same location over 5 years 0.02-0.2 micron viral filtrate | place: USA: collected off the coast of southern California halfway between the port... ... | reverse complement strand
GACGTAATATCTTTGCGTCAGGTGACTCTGCTGTGTTAAATGCAGTTAACAGAAACAGTGCAGTAACTAATGATCCTTCAAGATTTAGATTCTGGAGACATCGACGATGAGTACACACCAACGAATGCCTGTATTAAGTTTGGCTGGTGGTGTTGGAAGACAAGCAGCTAACAAACGACTGCCAACAGAAGCTCAAGACCTAGACAATGTTCTTATTACTACAGAACGGTCAGCAGAAAAAAGACCGGGGCTTGAACACATTGCAGGATCAGATCAAGTTTATGTAGATCAAGCTACAGAAACAACAGATACTCCGGCTCCCGGATCCTTGTTGTTTAACTACCTGTCAGATGATACTACAAGGTATGTACCTGAAGAAGAAGATCGTATCTTTTTTAAATGGATCTCCCTTGATCAGGAAAATAGATACCTTATTGGCATTAATTATAGCCTAAGATTGACAAACTCTTTGAATTTAACTGCTGATGATAAGAGAAAATTCTTAACTGTTTGGAAGTTAAACAAAACATTAAAAAGAATGGAGCTTCAAGACTTTGATTTTGACTCTATTACTTTAGATCATTATAATTATATTGTTAATAGCCAAACAAGTAAGCTGGCAGAAGAAGTTCTTGAGTTTGCTTTGTTTGGTAGTGCTCTTATTCTTTTAAATAAATCTGTAGAAGCAGGCTATAGAGAAAATATGCGTCGTAATATTGACGGTACATATAAAAATACTGTAGTTGACTTAACTAACACAACTAAAAGAATGTATGCTTATGCTGCTGCAGGTGAAGGTTTTGCTGGGTTAGAATATTATGACTCAACTGGCGTTAAATCTACTAAAACTTTAGCTGGTGTGTCCGAGTTTGGTAATCAATTTGGAATACAACCTAGTCAATATGTATTTATTTTGTTTACTACGGCAGGAGTTGAGGTTGCTCGGTATCGTAATACAAAGTTTTTAGAACCTAACAAAACTGTTAACATTCCCGTAGATGATCTTGAGCTTATTAGTGGTACGGCTCCTGTTGTTACTGGTAATAATACTATTGAATACAAATTTAAAGTAGAAAAAAGAGTGCGAGATCTTCAGGGTCAAGCGGTTAAATATAGATCTTCATCGTTGCCTGATACAGTAGGTAAGAATCTAGTACCTATTAGTTTAACTACTCAATTAGATGCTTTAAATAACAATCCTATTGATAAACTTTTCGGCACGGAAAAGACTGTACACTTATTAGATAATACAGTTGGTTCTGATCCTGCCGGTAATGTTAAAGATGTATCTGCTGCTGTAACTGGTGATAAATACTACGGCGATAAGTTTTTTATTACCCGTGGATCTGTATTCTACAGTGTAGAACTTAATGAATATGATACTGCTAAAGAGCCCGGATCTTTACAGCCCTCCAATATTAATGCAGCTGATACATATGAAATTAATCTTTCAGATTTACAAGTTACACAAAAACTCCGACCCTTAAAATCTTTTAAAGCAACTGGTGTAGTAACTAATTCAGATAAAGAAATTACAAATGCTGGTACTGTACTTGATGCAGACGTAGAATTGTCAGATACTCCAGTCACTTTAGAAACCTTAAAGAATTTAATTGAAGGTGCTGGTGCTGATGCTACACTTAAGATTGATTCTTCTAACAATCGCATTTCTATTGTTGATGATTCAACAGAGAATCTTACGCTTACAGCTACGCATGAAAACTTTGCTGGTATTGTAGGTAATCAAAACTTTATTGACACCCTTGGCTTGACTAACTCTAACTCTAAGTCTATTAAAAGAATTGATAAAGATACAACTTTAAAATCTCTTACTGATTCAGAGGGTGCTCAATTAATTACAATCTCGGCTACGGCAGATCCTGCAGATAATCAAGCCGAAGGTATTAACGGTTTTATTCTTTATGAAGAACAAATAGCCAACAATGATGGCATTCAAGAGGATAGAATCCTACATTCTATTTCTAATAATGATTTACAAAGTATTGCTTCAGACTTTGATGCTGCAACCTTAGAAGATTTAGCAGGAATTATTTTTAACTCTACTAATGGTGAATATGTTTTATGTTATGCAGATAATTTTAAAGAAGTTGGATTTACGCATTTTCAAGATGGTTTTACAGTAATTGAAGACGGTGCAAGTGACAATAGTAATGGTGTGTTGATCATGACTTACAATGGTGGCAGCACTACAGGTAGAACTGCTGTGCTTGTACAAGATAAACTTAACGATACAAGTGCAACTTCTAATCTTAATGTAACGTATACTAAGACTGGAGACTTTGCTACCAAGATGGGCTTACGAAATTGCCTTAGAGACTACAAGTTGGTTGTTGAGGATAAGAATTTTAATGTTGCAACTCAAACAGATCTTGGTCAATCTATTGTATCTTTTCAAAATATCCCTGTTCCACCTGAAGAAGGCGATACTACTAAAGTAAATAGTGCTCATCATACATTGTTCTCTTTAGCTGAAGGTAGTAAGATTGTAACTGGAGTACAAAAGGTTACAAACGCTACAGTTGGGCAAAAAGGTAAGGGAAAGGTTTATGAATGTCGCGAAAGATTCTTTGATTTTGTACCCGGATTTTACAGAACTGTAAACGAACCGGGAGAAGGCTCGCCTTATTATGAGCCAGTCCGAGCAGAAGATGAGTTTTCTGTGCTTGATGAGCGTACTTGGCCCATTGTCCTTGACTTTGATGGTACTACAAACAAATGGAAACTAGTCACACCCAGCTGGTTGCCTAGGATTTCTGGCAGCAAACAAACTAATCCCGGTCCAAGTCCTCTTATTGGCAATACGTCATTAGAGAGACAGCGAAAGCCTATTAACGCTCTGACGGTATGGAGAAATAGATTGTGGTTTGCTATTGATGACACAGTATTTTGCTCTGAGTTTGGTAATTTCTTTAATGTATTCTTAACAGATCCAAATACTATTGTAGATACAGATGTTATTGATATTAGATCTTCGGTTGATAAGATTTCTTCTATCAACAACATGATTGGATTCTATGATTTTCTGTTTATTAATACAGATAATGATATTCAGTTTGAACTTCAGGGTTCTGAGAACCAAGTAACTCCGTTTACTGCGGAGCTTTCCCCCACTACGTTCTATTCTACTGATCCATTCTCTAGACCACAGTTGTTGGGATCTCAGATCTATTTCTTTGCTCCTGAGAAAATTTATTTATACTACTCTACTGCTAATCAATCATCTATTACGCAGGCTGTAGAGACTTCAGCCCATGCTGAAGGCTATCTACCTGCTAGCTTTGGAGATATTACCACGGCTCCAACACAAGATATGATCGCTATGATTGATAAGAATGATCGTAACAATATTTATTTCTATACTAATAGATTCTCTGGTGACAAAGTGTTGCAAAATTCACTTCATAGATATATCTTTAGTGAGTCTTTTAAGGCGTGGGCATTAGAATCCTTTGATAACTATCTGTATATTGTAAATACGCAACCATTTAAAAAAACTACAGGTAGTAAACCTAACCACTATTTTGTATCTCGTACATTCTTAGAAGCAGAGAACAGTTCTGTACCGCGTTTGGATAATTTAATTCAAATGCAAATTCGTACTGACAATCCTGTTACAGGTGCTGTTGACGAATCTAATACATCTTACGATTCTGCCACAAATAAGACTACTATTATTCTTCCGTTTGCAGACGAAGAGATTGATACTGTGGTTCCTGTCAATACTTGGCCTACTGCTGGTCAAGCTATTGAGGCTGTAAATAATACAGAGAATGGTAAAAGAACTAGAATTGTTTTAGAAGGTGATTACAGTGATTTTGCTGCTACAGAAAATCAAGGTTTAATTATTGATGCTAATATTACAACAGAAGATAATCAAAGATTCTTACAAGAAACTGTTTTTGGAGAAGAAGACCAAGGATTCTTATACAATCCGCCAGAAGATGGCGTATCTAGTAGTATGTACTTTGGTAAAAAGTTTGATATGAATATTGAATTGTCTCCTCAACTTGTACGAGATAGGGAACAGAATGTTATTGATGGTGTTCTTAACTTAAGAAGCATCTCAACTAGATACGATAACTCTGGTGAGTATGACATTGTTGTTCAAAAACGAGGAGAAGAAACGGCTCGCAGTGTAACTACTAAACGAGATCCGTTCTACAAAGAGGGATTGTATGGTCAAACTAAGTTAGATCAGATTATTCCTGTTACAAATGAAGGTGAGTTCTTAGCCAAAGTGTTTGGCGACTCAGAATCTACACGGGTATTTATTAAGAGTAATAGCTTTACCCCGTGTAACATTACACATATTGAGTTTAAGGGTATCTTTAAACAAACCTATAGGTCCACACAAAACTAAGGAGTTAATATGGCTAGTAGAGTACAGAAAAGACGCGGTACAAAGGCAGAACATGAAGCCTTTACCACTGGAGCGGCAGGAGAACTGACCGTAGAAGTCCCCAGCACAAGAGCTTCAGCAGGAGCTTCGATTGCCCCTAGTGCAATTCACGTTCATCACGGTGATGGTGCAACAGGTGATAGATTTTCTAGTGACTTAGAGCTTACCAGACAAACTCCTTTGTGGATTGACGAGCAAGCATTCTTGGCTAAGATTACTGGGTGGGTAGCTATTAATGATGATGGCAGCTCAACCAGCGAGACTGCTATTGGTACAGTAAGTCCAGATGCTGTCCCTAACAAATGGTATTATAAGTGGCAAGAAATCTCTCTTGGAAATTTAGCAACTACAGGTGTGGCTCAGGTTGCTAGAATCCAAGTAAATGGTGCGGCTGCTGTGGTTTCAGAAGGTTCTAATGATACTATTGCTCTTACAATTGTAGACTCTACAAATACTTATCAAAGTATTAGTGCTGTAAATGTAGACAATGGACACAATGCAAACACTACAGCTACTGCTCTTAGAAATGCTATTGCTGCTATCTCTGGCCCAGCTGCAGATTATACTTTGGGTTCTGTTACAGATGATGGAGCTAACTCATATTTTGATGTTACTTGTAATACCAAAGGATTTAGAAAACATCCTGTTGTTACTGTAGGTTCAGGTATTGGTACTCAAACTGTAACGGTAACTATCACAACCGAAGGTGATGAGTTTGTTCCTTTGTCCTATGGCAATGCAAATGGCAATGATTTAAAACGAAGATCTAATCCTGCTGGAGACTCTAACCATACGTTTATGGCGGTTAATCTTTGTGAATTAAGAAACACCAAAGACTATCTTGGACCCGGACTTAGAATTGTAGCCCAATCTGCTAACAGCGGAACAGGCTCATATCCTGATAACTACAGAGTTATGCCCATTGGTGGTTCAAATACTTACAGCACTAGCACTGGATTGCCTGCTGTTACAGGTACGGGTACAGTACAGGTAGAACAGATTGTAGAAATTAGAGAAAGACGGAAACTTAAGATTGCTTCTACAGTTGGTGCTACCGATAGCAATACAACTATCTTTGGTTCTAGTAGTATTTATAATAATGTAGATAAATTTTATTACTTTAATCTTCCAAACGTTGTGATGGGTCCCTGCTAATGAGTGCCTTTAACGAGTTTGACTGCTGCCCGTCATATTACGCAGCACGGAGATGCGATCAAAGTTGTTTCAATAGCAATGAAGTTGTTTACATTGCCAAAACTACAGTAGATACGCACTCAGCTAGCAATACAAAATTATTTCTAAGAACTGACTCAGCTCAAGGCGAGCAGTTTGATGATGAAGATTCACGAAATTTGTGTTGGCTTATTGATATTACTGTAGAATACACTGGTTTAAAAGATGGATCTATTATTGTACCAAACGCTGTATCAGGTGATTTCTTTTCGGGTACTTCTATTAATGGCAACGAAGATGGTATTATGTTAGAAAGCGCAACTCATGATGATGAATTATGGTATGTGCTTTGTTTATGCTATCAAAACGATTACAATTTAATTCTCAACGATGGTGGTGCTACTGATTTAGTAGACAGCGATGCTAAGAGAGATCACTTTAGAAATAAATTTAATGGACAGAATAACGATAGGACGGATGGGTGTAATGTCCAACGATTTGTTGCAATAAATATTAGAGATACTACTATTGATGGCGGCACTAATCATCAAAACAATAAAACAGATGGTACTCCGGGTAATAGTAATCCGCTTACTATTGGATCTTTTGTAGCTGTTTCAGGATCTTTAAAAGATTCTAGTGGTTCTGTAGAAAGAATTGAAACTCATAATACCTTAGAGGCTACAGGTGCTACTACAGGTGCAACTTTAACTGATATGGTAGCTAAGGTTATTGACGGTCCTAAGCAAAACATTCCGGGTGTTGCTTATCCTAATGGTAAAGTCTGGGGTGGTCGAAACATTGATGCTTACATTCCAGCAAGTGGTGTGATTAAAACTTCAGCAGGCTCAGGTAATGAGCAGCATTTTGACGGTTGCACAACCTGTATGCAAGCAAGTATGGGTTTTATTGATGGTGCTGATAAATCGTCATTAGATTTTTCAAACATCTTTGCTGATACTGATAGCGGCTATGCGGAGGCTGCTTTAGGTAACTGTCCTAGTGTTTGGCCCTGTCGTGTAACCTTTGATAGAGTTTATGAGATTGATTGTGGTAAGGCACAGAATAGAAATAACTCCCCTTATCCTGCATTTTCTGGAGAGAAGGCAGATACAATCCGTCCCTTAAACTATGACAACGAAATTAATAGGACAAAACCAATATACGAATCTGATGGTATTACTATTAATCCAGATCGTACATGTGAAAATCTTTTATGTGATTGCGTAGGAGTAGATCCTGACGGCGATGGTGGTGGCGGTGGTCTGCTGCCGCGAGGGCTAGACGGCGGCGGCGGAGGAGGTGGAGGTGGCGGTGATAGTTTTGATTATTCTTCCGCTAAAGTTTCGCAAAGATCTTTTAACAGATTTACTAACCCAAGTATTACACAAACACGAATGACTCACTCAGTAATGGAACAACAACTTGGTTATATTAAACCAAAAGATGCTGATGGTACTTCTACAGATCCTACGTTTGATAATTTAGATTATCATAATGTGTACCCTATTAGTACACTTTCAGTTAGTGCTGAGTATACTCGTGGATATCAGGATGGAACTGGGGCAACTAGCTTTGGTAGTTCATCTTGTTCTAAGTTTAATAATAAAAAATATCCCGGTGGATCTACGTCTTATGATTATGTTTTAAATAGCGTAACTGTAACGGCTACATATACAGATGGGTCTAATCCAAGTCCTTGGGCTCCTATTTGTTATTTAGATTTACCCGCAACAGAAAAAAGAAATTTGCCTATTGTTCATGCCGAGTGTGCTAATTATAATCTTGGAGTAGAGCAATGTACACCTCAGCCAGAAATTTGTTCTGACTCGACTAAATTATTTTCATCCGAAGAAAATAGAGATCCTACTACATTAGAAGGCAGAAGACCTTTAGTAGCTAGAGATGCTGGTGCTTATAATACTGATCCTGAAAAATATACATATACAGACGGTGCCGGAGACACTCAAACATCTACAACTAGAATGGATCCATCAAATGCTGGTGCTCCATTAGAAAACGGAGATGATATTGATAATATTGTTGTAGGCAGAATTTATGCAAGTAGAGGCGGTAGAGTTATGCCTTGGATGCGTGGGGTTTATAACTACTGTAGTCATGGTGGTAAAGTTGTAGATACCACTAAATTAAGTGGCACTGCAAGAAGTGAAGTTTTATTTGCAGCTGATGATGTTAATCCTATTGATTGGGATGAGATTTACGAGTTTGCTCCTATGGTTCAACTTAGCCAAGGTTTTAATGTCAATGGTTTCTTGCCTAAATACCGACAAACTAGTGTTCGAACCTATCCATATTTTGGTAGACAAGATAGTGCTGCTTACCCGGGATCTACTTCAGAAGCTAGTCAAGATCAGGGCGGTACTGAATATCGAGTTTATCCTTCTAAAATTAATCAAAGTAAAATTACAACTACAACTAAGAATACAAGTGGTTTATCCCTAAAAGGCATTGCTCATTTTTTTGATAACGTGTGTATGGGTCTGAGTATTTTTGGTTTGGGAAGTGAACAGCAAAGATATCCTAATTATTCTGGGGATAATGGAGATGGCGTTGTTCCTGATACTGAACAGTGGGATAATACTAAACACGATTTACAAGGAGCAGAAGGTACTGAAGATCCTTGGCCTTGTGAGACAATTCCATTTCCATGTGGAGATGGTTGTGGTTCAGAGGGTATAGACGGAACTGGTGGAGTTCAAGATTCACTAAGTAGAAGCTGGGCTGATAATGGTCCATTTACAAACCCTGTTCGTAGATATAATGGCACTACTACAGAAACAGCAGTTGATGTTATTAACGTAGATTTTGATGAACCATTGACTTCTCGATATAGAGGCAATGGTAGATTATTTAATTCACCTGCGGGTCTTAGTGGCGATTCACAAGAAAGTGTATTGGTTGATTCTGAATGGACTAGCACTATTGTAGAAGCTGCAGACCCGTGGTGTCGAGGATGTGTTGGTTGTATGCGTACTTACAACCCATCTAATACTAATGACAATTATGGTTTACTTGGAGATCCCTTGGATGATCCAAGGCAAGTAGACGGATATCAAGGATTTTAATATGGCAAAAGCAATTGGTACAATTAGTTTTTTAGATGAGGGCAAAATGCAGGCAGTACAAATTACTGTTGAGGATAACTATAGTTTAACTGTTAACTGGCTAGATCCAGCAGAGCTTGAGAAAAAACCTGAAGAACCTAAACCAACTTTAGGTGACAAGGTTGAGAAGGCTATTGACTGGGCTACTGGCGGTAAACTTAAAAAGTGTGGCGGCTGTGAACGTCGCAAAGCATTACTTAATAAACTGTCAGGAGAAAACAATGAAGGATAAATTACAAAGGCTACAAGAAATGCTTATTGATGCATTGATCTTAGATTTAGATGATCCTACAGTCCGTGGACCCGGGTTGTATGGTGTGATTCGTGGTGTTCTTAATGACCATAAAGAATCATTAGAGCTTTTACCACAACAGGCTATTGAAGATTTAGAGTCAGCTATGTCAAAAGCTGCACCATTTAAAATGAGTGGTAGTTAAAATGAATGAGTTAATTTTTATCGAACTTATTGTTGGGGCTGGTATTGTAAACTTTTTATGGCAGATTCAGAAAGAGTTGGGTAAGATTAACTTAAACTTACAAAACTTACATCACATTGTAGAGGACCACGAAGATCGCTTACGCAAGATTGAAGGCGAACTCTAATGGAAGTACCACAAGAAATGAAGGATGATTTTAGAAATCACCTTTGGGCTTGTTTTAAATACTTGGGTTTAGGAGAACCAACTCCTGTTCAATACGAAATGGCAGATGCCTTGCAAAAGGGACCAAAGGATATGCAACTTCAGGCAGGGCGAGGCTTTGGTAAATCTGTTATTACTTCCTGCTTAGCCTCGTGGTTTCTATTACGAGATCCTAATACTACAATTATGGTTGTATCAGCTACAGGTAACAAGGCTGTAGAGTTTATTAGTATGACTCGAAGGATTTTAGATCTTGTTCCGTACTGTGAACATCTTCGTCCGGGGGATCACACTACGGATAATGCTTTTGGTTTTAACGTAGAGGCTAGAACTCGTATTGGTCAAGATAAATCTTGCTATGCCAAGGGCATCACTGCCCAGATCACTGGTTCTCACGCAGAGTATTTAATCTTTGATGACGTAGAGATTGAAGGTAACTGTGAGACAGCCGTAACAAGACAGAAACTTCTTAACAAATGTCTTGAAGCAGAACAAATTAGAAATGTAGGAGGGCGTGTGATCTTCCTTGGGACTCCGCAAATTAAAGATAGTATTTATAATCAATTAAAAGAAGGATATCCCGTGGTTAAGTTTCCTGCTGTGATGCCTGATCTCTCTGTACCTTCTGAGGCAGAGGATGTATCGGATTGGATTATGGCTCTTGATATAGAGCCGGGAATGCCCACACAGCCGGAGCGTTTCAGTATGGAGGTTCTGATGGAGCGTAAGGCTAAAGTTGGTCCTACGCTCTTCAGCCTCCACTACAAGCTGGATACTAGTCTTGCCGATAAGGACAAGTATCCGCTCAAGCTGAGCGATCTGATCGTAATGGATGTCAGCCCAGATTTAGCCCCAGAGAAGATTGTGTGGGCTTCTAGCACGGCTAACAGGCGAGTCCCGTCTTTCGGTATGTCGGGAGACTGCATCTATGAGCCTATGTGGATCTCAGATGTGTTTACTGAGTACCAAGATAGGGTCATGTTTATTGACCCTTCAGGTCGTGGGGCGGATGAAACAGGTATTTGTGTTGCCAGCTTTAGTAATGGCTACGTCTTTGTTCATGAATTGTTGGGCTTAGAGGGAGGATATGACAAATCTGTACTCCTCCGTATTTCTAAACTAGCCTACCAATATGATGTAGGTCATATTAGGGTGGAGGCTAACTATGGTGATGCTATGTTCAATTCTCTTCTTCGGCCTGTTATTGCCGAAAGCTGTGGGCAAGTGGCAATCGACGAATATAAAGTAACTGGTCAGAAGGAAAGAAGAATCCTAGCAGCACTAGAGCCAATCATGTCTCAGCATAGATTAGTATTTGATAGTAAGCCTGCTAGAGATGAAACTAATCAAAGACAGATTACTAGGTTAACAGATCGTAGAGGTAGTTTAACTCATGATGATAGAGTTGATGTTTTATCAGCTGCTTGTAACTATTGGGAAGATAGACTCCACCTTAACGTTGATGGTATTATACAGAAGAGAAGAGCAAAAGAATACCAAGAAACTGTAGATTCATGGAAATCTAACAGAAGAGTTGAAGCTATGTTTGGAGAACGGCTGTCTGGTGCATTAAGATATAATGACGTAAACTATGTACAGCCTAAGTCTAGAAGAATTACTAATACAGGTAAGACCCGTTGGGGAAGGAGGATTGACTAATGGATCCAATGACTATGATGATGGTTGGTAACGCTGTTATGGGCGGTGTTCAATCTTTAATGGGTGGGGGTGCTCAAGCTGCTGAAGCAATGGCTAAGCATCAAGAATTTTATCACAATGAATTTGCAAGAGCACTTCAAATTGATGCCAAGAATGCACAAATTAACAGAGTTAATAATGATAGACTTGTTAATAATAGAAGTACAGCTAAATCTTTAGGTACTCAAGCAGGAGCTATGAAGTATACAGCAGATCGTAATCATAAAGTTAATATGAAAAATATATCTGCTAATAATGCTAAGATTGAGGCAGCTAGAAAAAGTGTAGCAGGGTCTAAAAATATTTCCACAGCTTCGGGTACAATGAAAGCTATTCAAAGAATGTCTTTAGATAATTACATGGATACTGTTACTAATGCTACTTTGCAAAAACGATATTCAGATCGAACTATGGATTCTCAAACAACAGCAAAATTAAAAAGTTTACAATCGTATATGGATGAAGGTGCTTTATTTATTCCCGGTATTAATAATGCTCCTGATCCCGGTGCTATTATTCAGGGTGCAAATATTTCTGCTGCTTTACAATTTGGTACTGCTGCCCTTGGAACAGCTGCAGAATTTGGAGCGTTTGATGGACCTACACCCGCCGCACCCGCTGCACCCACTGGACCCGGAAGCGCATTACCATAAGGAGCTAATACATGCCACAACCAGATAAGAAACGAAGTTCTTCACGACAACGCTACGCTTCGGAAAAAAACATTCCACTATTTGGAGAGCCAGCAACCTCGGAAGCTTTTAATGATCAGTTAAGAGCACCGGAGCTTTTTGTTGAAGGACAAACTCAAACCGGCGGTTCAACTACTCAATATTCATTCGGCAATTTAGCACCTAGAAATCCCGATCAAGATAAGTTTGCATCATTAGAAGAAATTGTTAGAGGCGGTAGACAGTCTATAGATTTCTTTAGTAGATTTATGAATAAGCTAGATCAAGATAATGATGTAGAATTAAAGAAAAAAATGGCAGAAACCCAAGATATTAGAAAAGTTGAATACTATGAAGATGAAACAGATAAAGATGGCAATGTTGTAAGGGATGCTCAGGGTAATGTTAAAAAAGTATTAGTACAAAGACAAACATCTGATGTTGGTGAGTTGGCTACATTTCAATCTAGAAATGATGAGTTGTTAAGAGCAGGAAAAAATCCTGTATACAAAATTGATACGCTTTCTCCAGCTGAAGTAATTAGTAAATTTAAAACTAGTGCCGGTTTAATTAAGGGTAGAGGTTTTAACTTTGATGATAATCGCGATAATATTATTAGACAATATAATTCTGTTGAGGAAAAAAAATTAACACAAGCTGTGTCTAATCAATTGCAGTTTATTGCTCGAGACAAAACAATTGATGAAGCAACAAGACAACAAAAAATTAGAGAGCTAATGATAGGTCAACCTACTGAGATTGTTATGTTGGGTAGATCTCTTCTTGGTGAAAGTATTGCAACTGTTGAAGAAACTACAGATAGATTAACAATTAGAGCAGGATCAAATAAAGCTTTAAACGAATTAGATGCCTTAGTTACTCAGTATGAAACAACAGGAGATCCTAGAGTCTTAGAACAAATTCATGATCCAAATGCTGCTTGGAATAATATGGGTGAAATCTATGGGCCAGCTTCTGCAGAATTTGAAGGTATTACTAATCTATTAGATATCTTACCACAGGATGCGGCATCAGCGTTAATTAGTAAATTGGATCGGCGAACTGCATCACAGTTTGAAACATTTCAAAATACCCAAGAAAAAATTAATGGAAAATTAGAAAATCTAGAATCAATTCAAACTCAAAGACAACAGTCTGCAAACCACGAACAAGCAAAAGGTCAAGTGGGAAATGCAAGGGGAACACATGAAAGTATTGACGCAGCTTTAGATATTGCTCAAACAGGTCAACATACAGGTGTTGCTGTTGAAAGTTTATTAGCTTTAGGTTTTGGTACTAGAAACAGACGAATTACAGATGTCGTTGATGAAGATTTATTAAATGTTTTCTTAACAAGCGATAATCAAACATCTTATGTGTCTAAATCAGATTTCTTAGAAGATGCAATTTCTTACATAACTGAAGAAACTTTGGCTGCTGCACAAGCAGAAGGTGTTGGAGACTTTGGTAGATATACCACTGATCCAAATGATCCTAACTTTAATGAAAGTCAAGCTATGTTAGAAAGTCTTACTAATCAAATGGGAACACAACTGCGTGCTGGACTAGGTGATTGGTATGAAGGAACAGTTGGAGCTGAATTAAAACCTTTTGATCCGGGTCCAAACACTTCAGATGAAGACTTAGTTTCTTCTGCTGCTAATGTTGTAGCAAACGTAGGTTCAATTTCTTTTGAAGCTTTTAATAGACAACTAAGTGATGAGGAATTAAAACCTTTAGAAGGGTTACAAGATGATGATGATTTATTTCAATATGCTGAAGCAAAATCTGTAAAAGATTTAGTTGAAATTTATTTACAAGATGAAGATAGAACTACACGGGAACAAGTTTTTGTAAGGGATGTGCTACAAAGAATTGCTAATGCTGACGCAAGTCCTGAAGATATGTTAAGTAAAGCAGCTGAAGAATTGTTTAGGCTTAATAATAGAAGAGAATCTGCCCAATCAAGTAGAAACACTGGGACTAACAGAATTAGTTCGCAAGTTGGTAGGCTAGAAAATAATTTGAACGGTGCTTCTCACGAAAATATTTTTGATTCTCTTTCAGATAATAGACCAACAGATAATCCTATTGAAGTAGCAGCAGTTTCTAAAGCTAGAGATAGAGCTACTATTGAAAATGGTCGTACTGTATCTACAGTTTTTGGAATGGATGAAACTTTTTTAAATCCAAATGATCCTAATAGAACAGGTATTACTTGGGGTGGATTCTT
>VMHT01015128.1_pt1 | contig 13963 bp, 22 predicted proteins | sample 4693611 | NCBI WGS metagenome assembly VMHT01 (sample SAMN12280063, study PRJNA550983) | marine metagenome | isolation source: seawater sampled from same location over 5 years 0.02-0.2 micron viral filtrate | place: USA: collected off the coast of southern California halfway between the port... ... | reverse complement strand
ACTAATAACAGTAACTTCATTATTTGTAGAATGCCGCAGTTGCTTTGGAAGATACTCTTTCCATTGCTTAGTATACCTAGTATCTACTGCTTCAATATCTACAATATAAATTGTCATTAGCTTCTCCGATTGCTGTGATAACGGCCTTGGCCATTATTGTTACGATTTTGGTTATTCTTTCTACCACCGTTACGAAAACGTTGATAAGCCTGCCAAGCACGACTTTTACCATCGTACATGTTACGTTCATCCCAAGCATAGCCACTATGGCCATACAAGTAAGCGGTTGCGCAAAACGCCTTAAAACGTTCGAGATCATCAAACACTTTATTATAAGCGTCACGGTTAAAATTAATTGCCATTTCAAGTTTTTCCTTATTACTGATAGCATTAATAGCTGGGGTATGTGATGTGAGCACCGTTTTCTCCGTCTTCGGATATTTCAATGTGAACCTCACGTCCTGTGTATCTATTTGTAATTTGTTCATATAAATCATCTGACATCATTTCACATGACTTATAATCTAGTACGAGTGTTTGTTCTGCGTAAAGTTTCTCCATCCATCGTTTAAATTGTATAAACTCAATATCTCTGTCGTTATGTGTAACAGTAATACCTACTCGAAAATGAAATATGTGTCTATGGGGATATCCCAAAAAACTAACATCATATTCATCACCTGTTGCTAGTGCTGGATCTTCCAGTGCCGCAGGATACTTATGGATACCTTCTTTCTTAAAGGTTACCCAAATCATACGTTTTGCTTCTTTCATTGCTTTTTCTTTAGCATCAATCATATCAGCCTCTTTCATTCTACGCATCATATAATCATAATGTCGCTCTTGTTGCATTTATTATACTTTCATTTAATTACTTTGTCAAGCCCATATTTTGTCCAATCAGTGAATTTTTCTCTATCCAACAAATCGTGTAAATTATGGCACCATACACCAGGGTTCGTTGCCTTAAAGTCTTTATCATCAATCTTTAACATAGTGTTATAGTTCCACTGATTCACATAAGGCAATGGAATGCGAAGTTGTGGGATAAAGTTATTAAATTCTGTAAGACCACTTTCAAGGAACTCTTCTGCGTAGTTAATTGGAATATCTAAACTACATAGTTTACCAGCAGTTAAGAATGCCTTAATCATTCTTTCCCAACTAGTCCATTCTTGTTCATTTAACGGTTCAAAAGAATGATTAGCACCAAAGAAGATATGTTCACATTGTTCATTATCAAAATGACTTTGTATAACATCACATGGGTGTGTACCTGTAACAAATAAAGTCTTTAAACCATAAGCAGGAGTCTTTTCAACTTCTACACCTGTAAAAAACATTACTTGTTCATTTGTTCCTGTTTCGTAATCACGTTTCATTTTTTCTAATCTGATCCTTTACAGCAAGTTTTTCTTTTTTTAATTTAACAAGGTGTGCCTTATGGTTGTAAGTTCGATCACCTGATCTTTCCTTTTCAATATCTTCTACTTTCTTATGTAAGTAATCATGCATATCTTGTAGTCTCTTTGCATTTTTACTTGCTCTTCCAGTTGCCATCTTTATACCTCCTCAAAAAAGTTTGCAAATCCTGTGCTTGCGTTAACAGTCTTTTTACCAATAGCACCACGTGTGCCAATAATCTCCATCCAAAATTTTGAATGTTTTTCAATTAACGCATTTGCTTTATCTCGATCATCCGTTGCGAATATTTCGTCCACAACATCTCTAAATAATACCCTGTCAAATTGCTCTTGGACAAGCATGTTCGGAAGTATTCCGTTGTCGTATTGTCTATTCGCTTCTTGTACTGCATTAATATGGCTCCATACATTATGACCCATTTGGATCGCATAACTAAAACTATCCCAACTAGTTGAATCACGTTTTCGTACAATTTGGTTACCGTCTTCGTCTAGTATAGGTTTGCCGTGTTTATCAATATCAATATCACCTGCTTTTACTTTAGGTGTACCAACTAAGTTTTTATCACCTTCAGCATATATACAAACATCATTAACTTTAATATCTTTAGACAAAGGACTATCAGTAAAGTTTTTAAAGATACCATCTGCTAATACACCGTCTCTAAAGTTACGTGTATCGTTAGCATACTTCAATTCATCAATACTAGGTACCATTCTATAGACCCATTTAGTTCTATCTTCTGTTTCAGTTTGAATATAAATTTGTCCGTTAGCAGTAGCAAGAAAAGGAGAAGCACAATCAAACGTAATAGTAAAGTTTGGATTATGATATTTTCGTACTGCTCTTTGAACGTCTGTAAGTAATGTAGCCCACTCTAACTTTGATGTACCTAAGAAGTGCATAAAGTCATGTTTGCCTGTTTCTAATAAGCCGTCAAAACGTAATGCTACAATACGTTTTAATGCTAGATGAATATCACACATGTTCTGTCCACCCATTGACCACCCATTAAAGTGTGTGTCAGGATACTTAACAGGATCACAGTAATCTTTCATTTGCTCGTACCAGTCATCAGCATCTGCGTGGTTTTCGCCTTGTAGTACATTTAAGAACTTACAATTACCATTTCGGTTAGCCATAAAGTAATCGTTGTTGATACGTGTAGCATCAACTGCTTCTTGATATGAACTAATACCAGTTGCTTTAACACCAGCAGGCGAACGTGCTACCCAAGCCGGAATATCAAGTATCATTCCGTAGTCCATGTAAGCATCCATCCAACGTAACACTTGTTCACGTTTCTTTTGTGCTTTAGGACAATTAGGATTTTTCCAATCACCTTCCCATACGCCTTTACCAATTTGGAAACCACCTGAGTCACCAAGTAACCAACTGTTCTCACGATCACGTTCTCTAACCATAAGTTCTTTTGGAGAATCTTTCATTGTATCTAATTCGGCATGACCTGCTGAGTAAAGTGTCCAATGATAGTTAAACAATCCTTCTTTTTTGTTTAACCAATTCATACTCTCCATATTAGGATAAGGAATACGTGCTGGATCTACATAATCTTCTCGACGCTGTTTACCTACAAATGTAGCATAGAACCCACTTAAGGCAGGAAGGAATATAGCATAGTCGTTCTGTGCTTTTGTAAGATCAGTATTCATTTACTTACTCTGCGCTGGAAGAATGTAATTGTACGTTGCTAGTCCACTATCAACTGTAATCTGCATCGCACCTTGATCACTTAGACTCATTACAATCTGTCCATCTAAGTTTAAGATTGCTTGTACTTGTGCTACAGGATATGTCCAAGCATGTTTAAGATTACCTTCAACACCTGTTTGGAATACAAACTTACCTGCGTGTGTATTAGCATCACCAAAACTAAACACAAGATCACTTACACCGCCAGTTTCTTCAACCTTAACTGTAAAGTTTTGCTCTTCTGAATGTGCCGCGCTTTGTAGTTTCATTCTTGTAATACTAGCAAGTGACGGAGTAAATGCTACATCCCATGATGCGCCTTTAAACTTAACACTTTTAAGTTTTTCGTTAATAATTTGTGAACTCATAAAACGGAAATCATTCTGGAAATCACCTGTACCATTTTCAAAATGAATATGTGTTGGAATAGTTTCACCGTTACGTTCTGCTTGTACTACATCAATCTTAGCATCTTTCTGATACTCTGGATTTTTTAAGTGTAGTGCTAGTTTATCTAAGTTAGGCATACCAAAAATGTTTGCGCCAAACTCTGCTACTTTCTCTTTTGTGTTTGCTGACAAAATCACACTGCGATCTTCTGCCATTGATTCGACTGTAGTACTGGCATCATCGCCTGTTACTTTCACTAAAGCCAAAAAGCCTAGTGAATGTGTTTTTGCTACTACGTCTTGTAAAATATCTTTCATTATACTTCTCCTATGTTCTTTATATTATACGACATTTTGTTGATAAAGTCAACTACTTTTTACTCTATTTCGGAGATCACTGCTCGAAAAACGGTGCTCTCTTTTGTTAAAAAATAGTTCGATTCCCCGTTTGGCACATATAGCCCTACCAGTAAACTTACCATTTTTGTATTCTTCACCTAAAATCCTAACATCAATATGAAGCATATTTAGAATATCTTCTAAGTCTGTTTCTGTTTGATATGGGATTATTTCGTCAACGTACTTGACAGCACTAAGTTGTGTATGTCTTTCTACTATAGTTTGTACGGGTGAATTCTTCTCTGGACGATCAAGACTTGGATCAATTTGTAGGCCACAAATTAAGTAGTCACATTGTTCTTTTGCATCTCTCAGCATTTGTATATGACCTGCGTGGAGCAGATCAAATGTACTACATGTGAAGCCTATTCTCATTTCTTAAAGCCTTGTTCTTTTAAAAATCCATCTACTGTATATTTAGGTCTGAAGCCTAACTTATCCATCAAATGTGTATTTGCCTGTGTTTTTGTTCTTTCGCCAACAGTATTTAACTTTATGGGTAAGTCAGGGGCTATGTCCTGGATTCTTACACAGTTACCTGTACCAATGTCAACATTACCTGTTAAGTCTTTGTCCATTAGTAATATTATACCATCAGTTAAATCTTCTAAGTGAATAAAATCTCTAAGATGATTTGTTGTATATTCTAGTGTGCCATTTAATAGTTTGTCAAAGAACATTTTAGCTCTTGGACTTTCACTATACACTGTATGAAAACGCATAAACAATGCGTTAGGGTGTGGTATACTTTCAATAACGTTTTTACTTGCGGCATATGGATTCAAGTGTGGTTCATACTGTGAACTTGATCCTGCTACTAGTACTCGAACATTATTATAGAATTCAAGTAAACGCTTTGTTCCTTCTACATTAGTATTCCAATACTTTGCCGGATCAGCAAGACTTTCTCTTACACCGCCAATACCTGCTAAGTGGATAACAAAATCTACTTTGGGTAATTCTGCTGTTAATATGTCAGTACCTTCTTTAATATCTATACCGACGACATCGTGTCCATCTACAACTAACTTTTCGAATAGCCGTGATCCGATGAAACCTAGATGCCCTGTTAATAGTATCTTCATGTTTCTTTCCTTATGTTCTTATTGCTTTTTACAGCCGTTGATAATATTGGTAAGGTAGCGCCAACTACATTTGCTGAATATAATAATGCTTCTGTATCTTTTGGAAAACATGCTCCTCCAAAACCCCTGTCGCCGTCTGGACCAGGCACTTGCATATGACTATGTGTAATCCTATCATCCATTCCTACCAATTCTTTTATATGATCGTATTCAATTTCTGCTAGATCACATAAGTCGTATACTTCATTAAAGAAAGCAACTTTAGTTGCTAAAAAACTGTTACGTAAATATTTTGTTAAAATTAATTCTTCAATAGAAGCAGTTACTTTTTTATATGTTTTACACTTTGAAAAAACAGTATGCCAAAACAATATGTCGCCGCCTCCGAATAACATTTTGTCTTGATTCTTAAAATCTTCGTTAGCATTAGCCGCTGTTAAAAACTCAGGGCTAAATGTAATTTCTTTGCCTTGTGGTTGTAAGTCTTTACGCCAACCTTCTAAACTAATTGTACTTTTAATTAAAATAGGTTTATCACTTGGACATGCTTTAACTACAGTTTCAACAATAGTCATATTACATGCTCCTGTTACTGTAGCTGGTGTTGGCACACAAACTACATATCCATCGCTGTCATTGTCAATAACATTATCGTTATATTCAGGATCAACAATTCTTACTTCATGATGATTTTTGAGTACTTCGTATACTGCTTTGCCTACAAACCCGTACCCTATCAAAGTTAGTTTCATTCATTCTCCTTACGCAATTTTTCGTGCGGTATTTTGTCATTAAAAATATCTCCTGCTAGTGCTTGTATGTCTGCGACAAGGGCATCGATTAATACTCTATCCTGTTCAAGTTTTGGAGTATCATATTTCATACGTCTAAGATTCATAGATTTTTCATACATTACTGTAACCTTATCGCACATTTCACTTATTTTATGTTGCATTAGTCCTCCTTCTTTATTAGTTGGTTATCGTATCTTTGAAGAAACTCTTCTCTAATATCACGCATTTGTTCGCCTTTGATCATATTAATAATTGTATTAGTAAGATCAACTTCGCCTCGTAAATATCCAATCTTGCGTTGGAGTTCTTCTAGCTCTTTCAAATAAAACTCAAGTTCTCTTTCTTTACGTAACTTTTGTTCTATAAAGTCTGTAATAAGAATTAATTTTTGTTCTTCGCTCATCATTATTCTCCAAATTCAAACAAACTACTGAATGTAGTATTTTGTTTAGTATCCTCCAATGGGTAGTTAAGCACACCAATTAAGTTGTCTAGTTTGTTATCAATAATAGTTTCTGCCATAAGTGCGTCATCAAACGGTAGCTCTTTGAACCATTCAGGAATACGCAACTCGTCTGTTGGATACGCAACACTTGTATAGCCCAACGGATTTTGTTTTAGTTTACAAACAATAACTTTCATACCATCTACAATCTCTTGCGAATACTTGTCACCATTCATACGCTTGAGTGTGTTCCAGTTGATGCTTGCTCTTACATGTCCTGGCATGTTTGCTTTACCTTGTTTTTCTTCAAGTCGACGATAATGCCCAACTTTGTTTGCACGTTTAGGTGAACCTTTCTCCCAACCAGGACGTTCACTAAATTCGTTACGAAACTGTGTAATGCGTTCTAATATATCTGCCTGTGGAATATCAGTAAGTACCATTAGTAATAGTTCACTTAAGAACTCTTGCATAAACACAGGAGTATCTGATCTACGCAAATCCAAGCCCATTGCTTTTACTTTACCGGGCTTGCCGTCTACGTCAGTTCTAAAACCTTCGTTATCATAAATTAAAGCCGCATAACGTTTCTTTGTAATAAACAATCCGCTTTCAGCAACAATTTCTCTACCTGCCGCAATAACATCTGAACGACTTCTTGGACAATGAAATGCTTGTAGCATAAACTTTGGAAACGTTTCGTTTGCCGCTTCGCACACTTGATCATAAAGTGTAATTACGTTATCTTTAGTCCAAGGGAGTTGACCACTGTCAATTTGTTCTTTAAGTATAGGATATCCGCTAAAGTAACAAGAGTCAGTGTCACCATAGATCATAGCTTCGCCAACATGATCATATGTGCCTGTAATAACTTTGTTCACTTCTGCTGACATGTGCTTAACAATAGTTCTACCTGTAAGTGTAGTTGACTGTCCGATACGCTTGTCAAAGAATCTACAACCAGGATTAAGAATAGCACCATACAAACTGTTCAAGTTAATCTTTTTAACAAGTTGTCTTTTATCCCAGTATTCAATTTCTGCGGCATTACCTGCGTCTTTGGCTTTCTTTAACATCTTCTGCATATCTTTACGTTCAGCATACCAACGCTTCAGTAACCCAGGAATAACACCTTCAAATTCTGTTGTAAAGATTGTACCATTTGAACTTAACATCCAAGGTTGATTATTATCAAATATTACATTGTATAGTTCAGCACCGCTTAGTACATCTGATTTGCCATCTTCCCAATCAATAGTTAGCGGAATATCTTTACGTTTTTCCATAACTGCTTCATACTCTTCTGTCGAAAAACGTCCTTCCCAACTACCTGCGAATGACTTCTTTTTAAGATTCATATCTTCGTGTACACGAGCTTCACTTACTTCTGGACGTATTTGTCCTACAACAGTTTCAGGTGCCATGTTCAGCGCACGAATCACACTTGGATACAGACTGTTCAAGTCCATTGAACCAATCCATTTATGTAATCCTTTTTTAGGAAATGCTACGTAAGCACCTGCGGCTTGTGTGTTCTCTGTGTCATCACGTTTTCTACGATTAGGAACTTGTAAGCCTCTATTGTGTGCTTCGTTAACAATACCTTGCTCTGTAACAGCAACAGCACCCATAGTAGTCTGTAGCATCACAGTATTTTCGTGAGCAACAGTATTACTTAGATCAATAAATCTTAGTTTTTTGTCCAGCTTGTCCAGTAGTGCGGTATCTTGTATGTTGTATTCAATGAACTTTCTAAAGTCATTGTTGTACAGTTGATCCAAAGTGCCTTCATATGGAACTTTGTTCTCTCCAACTTCGATTTCGCCAATAGCATCAAGTCTATATGTGTGTCTTTCTTCATACGTGTATTTACGATATAATTCTAAACTATCTAAATGTACTCTGCCTATGAGGTCAAAGGTGACAGCTGATTTACCATATTTTTCATATTCACGCTTCCTTGGAAGTTGACCCCATAGACAGAATCTACGTGTATCGTCTTTGCTTAGTACACGACTTGTTCTGTTTACAGTGTAAGGAATATCATAACCTTCACTGTTCCAACCTGACAAAATGTCAGCATCTTCAATTAGTGTTAAGAAAGTATCAATCATCTCACTTTCTTTTTCAAACAACATTACATTGTCAATGCCTTCAAGTTCTTTTTTAGCTTCATCCATTGTAAGTGTCTTAGGCGGAACGGCTAAACACACCATTGTTTCTAGCCATTGTAAGTATACACTTATAGAAGTGATTGGCATAAATGGATCACTAGGATCAGCAAAGCCACGCTCTGGATCAAAGTCAGTCTCAATATCAAAGAACGCAATGTTTAGTTTAGGTGCGTCTTGGTTGAGATAGTTTTCACTCAAACACTGAAAGATTGGATTGATGTCGCTTTCAAATAATTCTTTGTCGCGGTTAATAGCAACTTCTTTTCTAAAGTCTTTTGTATTCTTACAAACAATACGTGTTAGTGGATCACCGTATACACTTTTGTATTTGCCTCTAGGGTCTTTATAAAAAAATGTATATTTTGCTTGATACTCATGAAAGTGTCTCTTACCGTCCTTGCGTTCTACAACTCGGATAATGTCACTGTCTCTATCAAAATGTGCGTCTACATAACTCATTTATGCTCCTCGTATATTAATGTCGTTTATGTTTCCTGCTAAAATGTATCTTGTTGTGTTTACAGGATACACCTTATGATGTATGGTACTAGGAAACATGACTACCATATCATTATACACTGGTAAATTAATTTCGTCAACCGGAGATATTTCGTTTTTGTTTTCTCCTAATTGAACAAATGTAAGTGGACTATTACTTTCGCCGACATCTAGGTAATATACCCAACTATAACGACTTAGTGTTCCGTGTTCGTGTTGTGGACAACCTTGTCCGGGCAAGCTCTCTTGAAACCAAACTTCAGCATCGACATTAAATTGTTTAGTGTCGTTCCATACTTGGTTAGTTATAAATTTAGGACCTCGTGGACCTACAACATTATGGCAATACCATAAGTGTATTTTGTCTAGTAAAGGTGTTAGTATATCATGATCAATATGTATGTCATGACTAGTTTTCCATGATTGGTTGGTAGGTTCGCTTTCCTCTTTTAATTTAAGGAAATGCTCAATAATATTTTGTCTAAGTTCTGGGTTTCTAAAGCCGACTGGTCCATGTCTAATAGGGACCGGCTGAGATATGTATAATGTACTACAACTTAACTTCATCTTTTTCCTACGTTGCTTATGGCCAACTTAACCTTCTACTTGCCTAGCTATTGCTATTGGCGTTAATATTACTTATCAGAACAACAAGCCCGCAATGTAAATTACGGTTAGTCCTGCGTTGAGAACTATTAAACTGTTCTCTTTCCAAAGGATACCTATTAGTACCCAAAGACTGTTGCTTACAATGAATGCCCATATATAAAAAGGGTAAACATTAAAAGCGGCCAGCGTTGCGGCCACCAGCAAACATGCTGTACTGACCCACGCCAACCATTGATAGGGTTTTACCACCATAGTGCCGCAACTCCATATCCAAATACGTTAATAACAGCAAAGTATCCTGTTAGTAACATTACCCATGCCGCGCCTCTGCGTACAGCCGCGTAGCATTGTGTAACCGATCCTATAAAAAAGAACGGATATATAATTAGCATGTTTGGATCAATAGCATTAAATGCCAAAGTCAAACTTGCTATTACCGTAAATATAAAACTTACTAATTCGAATCCAAAAGCAACCTTATCACTTTTGTAACTATTGATCCAAAAATCTTTTACTTTTTTCATATTATGGCTTATCTTTTCCAACTGTAACAACAAGTGTTTCTAAATCGTCAAACTCATCAGCAACCTTTTCCCAGTCTTGTTTATGGGCAACTTTAATTGCTTTGTTGATAAGAGCCGGTTTAATATCCAATTCTTCTGCTACTGCTTTTACTGTTTCTTTAAGACCTGTACTAAGATCTTCAATTTCTCTCAAAACTGATGCGCCTTCATTAACCAAACGCTCTAGTTTTGCTTTTTCGTCACCACCGTATACACGATCACTCATATGATTCTCCTTAATTTATATAATATTATACATGATTTATTGGGCGTTGTCAAGTCTTTTTTTGTATGCTTCTTCAAAGCCTTCCATGCCGTACTCAGATCTTTCATTGTTATTCCAAAGTCTTTTAAAATAACCATCTGCACTGTCTATAATAGTATTATCAGTCACATTTAAGTGTCCTTTAACCATATAAAATAGTCTACATGATTCTTTAAATGTCATTGTAAACTCCTTATCTTGGTGGCAAAATTTCGAATCCGCTTATCTGTTTCTTGTATTCATCGGCATAACCAATGTATATGTACTTAACACCTTTGGCTTTATAATACGCACATTCGTGGCGTAGACTCTTTAGACCTAAAAATAACTTAGGATTCTTATAGTTCCAAGCAAACTGCATTGACTCAACATTGTCATTGTTGTACCAATAGTAATGAGTAAATGCTACTAGTTCTTTGTTACTATAATATCCAATTACATCGCATAGTGGAGCACACAAGTCTTCGTTAAATAAAGGCATTACGCTTTCAAACTGTTTGTACTTACAGTATTGATCGTATATTTCTTGTAGTTGTTCTACTGGAGGATTTTCAAACAGTACTGCTGACTTAGACATTCTATAATTTGTTTTTGATAAATCAATTCTAGCATATATGTCACTCACGCTCTTGTACCTCTTGTTTGTATTCTTTAGTCCAGTTCTTATAATAGTCTTTCTTTTCTAACCATTCTCTTGCTGTTTCTAATTTTTCTTTTGGTTGTATAAGAACAAGAGCATACTGTCCATGATTAAGTTTTATATCTTGTACTTGTTCTATTTCAAGAGGATGATCTTCTAATGCTACAAATCCTCTTTCGTCAAGCATAGGCTTTGTATCATCTATAATATTACTTAGTTGTTCAGGAGTTATTCTATCATAGTCAAAGCCTAGTATAACTACTTCTTTTCCTTTAGGCCAATGATATGTATAATTTTCTATTTCTGCTCTTACCCAAGTATTAATTTCAAATGAACCGTCGAGCCAATGCGTGTGTACAGCATTGTCTTGCCATGCCTTTTTGGCATACGGACATGGAGGTAAGTTATTAAATGTTTTTGATGGCTTGCTTAGTACGTTTTGTATCCAATCATCTATCGATGACTTGAAACTCTGCATTTCATGCTAGGCCTTAACGCATTTGTTAACACGTTTGCCTGCGTTTTTACCAGTACCTTTTTGTGTTCCAGCTCTCTTATAGCCTTTCCAACATTTTTCAGGACCAGCTACTTCGTCTAGCTCTGCTTCTGATAAACCTAATGTTGTGTAACTTGGCTTACCACACTCTGAACACACATCTTTTGCTTCGTCTAATTTTGATTTCAACCTATGTGCTAAGGTATCTACATAAGATTCTTCATGAGATTTTCTAGGTTGTGTTTTACCTGGGTATTCGTATCTCTCGTCGCCAGCTCTCCAACGTTGATATGCAACTGTATTAGCGTCTTCGTCTGCTTTACTAACCTTCATTGTTTCTTTAGATTTTTTATCGTCTGCTTCTTTAACATTTTTCTTAAACTGTGGAGGTACTACGCCTTTTTTAGGCTTGCTTCCGCCTTTACTTTTCTTGCCACCAGTTTTTTGATTTAAGAAAGCAGGCTTATCGTCGTCTGTGCCTTTTTTACCATCTGGTCCTGCGCCCATTGGCATTTTCTTTGATTCTACAACTTCGTCAAATTTTAATTCGTAATCTAAATGATGATAAACACTACCAATATAATCTGCGGCTTTAGTAATTTTTGATTGAACCCATCCGTCAAGACCTTCACGCTCTTCTACGCCTTTAAGCATTTCGTGTAGTTTAATAGCATACTTGGCAATTTTGTATAAGTCGCCTCTTGCCATTTGTACTTCGTGATCTGATTCAGCTTTGTATGCTAAATCAGCTAATCCTGTTTCTTTTAAGTCTTTTTCTTTCATCATATTATCCTTGTAATATATTTATCTTTTAGCTACTTTGCCACCGAGTAAATTACTACCGCCCATATCTAATCCGTTCTTTGCTGTACCGTCTTTATTTAAGGCCTGTTTTGCTTTAGGCAAACCTTTTTTATCACGTTTAGCAGTATTAGCGGCTAAGTCACCTACAGCTATCGAGCCTACTCCGGTAGCACCGCCAGTATGCTCTTCTTTCATGGCTTTATTTTTGGTATAGCAGTCGCAATGCTTACAGTCTGGACCGCATTTACATTCTGTAATAGGTTGTCCACAACATGCCTTAGGGCACATTTCTACTTTTGCTTCACTAAATATTTCTCTTATTAACATATTAGTATTTACCTTTTTTCTATCTGTTGTATGACAAACCTGTCTTGCTATTTGCAGAGACTTTTTTACCGGCTATATCATAGTTAATAGTTGACCCTTTATCTTTATCTACACTTACATCAAGTGGACCACTAGCCATTTTTGTATTATCTTTACTCAGTAGTTTTCCATCTAGGTCATATGTTGCTGATTGATCAAGTTGTACACCATCTACTGCTGTACCATAATTAACAACGATTGTATTCTTCTCAAAATCATGTATTTGTTGGTATCCATTAATCTTAGGAGTTTCCCACTTGTCCATTTTGCCGTCTGCTCCAAATGTAAATGTGCCACCACCATCTTTAATTGTACCACCACCATCAGGTGCGGCAGGCGGATTTATCATCTTTATTGGTTTAATTTTGTCAGGCATTGTATGTCCTGGACCTACCTCACTACCTGGGTCCATTGTTGCACTCATTGTTGTCATGCTATTAAGTTTGTCAAGCGGAGTATCTATTTTTGCCATGTCTCCTCCTTGTACTGCTCCTACTATAGTGCCAAGTAGTGTTGCAATTAACACAAGATTTTTAGCTGTCTTTGGTATTTTTTTAATTATTGGCTGAACTTTTCCTAATAAGTTTTTAGGAAGTTTTTTTAAACTATCTACAATTCCTTCTTGTAATTGCTGTGGAGTACTTTCTTTTAATTGCAAGTATAAATTGTATTCTGTACCTTCGCTAAGAAAAGATTTAACATCAAATTGTTTAAATTCTACGTATCTCATTTTCTATAACCTGGTTTATTCCAAAATGCATCTTTATATGGATCAATACCCTTTGCCGCGTCCGCCCTTGCGTCTGCTGATCTTTTCTTTTGATTTTCGTCCATCCACTTTAGATAGTTAGTTACAGGATTAGACAAATACCAACCTACATCTTTGTATGTACCAAACTTTGCTTTGAGCATTTCTTTGTTGAGGTTATCCCAGTCGCTATAGTATCCTCTGGATTGATTGATAGCAAGAATGGCTTTGGCCTTTTTACCTGCATACTTACCCACAAAGGCTCCCACATTAATTAGATAGTAGTTAACACAGTCTACTATGACTTCATTGTCGCCGTGTTCCGCATCAGGCCAACCTGTTTTGTACGTGTCCATAAACTGTTCAACATCATCTTTACGTCCCAAGTCTTGCACTTCGCTACTGTGATGTATTTCGTAGTTGCCTACTGGAATCATAATGTTGTTTTCACCAAACGGTCCTGATGTGCCTGGTGCTGGTTCCATTGTTGCCCATACCGGATTTTTAATACCTAGTTTTTGTATTACATTTTGTTGTGCAGGGTTTTTTT
>VMHT01142883.1_pt1 | contig 13966 bp, 14 predicted proteins | sample 4693611 | NCBI WGS metagenome assembly VMHT01 (sample SAMN12280063, study PRJNA550983) | marine metagenome | isolation source: seawater sampled from same location over 5 years 0.02-0.2 micron viral filtrate | place: USA: collected off the coast of southern California halfway between the port... ... | reverse complement strand
CTAGCCATAGTCTTGAAGGCATCCTTAACAGAAGCTGTACCATCAACCATAGACATAAATGCTTTCTCCATAGAAGCCTCTATAGAAGCACCTAAAGCCTCTTGCTCTTCTTTAGCTTTCTGTAGAGCTTCGTGACGTTTAGTTTCAGCATCTGTAAGTTTAAGAGTGTTTTCTATTTGCTTAATCTGAGAAGGAGTTATTATACCATCATATTCATGTTGTATGTTTAGTATCTTTTGTTTAATATCTCTTTCACTATCAAAGATGCCTACAAGTTCTGTCTCTACATTTTTTTGATGTATTAAGTTATCTATATATTCCTGTAGAGCTTCTGCTTGTTTGTTTGCTTCTTCATCAGATTCAATCTTAGCCTCAGAAGTAGAAAAAGCACCTGCCATACCTAAACTAAAAGGACTTTTAGCAGGGGCTGGGCCTACTCTAGATCCTCTACTTTCATATAAGGCATCCATGTTCTTTTTTCTTAGTTCTTGTAGTTCTTCTTCAGCTTTCTTTTCAGCTTCTTTAGCTAACCTAATATTTCTGTATTTTAATCTCAGAAAATCTGCTAGATTATTACTTCTTAATTTTCTTAGTTCTTCTTCAGCTTTCTCTTCAGCTTCTTTAGCTAACCTAATTCTTCTGTATCTTGCTCTCAGTAAAACAGCTAGATTCTTTCCCCTTTGAGCATTTAAATCTAACTCGTCTTGTATAGTTTTTTCTTTAGCTAATCTCTCAGCTTTATACTTTCCTCTTAGGAAGTTTGCTAAGTTTCTACCTTTTAAAGCGTTTAACCTATCTTCATCATCTTGTTTAGACTTCTCTAATCTAGCTCTTTCCTTGTCGTCAAGTTTATCTTGCTTAAGTTTATCTTTCTTAAGTTTTATTTCTTTACGTAAAGATATTTCAGCTTCAAGATCTCTTTTTCTTTGCTTTACAAAAAAGGCTACTTGTCTATCATCCAACCCTCCAAGTTTAAGGCTTGTTTCGTATCTTAAAACAGCTTGCCTATTAACTTCTCTTTGATACTCTACTGAGTCTTTACCAAACTCAAGTTCTTTATCTCTAAGTCTTGCGGAATTGACTATTAATTGTAACTGCTCATTTTTAAAGTCTACAACCTTTTGTTCGGCTTTAATTTGATTAACTAACACAGCAGAAAGAGCTAAAGCATTTTTTAGAGCCTCTTTACCTTTTTCAGTTTTAGGTTCTGTTGTTTTACCATCTGAGACAGTAAGTACATTTATATACCTTTGTAAAGACTTTAGTTGTTCCTCAGCTTCACCAGTTGCCATAGACTCTTTTAAGGACTTTACTACACTCTCATACAGCCCATAACCTGCTTGTATACCTAAATCCTCAAAGTTCTTTTGTATAGAAGACTCTCCTGTAAAGTCTCCAATATCAAAATCAGGTAATGCTGTAAACGGGTTTAATAAGTTATAAATATAAGAAGAGCTTGCCATAGCACTATCAAGAATATTTTCAAAAATGCCAGCACTTATTTTAGCTTGATTAGTAAAAGATAGCATTGCTGAAGACATTTGAGCCTCAGCTATTGCCTTAGCACTTTCAGCCATAGACAACATTGCTTCAGAAGAAGAGGTTAGATTACCATTAGCGTTTATACTGTTTATATCGTCTACAGCACTTTTTATATCACTAGAAGCTGATGCTAAATCTTCTACAGATTCTTGCATAGTACGTATATCTTTAGAGCCTTGATAAGCCTTAAATGCTAAAGCTCCTATAACAGAACCTATAGCAATTACTGCACCCAAAACAGCACCTGCTGGACCAAAGATACCAGCAAACTGAGAACCCTGTTGAGAGAAGGCTGTAAAGAAACTAGTTCCGCTTTGCATTTGCACTACGAAATCCTGTAACTGATAACCACCTTGTTGTATTCTCATGTTAAAGGTGTTCATCTTCTTACCGCCTACCATAGCGGCTCCGCCTACAGCTTTGTAGCTATTAGCTAATTGGTGATTAGCAGATGATTGAACTTTTGTTGCTTTACTTAGTTTCTGTGTTTGATTAGCTAGTTTAGCTGAGGTAGAAGAGTTCTTCTTTTGAGTTTGATCTAACCTTAATGTGACATTACCTAAATCTTTGATTTCTTTCTTAGCTTTAGTGGCAGTTTCATACTGTACTATTATTTTAATGTCATTAGCCATTAGTTATCCCCATGTAAACTACATCAACAAGTTTAATTGCTTCTATATCCCTAGAAGAAACAGATGTATCAGTAAGTTCCTTCCACGCTTTAATTTCATTATAAGTTATCGGGTTAGGTCCAGAGAAACCCATAGTTCTACTATTGCTTAATGCAACAAAGGCAGACCAGACATGCGACATAAGCGATGGAAAATGTGTCGGGGGTTCCAGTGCTTCAGGTCTACGTCCAATCTGCCTTTCTACTTGTTCTAAATGTTCTCGTTCTGTAGTGCCATCCTTATCAGGTTGATTGAGCTTAAACTGATGTTCAGCCCATTCGCATAACTGATTAGTTAGGCTTTCGTAAAATCCAGAGAGTTTGCAATAGCCTCCTCAATCTGGTCTTTGATCCAAAACACTTCGTCGTACAAATCTTTAGCTTTATTGACAGATAGTTTTGGTGACTTCTTATCGTATGTAATATTCCAACTGCAAGTAATTTTAGATAAAACTTCAAGTGTAGATTGTTCCATATCTTGTGCTGTTATATCTTGGTTCTTACCATTTTGCATACTCTTAAGACGTTTGTTTGTCTGATCGTGCATTACAGCTTTATACTCTTTAGAATGGCTTGCATAAACAACAATAGTCATATTTGTATCATCATTATTAGTAAGTACATCGCCAGTATTAGGGTGTCTTAAAGTCACCTCTACAGTATTACTTGTAGGTTTTAGATCCATTAAATCCATGTCGAGTTCCTTTCGGGTAAATGTCGGGGTATATATAAGTGTGGGAACTTCCGACCCGACTCAGAAGTCCCCACTAACCTTAGCTAAGGTGTTACGTTATGAAGGTCGTGTGATCTTCAAGTTAGTTGCTTCAGTTGCGTCATATAGAGCAACGAAAGACATGCTAATCATTCGGCTTGTAGGTCCATCTACGCCAACATCAGCACTGTTTATTTTTACTTTAGGGAACTGGAATGTGTAAGCGTTAGTTCCTGTAGGATCGTTAACTGATACTTCAATCTCTGTCTCTGTTTCATTAAGGAAACGGTTAATTAATGCCGCATCTTCAAAGTAAGCTGTTAGTGTACCTTCAACTTCTGCTCTACCATACTCTAATGATGGTGCGCTATCATCTCCGATTACGAAGGTAGGTGCGAAGGAATTAGTTAATGTGAAGTCTAAAGCAGTTACGATAGCTACGTTAGCGGCTCCACCTACATTACCAATACCAATGTCACCTGAGTAAGCATCAAATGGTGCGGCTCCAGAAGCGGCATCTTGTGTCTTTTGAGTAGCACTCATAGTCATATTCTTACCTACCATACCGAAGGTAGTTGCTACCATTTGGTTAGGTGCGAGGGAAACAGCCATAGTGGAAACTGAACAACCTGAGAATAGTCTAGCTTGATCAATGTCTGCGGCATAGTCTTCTATAGAAAAGAACTGAGGTGTTGTGCCTACTTTAAGAACAGCACCTGAAAAAGTATTTAGCATAGCTGATTCTAAGAAGTCGTCATAGTCAGCATCTCTTAAGTCTACTACAATATCTCCAGCTACTTGTCTGTTACCGTGTCGATCTACACGAGGCATACGGTCAGCTTGGATATCGTTACCAGCTACACGGTCTTTAGTTAAGTTTAAAGAGTGTGTGCTGAAAGGAAGGTTAGTAAAGTTGCCAGCAGGTGTCGTACCGAAAGTGCTTTCGGCTATGTAAGACAGGCTGGAGCGTGAACCCTGTGCAAAGGCCATGATGTATTCTCCTAGTTATTTATAAATGTACCATCCGATACTAATCGGAACATGATACCAAGGGCTGTCAATCAAACCTTGTCGCCGTTCAGCGTAGTCGATTGACACTTTGATTGTTTCTGATTGTGCGTTAGTAAACGATATGTCAGTTGTAGCTTGAAATGCGTCTATAACTTTGTTAGTGTAGTCGTCTGCGGTTGAAGGTCCATTACCTTCTGGAGTACTTACTGTGACGTAAAATACACCTTGATACCTGAGTTGAGGATTTAAGCCTCTTACAGCAGGTTTAGTTGAAGTAGGCATATAGCGTACACTAATAAAGCTAGTGCCTGTTGTCGGATCAAATGCTACGTTCTCATAAGCAATGTCAGGTAGGTTAGCAGTATTTGAGATATGTGTCTCAAGTGCGGCTCTTATATCCTTGTGTATACTAGCCATAAAGATTCTCCAATACTACAGAAATACCTTCTCTGCTATCAACTATTTCAGCGTGAGGTGCGCCATTAGATAAAGTAAGCGAACCTGACATCTTTTCGAAGTCTATTTTAGCCACATCCCCCATTAGGTTTTGATAGCCTTGTTCTCTCATAGTGTCTGCACCAAACTGACCAACTCTAGGTCTTCCTTCAGAAGACTTACCTCTAGGTCTACCTGCACCTACAATATAAGACCAAGAAGTCACAAAGGCTCCAGTAGAAACAGGTGAACCGTTTGTAGCTGTAACAGCAACCTCTTGCAAAGTCTCTCTGAATAGGTCGTCTATGCTTTCTTCTAGTTGGTCTATTTTATTGTAAAATGATTTATTAACAATATACTTCATACTCTACTCCTGTACATCACATATGTAACACATAGCGACACCGTTAGAGAATATAGATACTGCTCTAGTTACTTTAACTGTGTCACCATTACCTATGATTAAGTCGTCAGGGAATGGATCTATACCTACACCAAGGTAAGGTACTACACACTTACGTACACCTCTAATAACTTCTTCAGGGTTAGCACTAGAGTAATCATAGAAGTAACCAGTGAAGCTATAGTCAGTTGTAGATGAACCTACTACAGATCCTGTAGCTGGATTATAACTACCGTCCGTAGTAATTTTACGTAGTGTAAGCGTTTCACCAAAGTCTTCAACCAACTTGAGTAAGTCAAATGCTCTAAAAGACATATGTTACTCCCCTTCTATTCGTATTCAGGTGTTTGGTAGCTTGGTGGGTTTTTAAATCTATCTCTTCTGAAAGAGCCTTCAATGCGGTTAGTGTTCTGTCTTACAGCTTCTACTGTACTCTTAGTAATGCCACCAGCTAGTACCCCTACCGAAGCACCTGAAGTTTTACCTTGATACTCTAAGTTATCTGCTAGTGAGTTGTAGTGTGTAACTAAGTCAGAGTAATCAGCTTTTAAAGCTCCACTAAGTTCTGTGTTTACTTTCCTAGAATACTTAGATGCTATAGCTCTAGCAATCCAAGCTCCAGAGTAGTACACGTTGTCACCATTCTGCCCTAGAGAGAAAGTAACCTCTTCGTTTTGTACTTGCTGGTCAGTCGTGTCAGTATCACCAACCAATAGTCGTACTGTATTGAGACGACCAGAAGCCGTAGTTGTGTTTAGATCCGTTGGATCGTAAGACCAAGCCATTTAGTCGTCCCCTTTGTTTATTCTCCGAGAATGTTATCTCTTATTTTATAGTAATCTTCTGTTATCCAGCGATTGTTATTTAAGAACCGACGAATAAGACCTCGTTGCTTATCATCTATCTTTGACTTCTTACACTTCTTAGTATTAAACTCTGCTGTGCTAGAGGTTCTACTCTTAACTTCGCTGTTAAGTAAGTTCACAAGTGTTTCAAGTTGCTTACCAGAGAACTCTGATAGTCTATCTCCAACCTTTGTTTGAACTACTAATTCTTCATTGTGGTACAAGTAACCAGAAGCGTATAGTATTGCAACTTTATCTTGATGCAAACCTCGCTCTAACCAGTTAAAATGATCTCCACGTTTCCAATCTCGATTGTCTGCGCTAATAGGCATTTTTATAAAGACAGGCCAATCAACCTGCCATCCCAAGTATGATGGGTGCATAGGACTACTCCGTTATAAGGATACTGTTATGTTCTTTTATTATTTGGGTGCAACCCCAAGCAACTAAGCTCAGGGTTCACCATTGTCTATATTATTAGTTCTTACTGAACGATAGCTGAGAAGAAGTATCCTAAGTCAGCACCAACGACTTTCATGTCGTATGCCATTTTAACTTGGATATGTTCTGCAACTTGCTGACGCTTAAGAGCATCGTCAGAATATGATTCAACAGTAACACCTAAGTTGTTTACACTTGGGATATTGTTCCAAGCGAATGTCAAACCAGCCGCAGGTGTCATAAGACCTGAAGAGCGTGGTGTGTGTACTAGTAAAGCATTTTTACCGCCTATGAAAGCAGATGATTCTGCTAAACCTTCAGCCGCAGTATTTTCTACTGCTTCCATTACTAGGAAGTTTTCCATTCCGAAGATTTCAGCTAGTTTACCGTCTGTGATCAATGCAGGGTTGTTGATAGTAGAACCACCATTCAAACGTGCAAGGATATCAGGGTGGTTAACCAAGATGTCACGAACTTCTTTACCAACAACCATTGTGTTTGGCTTGAAACCACCAGAAGTTAATTGCATAGCGCGTGCGCCAGTTGTTACGTCTGAGATAGGTGTTGAGTTTGTGTAGTCATTCCAGTAGACTGGAGTTCCAGCACCACTAGCCGCACCAGCTACGTCTGTTGTCCAAACGCCAGCTTTGAAGAATGTATCTGCAAATGCTTTTTCACGATGGATTAAAAGACGGTTAGTAAGTGTTTGTGCGCCAGCAGAACGTATTTCTAACATTGCATCTTCGTTTGCAAGTGTTTGCTCGTCGAAGTCCATGCCTAGACCATAAACGTCTGCATAGTATGATGAGTTAGAAAGAGCCATACCGATACGATTCACTTCTGTACGTGGTGCTAATTTCTTAACATCACCAGAGCGATTCATATTTGCGCGGTCATAAATGTAGTATTTATCAGACTGTCTTTGTACGCCCACTGTTGGGAATACTTTGTCAGCGATAAAAGTAGATTGTTCTTGTACATAAGCAAGCGTTAAATTAGATAACGGCTGATCTATATGTACTGAAGAGGGAGTTAATAATGGCATTATGTTATTCCTTTAAAATGCTGATTTAGGCCGCTACGTTGCCACCTTGGATCATTTCTATTTCGATGATTTGTCCATCTACACCAGCTTCACGGGCATAGCCTAAGATAACGTCACCAGTTGCGGCTGTTAAAGCATCACCAGAAGCGTCTGTCTGTACAGCGGCTCCAGCGGCAATAGTACCACCAGCAGTTACCATGACTGAACCAGAAACGGTTACAGTTACAGCTTTACCAGCACCTGCGCCTACGATGCAAACACCGATAGCGTTTTCGCCAGCAGAATCAGCTAGGTCTACTTGACCATCTGACTCAAGAGTTACGAATTTGAATTGTGCTGAAGATAAATCTTCCCCAGCGATGAAAGTACGGTTGTCACGAGACTGCATTACCGCCATGATTATTCCCCTTTGTAGGTTTTGTTAATAAGTGACTTACCTTCGTCAGTCCTAGCTACAACAGCGTAAGCCTTTGCGTATTCACTTTTCTTTAGTTGGTTGTCGTCCATGTAGGACTTTACAAGACTATCTAGTTTGTCTGAAGATGAGGCGAACTCACCATCTACATCTGACTTACCAAATTCTTCCATAGATGCGCCAATAGATGCGTCACACGCCTTTAGTGCTTCCATGATTTTTTCTTCTTCTGCGAATTTCTCTACTAGAGATTTAGCTACAGCTATATCAAAGTTTGGTAGAGCTTCTTCAGCACTCTTAGTTAGAGCAACATCAGCTTTTTCTAAAGCCGCCGCTTCAAGTGCTTTTAGGACTGGAGCAGGGATGTCAGATTTAACTACCATCTCACCTTCTATGTCCATCATTTCTACTTCAGCTTTCTTCTCGATTGCATCAGCAGTTATAACGTAGCCGTTGTCTATAAGACCTTTACGAAGTGTTTCATTTTCAGCCTTGAGAGTTTCTATCTCAGCTTCTAGAGGGTTAACCTCTTCTGCTTCTGATTTCTCAGCAACTTCTTCTGCAACTTCTTCAGCTTTTTCCATGTCATATCCAAGGGCTTTCATCGCATCTGCGCGACCACAACCTTTGTCTTTCATGTAAGCGGCTACTTTGGTTTCCATTTCTTCATTCATTTTATTAATACCTTCAAAGGAATTGTCACGCTTGAAGAGGCTAACCATTGCCTGTGCATTGGCTGGACGATCCACTAGGGAAAGTTCTTCAAGGTGCAAGTTTTTTAGGAGATTAGGCAAGTTAGATTTCCTCCTTAATAGCACGTCCACCTATAGAGAACGCGGCGAGTTCACCAGACTTCACCATTGCCCAGACATCATCATCGAATACTTTGTAAGCGACAACCCATCCTTCACGGTCAGACTGGATACCTAGAGAATCACCAATTTCTTTAGTGATCGGGAGTGAGTGTACAACGACACCTACTTGATCCCCTGTGTGCATAGCCTTGCCGACTCGCACATGCTCCATAAATTCATTAACAGCTTTAACTAAAGTCTCAGCCTCTATTACATCACCTTGTCGATCTACTACAGCGTCACCCTTTTCGGTTACTACTGAAGCCCAACCATAGACTAATCGTTGTTCGTCGTCAGTCTTAAGGATCTTACCTTCAATATTCGCTTTAGTCATATCACTCACCGATGTATTTGATTGCCACATACGACATGACCAGTAGCCAGCCGTTGTTTTATCTTTCTTGCTATCACAATTATGTCTAGCTCTAAAGTTAGCTCTAGCTTTAGGATCATCTCGACGAATTTCCATGTTAGGGTCACCGAATGTAACTCTCTTAACCTTACCGCCAGACTGTACAAACACTTCAAACTTCTTGTTGCCACCTTTGATACGTCTAGGCTTGTTTAAGGTAACCTTCTCACCTTGATAATCAGCTTTAGCAAATTCAGTCTTCATGATCTCTTGTACAATGACCCTGAGAGCCTCTATACGATCCACTGAGGGGGCTTCAGCTTCTTCCATAGGCTCACTGCCCTCGTAGAAGGCTAGATACGCCTCATGGCTCTCTGCTGGCATGTATATAGCTTGCCCATTGTAGTCAGATACGTGAGTAGCTCCACCAAGTCCTAAATCCATAGATCTAGAGATAGCTTCAGGTTCTGTAGTAAAGATATCATTAGCATATTTTGCTTTACGTAAAGTAGAAACTTTGTGTCCTACCATTTGACCTGTAGGTTTACCTTTATCGTCAGTTATTTCAATACGTGCCGCAGGTTCTTCTTTTGTACCTGTTATTTTAACTGGTATGTTAGGTACTGTGCCATCTCTTACTATTTGACGTACAATACCACTAGCAGTTCCACCAGATGAGTTCCAAGATACTTTAGCTCCGACTTTCATGATAAATTACCTTATGTTTCGTTCTTAATTAATACACCTTGGAAAGATGCGCCGATTGCTGTGTTGGTAGTGTCTGTAGATACTCTACACTCTAAATCTGTCTTCTCTGCAAACCCTTGTGGGTACTTAAATGACTGTATTAGTTGATTGCTTTGTATCACTTGTACAAACCTTGTCCTAAACACGTTAGATCCGTGATCTCTGCTGTTAAACTTACAGTGAACTAGCTTTTGAGCTTGAGATACAGCCGCAGTAAAATTAATCTCGTCTATATATAGTGTATGTCCAGCAGGTACTGTATAAGCGGCTATCTGTGTCTGATTACCTATGCTTATACTAGCATAAACTGAAGAGTTAGGAACTCCGCCTGTAGCACCAGAAGAACCTATGTATATAACACCACTAGTTCCTTCGTTAGAACCTGCAAGTGTAACAAAAGATCTGTATACTCTCAAATACGACAACTGAGTAGCTACTTGTGTCTGTCCGTTAAGAGTTATAGTCTCTTCTATTTCATTGTAGTCTTCATCTAGACCTTGTATGAGAATAGTTCTAGCTCCTATGCCAGTACCACTATCATTTGCACTTGTACTACTTACAAACATAGTAACTGCATTGTCTAACCATATGTAGTCACCAGCATTACCCCAAACTGTTTCTTCTGTAGTATCTACGTCTGGGTTATATCCAAACTTGTATAAAGATCTATATCCTTGAGAGTGACCTCTAGATACAGCTAGATCAGTATGATCATATATTCTTTTAGGCCAACCACCAAACATCTGCTGTACCACCTGTTCATATTGTTCGTTAGGATCTGCGGCATCTTCTACATCTGGTCTACCTGTTAAGATACCACCAGCGGAAAATGAGTTGATCTGAGTTATCGGGGTTGAGTTTACTTCTGGGTTTCCAGTAACAATAGGAGATGCTGTACTTACTTCATCTTCAATCGCTGTAGCATTAGATACTATAGGAGAACCTGTATCAGTATTACCTGTAGTTAGTAAATGATTTTGACCTACAGCGGAAATAGAGACTATAGGTTGACCTGTTGTAGTATTACCTGTAGTCAATACATGTAACTGACTTACACTAGAAGTAGAAACTGAAGGTTGACCTGTAGTAGTATTGTTTGCACTTAAGTTCTGTAATTGAACTAAAGAAGAGGTATCTACTATAGGCTGACCTGTAGTGATGTCTATTACATTCGTAACATGTACTTGAGTTATTGCAGTACTCTGAACTACAGGAGCAACAACAACAAAGCTATTTGCACCTATGTAGTTCTCGTTAATAATAGGCTCACTAGCTTGAGTGAGTATTAAACTGCTATTTTCCTGTAGAATCCTGCTTGTCATGCTTAATGACCTCTATTATGCAGGATCAGGTATACCGATAGTAAATGACCCTAGTGAAAAAGTATTACCAGACGAAACAACTTGGCTTGCAGTAAGAGAACCTGTTGCAAGTAGACGGGAGTTAGTTGTATCAACTACGGCATAGTGAGTTGCTGTACCATTGCCAGTTATTGAACCATCTGATATTGCGGCTACTACTACTTCACGTCCACCACCAGATCGGTCTGTAGGTGAAGCAATAGAAAGACTTGTAGAATTACCTAAAGTATAAGTAGAGGAAGCCTCTGCGTAACTTGTAGCTTCTTGGGATGTCAGGTCAATACGATTAGCTTCTGTGTCCAAGACAGTTAGTCCATTGTCTAGAACTCTGTTGTTTAAAGTTGCCATGTTATTCTTCTACCTCTGGTTCTGGATCTACAGTTACATTTGGGTCGTACTCTAGTTCAGCTATATCCATAAGATTCTGTATAACTTCTGGGTGATCTGATACGTTAATATTTGCACCGTTAAGATTACGTAAGAACCCTGCAATCTCACGTAAGTCGTGAGGTGCTACATCACCAGCTTCAATAGTTGGCATTAAGTCATAGTTCAGACCGTTCAACTCCCACAGTCGCTCGACCAACTGTTTGTTGAGAACATCTGTGATCGCTTGGATGTAACTCTCAAGCGCACGAAGGAACAGGTCTGTCTTCGACTTGGATAAGGCGTAAGAACCGCCTTGAGATCCTAGCAGAAGAAACTCGGATAACATTGATCTTGCTATGTCATGCTGATAACGCTTAACGATAGGATCTATGTCTATATTACGTTTACCATTAGAAGCCATAAGTTCTATATCGACTAATCTTTGGTTAGTAGGAGAACCATCTTTGTCTGGGTAGCTATCAGAAGGTAATATTATGTAACCTTGCTCGTTAAACTTAACATCTCTAAGGATCTGTTGTAAATTGTTAACGAAACCTGACTGTGCGGCAGAAGCATCTCCTGATAAGTACTCAGCAGGTATACGAGCTACTGGAATACCAGCTAACTCACGTTCTACTGCAATAGCTTCTATAGCTTGCAGATTATTAAGGTATTCATAAGAAGTATAAGCATTACGAAGAATAGAACGACCAGATGGGTCACCGTTAAGGCTAGTTGTTCTATAGTAAAGAGACTTACTAGTGGGTATATAGTTTCTACCATTCATATAACCTATCTCTTGTTCTATACCTAGAACTTCACCAGTCTTACGGTCTACATCAAACTTACTTATAGTCCAAGGCGCACGAGCGGCTATCTTACGTACACCAATACGTCCGTCTGTGAACTTAGATTGCTTCTTAGGTGATCTCTCTGTTGGACCTACACGTCTCTTATATATAACTTCGTTCCAGCTAAAGCCATACGACAAATTAGAAATAGCTTCTGCTATGTGATCATCAAGAGAATGTTCCATGTCTATCAAGACACTCTCAACAAACTCTTTTTCTTTTATAGCTTCAGCACTATCGTCTACTGCTTTTACGTGCAAGTCTACATCACGTAGTATCTGCTCAACAGCATACATAACAGCACCAATAGTACTATCGTTATCACGCATCTCACGATACTTGCGTATAGCTTTCTTACCTCGAAGTTCAGGTAGGAACTCATCAGCGCGGATTTGACCGTTGTATGTGTTATCACCAGCTACACCTAATGTAGATTTAGCTTTTGATTCTGAGAGTTTCTTTACCATGACAATAATACTTCTATAGTTAACGTGAAAGTCCCTTAACACTAGAATAAGCGAGGGTCAGTTTTGGTTTTGTGTAGCCGTTGAGTGAGAGGTCAGTAATTGCCCATACTAGAGCATCTAATCTATCTGGGGAGCCAATCGACCCTAATGGTTCCCATGTTCGCATTTGTATTTCTAATTCGTTAAGTGAAGCGTCATCTTTAGGGTTTGCAACATGCTTAACTAATCCACGCTCGTAGAGTGCAGATATTGGTTCAGCTCTAGCAAATTTACCTCTAGATGCACGTACAGCTTTGTAAGGTACTGTGTCATCTTCACCGTGTATAGTTGTTTTGACCATATCACCACCTTGATTTACCTCGGCGACAATACGATCAGCTTGATGTAAGTGATATAATTCTATTGCTTTAGAAGCCCAACCTTGAGGAGACAGTCTGTCAGTGTAATCGCCTAATACATAAGCTATGCCATTAACATCTATACCTGCAACAACAATACCTGTCATATCACTCTCAGCATTAGAGGTGACAGCAGGGTCTAGGGCGACAACAATACGGGAAAGGTCTGGCACGTCATCTAACTTAACAGATGCTTCGTCCAGCATGGCAGTTGTCCATAAAGCACCTTGTGCTTCCTCTAAGACTTCTGCGTAAAGCTCTTGCTTACCTAGTCTAGTACCTTCATACTGCTCTTTAACAGCAGTTAGATATGTCTTAGCTAAGTTAGCAGAGTTATCAAAAGTAGACCCTGTAGTAATAGTAGTCTTAGGGTCTTTAAGTATCTGGCGTATCAGTTTAGTTGGCTTCGGGGTGGTAGTCACCATGATACGAGGGTGCTTACCTAGACGCATACAAAACTGTAGCATCTGCCAAGTGTCTATGTCTTTATTCCAAGCGGCTGTTTCGTCACACCAAGCTAATTCAAACTGTGGACCACGAAGACGCTCAGGTTCCTCTGCGGAGAAGAACTGCACTTGCGCTCCATTCTCCCATGTAAGTGTTCTCTTTGTTGGCGACCATTCAGGAAAGCCCATCTTCTTGCCAGCATAGGTTTTATCACCTTTCCAGCATACCGATAGAAAGCCACTCTCTCCCTTAACCATAACTCGTTCTATATCTGAGTTAGTAGAAGCTACTGCGGCTATACGTTTAACGCCACCCTTAACTTGCTCTCTTACCCACTCTACTCCAGAACGTGTCTTACCGAAACCACGACCAGCATTAATAAACCAAGTGTTCCAATCGTCTCCCTCAGGAGCTAACTGATTATCTCTAGCCCAGAAGTTCCAGTCATGCTTTAGCTCTTCAACCTTACGTGGTCCTAATGCCTCAAACAACTCATTGACTTTAGACTTAGGTAGCTCACGTAGTGTGTCAGCCGTTATCTGTCTCTTCATCGGGTTCATTCTTTCCGTTTCACTGCGTAGCGGTGCTACTTCCCTAGTAG
>VMHT01201473.1_pt1 | contig 13968 bp, 7 predicted proteins | sample 4693611 | NCBI WGS metagenome assembly VMHT01 (sample SAMN12280063, study PRJNA550983) | marine metagenome | isolation source: seawater sampled from same location over 5 years 0.02-0.2 micron viral filtrate | place: USA: collected off the coast of southern California halfway between the port... ... | reverse complement strand
GACAAGGTCAAGGACAAGGTCAAGGACAAGGTCAAGGACAGGGTCAAGGACAAGGTCAAGGACAAGGTCAAGGACAAGGTCAAGGACAAGGTCAAGGACAGGGTCAAGGACAAGGTCAAGGACAAGGTCAAGGACAAGGTCAGCAGCAAGGTCAACAAGGCCAGCAAGGTCAACAAGGCCAGCAAGGTCAACAAGGCCAGCAAGGTCAACAAGGCCAGCAAGGTCAACAAGGCCAGCAGGGTCAACAAGGCCAGCAGGGTCAACAAGGCCAGCAAGGTCAACAAGGCCAGCAGCAAGACAATGGACAAGGTCAGCAGCAACAAGGCGGACAGCAAGGTGGCCAACAAGGCGACCAGCAAGCTGGAAACCAAAACGGTGACAACCAAAACGGTCAGAACCAACAGCAGCAAGGCCAGACTCAAAACGGTCAGCAAGGTCAACAAGGCCAGCAAACCGACCAACAACAAGGTCAACAGCTGGACAACCAGGAACAAAACGGCGAAACCGACAACGATGGCGATGGTATCCCTGATAACCTCGACAACGATGACGACAACGACGGAATCCCTGATGATCTTGATGCCAGTCCACAAGACCACGACAACGATGGCATCGATGACGCTGAAGACAGCGACGACGATGGCGACGGAATTGACGATGATCAAGAAGTGAGCGACAATGATCCGAACACGAACATTTACGACCACGACAACGATGGCATCAGCGATGCTGTCGACTTTGACATCGACAATGATGGCGTTGACAACTGGAACGATGTAGGCGATAACGGCGAAGACCTCTCCCGTGACCACGACAACGATGGCATGGATGATGGTGTAGACACTGATGACGACAACGACAACATTCTTGATGTCGATGAAGCAGATGGTGACTTCGGTAACTACCGCTACGATCATGACAACGACGGAATTTGGGATCTCAGTGACACCGATGACGATAACGACGGTCTAAGCGACTGGTTCGAAATCAACGATGGCAACGATCTCACAGGTCAATTTGACTCAGACAACGACGGAATCGAGAACCAAATCGATGACGACGATGACAACGATGGAATCCTTGATTCCCTCGAAAACTGAGTTAGGTTTGATTGAGAATCTAGTCGTAACTCCGTTCATGTTGAACGGATGGCCGAGCCTCAGGGGAGTCAGCTCCCCTGGGGCTCTTTTTTTATTTGATATCCTTCTTATCCGTGTGATACTTTCGGCCACAATCATCCATTGTTTTCATATACAGTTCCTTGGTCAGCAAACTGTTTAGAGGGGCTGCTATGCAAGAAAATCGAAACAAATTCAACCGACGACCAAACGCATTCAAGTCACTACTTTTGGTATTCTTAATGGTGATGAGTACAACATTGGCCATGATGGTTCCATCAGAATGGGATGAGGAAAAGACGACCGTTGATGTTGAGTATCGTTCGATGCAAAGTAGCCCAGCACTCCAATCGATGGACCAAGCTGGCCAGGGCGATTATGAAGGTTTAACCGTCTTCCAGTCAGATGATGTCCACCCCTCGCTTCGAGACATCATGTGGGCAGACATTGGCGTCTCCTCTGGTATTATCACCGATCTTGCTGCAGTTGAAGCCGTCATGGGATCAAACAACTTCCTCGTTGAAGAATCCAACAAGAACGATCACGACAATGATGGAATCAGCGATCTTTACGACCTTGATGATGACAATGACGGAATTTACGATCTTATTGAACGATTTGATGGATGTTACGGAACAGATCCTTTCGACCATGACAACGACGGTATTCTTGACATCGATGATTGGGACGACGACAACGACGGTATCCTTGAGGGGCCAATTGATTACGCCGCTTTGGAAGCACAAGGATTCGATCCTAGAAACGTATCCACAGACCGCTTTGTTGTTGAAACAACTCTCCACCCATGGATTACAACGCCTACTCCAGTAGGAGCATTCTATCTCGCCGACCAACACCCCTTCGACCACGATAACGACGGTGTAACAGACGAAGACAACGACGGTTCAGGCGCAGGACGATTCGACGAAGACGACGACAACGATGGACGAATCGACCAATTTACATGGCCATGTGATTATGATTCTGATGGATTGATGGATTACTTCGATCCAGATGACGACAACGATAACGTCGCCGACGTTGATGACTCACACCCCTATGATGCCACAATCACAACAAGCAACGCAGTTGCTGGAAACCTCTTCGATGCACCAGTTGTATGGGACTTCATCGACTATCGTGATTATTCCGGTGGCGTCAATTACGTCACATGGGAGGCTGCTCGTGTAAGTGCCGATGGACAAGGTCCAGGGGCTCAAGGCGCTCAAGGCACCCCTTCATTCACCACAATTGTTGATGGTGACCTCGACGGAGACGGAATTCCAAACTTCCTCGATCCTGACAACGACAACGACGATACTCCAGACTCAGCCGATACGGATGACGACAACGATGGAATCCTTGACATGTTTGACCCTGATGACGACAATGACGGAATTCCTGATACATGTATTAACATCGATTTCAATGGAGATGGCTTAGGCGACTACACCCGTGAAAATAACACGCCGTACCAAACCCCTGGTGGCGATACAGATTCAAAGACAGGCCTCGATTGTGAAATCGATTATGATCAAGACCTTGATGATGACCGACTTCGTCCATTCGATCAAAATTACAACGGAGTTTACGACTGGCTAGATCCTGAGTTCGGCGGTACAACCAGCCCTGATAACCTCGGAAACGTACTGGTTAGCGGGGATGCAACCAACTTCGAATACGATCTTGACGATGACAACATCGACAATGAAAATGACAGCTTCCCACTCGACAAGGCAGCGGATGTAATCGCATGGAATTGTCCAACTGCGGCCAACCCGAATCCGGTTAACCCTGATCCACGATGTCAAACACGACGAGCCTCATTCTCTCAATTCAACGATTGGGACGGCGATGGCGTCCTAAACTGGGAAGACGTCGATGATGACAACGATGGAATCATTGACATCCTCGATATTGATTGGGATTGTGATTTAGATAACGATGGGGACTTGCACGCTATCAATGGTGCGCTGTACCGTGATGACGGGCCGAATGCCGTGGACTCAGATATTGATGGCGACGGTCTTGAAAACGACATTGACTGGGACGACGACAACGATGGATTGTCCGACTTATTCGACCCCGATGACGGAAACTGCGGTACCGTAGATCCTGATCTCAACGACGCATTCGCAACACCGTTCTACCCAGTTGGAGACCTCGGCCCACTCGATGGAAGCGGCGACAACCAAGATTACAGCACAAACATTGACTCTTACTGGGCTATGGTTTTCTGGCACAACCCGTTCTCCGACATGATGATCGATTACAACGGATACGATGGTACAACCAACCCACCAACAGCAGGAAACGTTCCAGAATTCTACTGGTTCCTCTTTGCTCGCTGGTCGTCTTACAACGGCGGGAACGAGTGGGATATCGACAGTGACGGAGACTCATTAGTTAACGGACTTGACGTTGATCAAGACGCCGACGGTCTACCAGATTGGTGGGATCAAGACGAAGGAAACGACGGAATTCTCGACGTAAATGACGTCAAGATGGGTGGCACATTCAACATGAGCGTCTGTGGCCATACTGTTGGAAACCTCGGTCAAGGATTTGTCTGCGGTTACTCATACGCAATTGCATATCAGATGCCATTGAACGGTGTAACGGCACAATTTGGTCTCCCGTATTCGACCCGTCCAGATGCAGCAATCGATCAAGGAGCAACTGCAGGTGGGCAGTCAGGCAACTGGTCCTGCACTCCAGGTGCTCAAGGTGGATGTTGGCATTACGACTTCGGTGGTGACGGCGTTATTGATTCAGCGATCACTTTCACCCAAATGCAAAACAACCGTGACGCATTCGTCACATGGGTTGGCTTAACCACTGGAATTTGGCAGTGGAACTCAGACAATGGACCAGAAGCTGACTTCCCTGATGAATTGGGGGCAGATCTCGACAAGAACGATGTCGATGGAGACGTTGACGGCGACTTCTTCAACAATACAATCGACCTTGATGATGATTACGATTCGATCTTTGATTGGTTTGACGTCGATGACGATAACGATGGCCTATGGGACTATTTCGAAATCGATACAAATGACGACCTCGATGACGACACAGGCCAAAACAATGGCAATTTCTTCTCAGGCTCCAACTGCGACGATAACGATGACGATGGAAATGATGCTGATGCAGATGACGATGGTTTCTATCAAGCAGTATGGGATCGAGGGCAGATGACCCTCGGTCTTCTTCAACCAACAGTATACGACGTTGACAACGACAATGATGGTGTCCCTGATGGTGAAGACCCAGACGATGACAACAACGGTATCCCCGACGGGGAACAAGAGTTGATCGCAGGCTGTTTCTGGGGCGAAGAGCAATCCACATGGGATCACGACAACGATGGAATTGTCAATTGGGCGGACAATGATTGGGATGGCGACGGTATACCAAACAATGTCGAGCTTGCAATTTCGCTTACACAAGCATTCGACCATGACAACGATGGTGATCGTGATGACATAGACGTCGATGACGACGAAGATGGCATGCACGACATTGACGAAGTCATGTTGTGGCCGGAGCGATTTAACCGCAATTCGACCAACCCCTGGGATCACGACGATTACGGCGACGGTGAAGCACTTGCTAATCCAAACGATCTCACAACCGGCCCAGACGTCAACGATACAGATGACGACAACGACACTCGAAACGATTTGGATTATGACCACTTGGAAGAAGGCTTCACAGCAGATCCGTGCTATCAAGGTGCGGAATCCTCAGATTGGGATCATGACAATGATTGTGTTCTCGATGAGGATGACAAGGCTCTAACCTTCATCACACTGAATGTCCCCGGAAACTTGTGGCTCGACGCACGAAGCCCAGCAATCTTCAGCGGACAAGTCGAGTGGATTAATCCAATTTCTGGAATTCGCGAAAATGCAAGTGGACTCCCTGTTCAAATCCACATTGAATGGGCAAACAACGGTACTACAGCAATTGAGACCACAAACATCCTTTCTGATCAGAACGGAAAGTTCTCTGTTGGACAATTCCTCTATCCAGAGGACATTATTGTTGGTGACAACACGACTTACAAGGTCTATGCGGTTGTTACAGAGATGTTTGCATTCAACGGAGCAACATCATCCGACTACTTGGTCGGTGTTGAGGCAAACATGACAATTGATCCGAGCAGCAACAACTGGGACTATTTCAGAAGCGACGAACAGCAACTTTGGTTGGAATTTTATTCGTATTATGCCGCTGATTATGAGCGTGGAATTTACTCAAACCCAATTCCATATGCGCCAGTAACCTTCTCATTTTACGGTGGACTGTTTGGTAACCTTACACACCCAACAAACTTCACCAACTTTGACGGAAATGGATACAGAGCGAACTCATTTGGACTCACATCCGTTTCCTTCGAACAAATCGGTGGAGCGAATGGTGTTTGGAAACAAGTACAATTCAATTCAACCATGGATAATGGGCCAGGAAAGGCACCTGGTGGTCTTGAAGAGATTATCTGGAACAACAACACAAAGATTCACGATATTGTTCAAGATGCACAAGGATTGTCAATACAATACGATCGAGTGAATACCAGTCTGCCGAAAGGAGATTACACTTACACCGGTCGCGTCCAACCTGAACTTGCAACGGAATACCCGTTCCCATATCTTCACGGAGATGAGGATGACAACCCTCGTTCGATGCGTGTCATGCAACGAATGAATATCGATGGAACAATGACATTCGAAGGAATTCACCCAATTACTTTCTTCGACTCAACCATCAACAACGGCGACGGTACCTTCGGAAACTGGCGCTACGTCTACCACGGACCTGCACTCACTGCTGCCGGCATTAATTACAACGAGGTCTCAGCATACAAGGCATACAGCATGCTTTGGGACGGCAACCCAGCATCGTTAACTGGAGAAGCGACCAACATCATCGATTTCGTTGATGTCAATGCTACTCATTGGTTCATTAAACTCGTCAACGGTGGCGATGGCGATCTGCCTCCATGTGGACAAATTGATCCAAGTGATCCTGCCAGCCCGGTTCGTTGTGAGATCGTACCTGAGATGGATACAGGAGCCTCTCTCGAGTTGCAAGGTAGCGTCACCAACCGAACTCTCGTCCCATGGACGATTGAACCTGTTGCGGTACAACTTGACAAAGACAAGAACGGAATTTTCAGCAGTGGTGGAGAGACACAATTCACTCAGAAGCCAAACTGTATGGATACACAAGGAAACAGAATCCCAATGCAAAGCATAGACGATCCTGTAGAGTGTCAAACCAAGGGCGGTGTTGAAGCTGAATACGATTACAACTTTACATGGGAAAGCCAGTACTCCTCTGGTACCTATGGTATGAGAGTTGACTTTACAAATTCAGGATATTACTTTACTGGAAACTCTTCTGCTCTCGCTACAACAGGGGCGTACATCAACGTCACAGTCGTCGGAACAACCTCGTTCGAATTGACCTCTATTGCTCGGCTGTATCGAAACACGAACACTTCGATTCAAGCAAGACTCGTTGACAACTCTCTGCAACCAGTTCGAGAAGCGCCGGTCAATTACACATGGTCTTTCGATGGGCGTACTGAAACAAGTTACACCGATACGAATGGATACTTTGAGATGCCATTCAACATTACCGGTGATGACGACCTCGGACAATTCAGTTTGACCTTTGACTACGCAGGAACACCCCTGCTTAAGCCGAGCAACGCTGTTCAAGATGTATGGGTTGTATCTCGTACCTTCCTTTCGGTTGTCTCGACCGATGGAAACCGACGTCAGTCGGGCGACTTGTGGGATTTCACTGCTCAATTGAAGGACGATAACAAGACACTCGAGTACGATACTGGTGGCCGAGATCTGGATGGAGAGAGCGCACCTAACGGTGGTCTAGTCGATGTTATCTTCGAAGGAACTGACTTCGATAACGTTCAGCACCGTCAGGTCATTGCAACACTCGCACCTTCTGCAGGTGTCATCTCACTTCCTGAATCTCAACCTGACAACTCCCATCTCTGTTATTACGACGGAAACGATGACGGCTTTGCTGACCGGGACTTGAACCAAGATGGAAATCTGGATCGCCTTGAAGCAGTTGGCTGTTTGAAGGCCGATATCAGCCCTCTTACTCCAACAAAACTCAGGGAAGACCCAGAATCTTTCTTACCTGATGGATTCGGACCTGTTAACGTCATTCTCCGGTTTGAAGAATCACTACCAAATGAAGGATGCGCCTCACTCAATGCGAGTTATCTTGGTCTCCAAGGCCAATGGGACCCATGTGCAAACGTTCCTGGTAACAATCACTACCGTACGGTCATGACTTACAACGCCAATGGATTCTCATTGATTGGCCGAACTTCATTGTCCGTTGACGATCAAGTTGTTTACACGAGTGAAGTTGACCCAGTTACAGGATTGGTTGTCCCGAAGCCAATGGTTGTAACAGGACAACTTACCGATGAACTCGGTGAGGTTCTCACAGGGCGAACAATCCGAGTGAGCTACGAGATGGTTAACGGCCAGAGTGGCCCAGTCAGTTGTAATGCGGCCGTGACGGATGCTGATGGAAACTATTCGATCACCTGTCCTCTATCCGATGTTTTGGCTGGAAAGACAAAGGTCACTGTTTCGTATTCCTCTTACGACAACAACGATGCGTTCCGTTATGACAACAAGACTGTTCAGACAGAGTTCGATGTTTTCTCCAACTCATCGCTCGCAATCACCGAGGTTGGTCCATTCAAGTCAAGCGTAGATACCTACAGTATCGAGGGAGTTCCATATCCAGTTCTCTACTTGAAGGAATCCTTCCACATTGATGCATTGCTCACACAAAGCAACGGACAACCTGTTGGCGGAAAGTGTCTCAACATCTATCTCGACCCAGATGAAAACATTCGTCCAATTGCAACAATCCGCACAGACGACCTCGATGGAACAGTAGAATGGTTCAGTGGCGATCCACTGCAAAACCCAACACTCCGTGGTGTCGAACTGACCGGTGGAAAGAAGGAAGGTTTCAGAACGCTGAAGGTAGCGTTTGAACCGGATGTCAACGTACCAGGTGGCTGTGACAAAGACGTCGAGAATGTACTCAATGGTTCAGCCCTTGAGATGGAGGTTCTCGTTCGATCACGTGTTGATCTACAGGTTGAAACCAATTGGTACTATGGCGGTGAAGCAGGTGTTCCTGAAGGAACACTCATCATCGGTGAAGTAGCCCTCTTGCGCGACCGTCTTGACATCGCTATCGAGAACGAAGAGATTCAGTTCATTCGTCAATACCGTAACGAAAGTGGTGCTTGGGTCACCATGTCGGCTGCGACCAACAAGACCGTAACCAACGAGCAAGGAATTGCCCGTTTCGAGTGGAACTTCGATGGACGATCATGTGATGGTGTAGATTGCAGCGGAGAATGGCAAGTCATTGCAGTCTATGTGGGCAGTCAGAATTTCCAAGCCTCTCAGAACAATATCTCGTTTGCAGTAGATTACAAGGCTGCTACTGAGGTTGAATCCAAGGGCTTCTTCAGTCCAGAAAATGCTATGGCATTCAGCATTGTTTTGATGGCATTGCTCGTTGCGAGTGCGTTGTACTATCGTCGAGTAATGAGTCGACGACAGGTTCAATCTCTCAGAGGTATCCTAACCGACACAATGATGCAACTTGAAGCAAGCAACGAATACATCAAGATCATCTTTGACTGTTACAAGAACCTTGTACGCCACTTCCGAAAGTATGGCTTCATGAAGAAGGTTTACGAAACCACTCGTGAATTCGAGGCTGCGGTTCGTACTGCGTTCAACATGGTTCCACCGCAACAACTTGATGCGTTCCTCACCATCTTTGAAGAGGCTCGATACTCCGATCACAACATTGGAGTCATGCAACGCGACCAAGCGATTTCAACGCTAGGTGCAATCACAACCTCGATCACTAGTGCACTTGGTGAGGACACACAGATCAAGCGATACGAAGCAACTGGCCTTTACGACAAGCAGACCAAGGCCGGAGAGTTCGTTGCTGCTGATGGTTCCCTGCGTCAAGCAGGTATCGTTGAAGGCGAATCTACCGATTTCAAACTTTGAAGCTGAATCGTTGGTACTGAATGTTGGTACGAGCCAACCTTCAAGGGCAGGATGCGCTCTCGCAAGGTTATGGAAGACTGGAAGTTACTCATCGACCAAGCCATGCAAGTAGAGACAAACAATACGATTGAAGCACACAAAATATACGGTGATGCTGTTCGTTCAGCTCTTGCTCAAACACAAATGCTTCTTGGAGATTTAGAGGCTGCTCAGGTCATTGAAGCACTCTACGGTGCACTTGTTGCTTACTCCCAACAGGTCATGCTACGAATGAAGGCAGAAGACCCAGAAGTTGGAGGCGTAGATCATGCCTTCCGTGCTGGACAAGCGTATGGCGTATCCTGTGTTTTGAATCACCTCATCGACCAATTGACCGATGTAGCAGGGATTACCGCATTGGGTGCACTTGATGATTTCTCGGACACCCTTCATGATGAGATTATCATCCAAGGTCGTGCAGCTGGACTTACTGTCGAATTGCTCGATGCAAAAGGCGAGATTCTTTTCGAATAGGTCCTGCATTCGCGTCGGTGCCTTCATAACGGGTTGGTTGGTCGCAAGACTGCCTCAAAGCATCGAGGGAGTCATATGAGCAAGCCAACACGAAAGACAAATGCCGATTTGGTCGGTCTAATCGACCAACTGAAAGCCCAGTCTCGTGACACAGGTGCTGCACTATGGCGAGATGTTGCTAAGCGCCTCTCAAAGAGTCGCAAAAACTGGGCCCAACCGAACCTAAGCCGCGTAACACGTTACGCTCCAGAAGGTGCGACAATTCTCGTACCTGGAAAGTTGCTAGGATCTGGTGAAGTCACAGGAAACCGCACCATCGCCGCCTACAGTGTCAGCTCCAGTGCACGAGCTAAGATTGAAGCCGCAGGTGGGCGTATTCTCACCTACGGTGAATTGATGAATGAAAATCCAAATGGAAACGGGGTGATTATTCTTGGATGAAGCAACCACCTACGTATTTGACGCTGATGGACTCGTCCTTGGACGACTCGCTTCAACCGTAGCAGACATGCTTCTCTCCTCAGCACGTGCTGACCGAGATGACAAGGTCGTCATCATCAATGCTGAGAAAGCAATCGTTTCAGGAAGTTCTCGTTCCGTCCTTCAGAATTATCACGACAAGTATGCGCTGAATCACGCACGCAAGGGGCCTTATTTCCCACGTATGCCTGACATGATTCTAAAGCGAACAGTCCGCGGTATGCTCCCGTATCAACGAAAGAGCAGTGGACGCCGAGCCCTACGCAATCTCCGTGTTGAGATCGGATGCCCGTCTCATCTTTCGTCCGACCTTCCAGAAGGTCACGTCGAAGGTGATGCAAGCAACATTCGCAAATCCTTGCCAGAAAGTTTCGTCCGTTTGGGCGATATCAGTGCAAGCCTTGGTGCGCCTGCGCACCGATGGACTGGAGGTGAACAATGATGGCACGCAAGAAGAAATCCGTTGAGAGTTCAGGAAAGCGCAAGACAGCAATTGCACGAGCATCTGTCAAGGCTGGTAAAGGACGAATCCGAGTCAACAGCGAACCTATCGAAATCCTACAACCAGCACTTGCACGACGCAAGGCCATGGAACCACTCATTATTGCAGACGCCATGAACCGTTTGTCAAAGGTTGATATCAACCTTACAACAACCGGTGGTGGAATTATGGGTCAGACAGATGCCATTCGAACTGCTATTGCCCGTGGACTTGTCCATTACAATGGTGGAGCGGAAGGAATTGATGAAGAACTTCGAGATGAATATCTACGATTCGATCGAAGCCTTTTGGTCAACGACCCACGTCGCAAGGAACCGAAGCACCAACTTGGTCGTGGTGCTCGCCGCAAGAAGCAAAAGTCGTATCGATGAGGTGAACAAAAGATGATTATTCCTATCCGTTGTTTTAGCTGTGGTACCGTTATCGCTCACAAGTGGGATGAGTTCAACAACAAACTTGCCGAAGGAACCAGCGTCAGCGATGCACTCGATGACGTTGGTCTTGAACGCTATTGTTGTCGACGTATGTACGTTGGACATATCGATCTAATCGAAGAAATTGTCCCGTTCAGTGCTCAACACAAGTGAGGAGATTCACGGGCCTGTGGGTTAGCTTGGCCTATACTTGGCGGCTGGGGGCCGTCAGACCCCAGTTCAAATCTGGGCAGGCCCACTCCTCACGAGTTTAACCGAACAATTAGTCCTGTGAGCCTTGCATTGATATGGCTTGAACGCTAGCATAAGGCATGCGCTCACGTGCAGTCGTTCTGATTCTCCTACTGTTTGGTCTATCTTTATCGCCGATGGTTTCCTCAGATTCCACCATTTCAACCAGCACAACTTGGAGTGGCAATGTTGTTCTTAGTGGAAACGTAACCGTCGACTCATCCTCAACCCTCGTCCTCGAGCCTGGCACCACCGTTGATGCCAAAACCTACTGGTTACAGGTTGATGGAACCCTAGAGGCTACCGATTCGACTTTCATGACAACTGAAACCTCAACCAGTTTAGGCTCCACAGGTGCTGGACTGTGGGGTGGGATTTCTGTATCTTCGAGTGGTAGTGCAGTTCTCTCAAATGTTACGATTTCGGGTGCAGAATCCGCATTGGAAGTTCACGGGGATGCAACGATTCACGAATCAATCTCAATTTCGAACAGTTACATTGGGTTCGACATTGGCTCCTCTGGAGTTGTCGACGCTGAGAATGTCACAATGACAACGATTGACATCCAGGCTGTTGTGAATCATGGAACACTCTCCATAGATACAGGATTATTCACCAACACTGCAACAGGGATTCTTTCAACGTTGAGTCTTACTGCGAATGATGTATCCTTCTTCAACACAGGAGTTGCAATCGATATCGTATCAGGTTCCGCTGATGTAGTGGGACTGGGTCTTGAAAACGTCAGTGTAGGGGTTGGCTCAGATTCAGGAGCGACAACGGTGATTTCGAGCGTTTACGGCCAACATGTTGCCCTTTTGATCGATGGGACCGATGCTGATGATTTGACAGTCACAAATGCTCTTGTTTCTGGTGAACGTCTTCTTTGGGGAACAATGGATAGCATCACGATATCAGATACGAATTTCACACAGGAAACTTCTGGTCGTGCTGTTCTTGATCTTCGCTGTCTTGTCGACTGTAATTTAGATCATGTCTATGTTCACGATGCAGATGTTGGCATGGATGTCGATGGATCGGGAATCACGACAGTTACAAATTCTGAAATCCACGCAGATCAAATCGGATTGAGGGCTTCTGGGACAGGCTTGCTTATTGTCGAAGCATCTATTCTTACAGCAAATGAAACAGCGCTCTCAATTTCAAGTCTTGATTCAGAAATAAGCACTTCAACAATCTCATTACATGATGGAATAGGGCCAGCAGTATCCCTCCTCGAAGGAAACCACGAGTGGAACACAGTTGAGATATCAAAGCCGTATAGCAGCCTTGACACAACATCGCTTGGACTTGAGGCATGGTACTCAACTATCGAATCCACATCTTTGACAACCAATGGGTTTGCTTATGGTGCTGAACTCGAAGATACATCATTGAATGCCGGAGTAGGTTCTTTCATCAATGGTAAATCCCGGGGCCTGCATGCAATTGATTCCCATATTTCGATTGGTTCGCTCACAACTACAGCTCAAGAGTACGGAGTTGTCTTAGGTGAATCAACGACTGCACATTTTACAGAATGGACTGCCAATCTTCACAACACACCGCTCCTCCTTGAAGATGAATCATTAGCATACATACGTGAATTTACGCCTCTCAATACGGCCCAAGGATCAAGTGATGCGATTGGTGATGGAACCCTGCTACATGGAGGCTCAACCTCAAGTACCATATCGACCTCAAATTCAGGCTATCTTTACGAAACACTGGTATCATTTATCGATGTGAATAACCAACCGATTCAAGCAACGTCCCATGCTTATGGCTTTACATCTACCGCGGATTCAAACGGTATTGCTTCGTTACCGCTACTCGCATCAGGGACGATGGTTGAGGTTCTTTTCAACGGTCAAGGTGTGAGTACAGAACTGTTTGGAAATCAGCAGGGACAAAGTGTTCAAATCATCGCACTTCCAGAGGGGGATTGGAATCTTCCTGCTTCATCAACAATCGTATTAGGAGCGAGACCCGATGGACAACCACATCAGTTGGATGGTGATCTAACATTTGGTTCAAACGCTCATCTCAAACTGATTGATACGACATTAGTTGTTGCCCCCTCCTCGACAGTTGATTTGGGCACTTCAGGAACTTTGACCGGCAATAATGGTGCTCTAAATGCAACATCTCTGGTGCTGAGTGTACAAGCCACTCTTGTATCGGAAGGCCAAGGTCTGGAAATCCAGTCACCCGTTCAATGGTCGTGTTCTCAATTGCAGAGTATAACGAACATCCGATTTATGTCGACAATTTCACTAGCTCCGCTGTGTGAAGTTGAGATGCTTGGTGGTCAAGCGAGTGAAGCAATTACAATTGGATCCGGGGCCTCATTTTCTTTAATCTCAACATTGAATATCGAAGTTCTCGATAAGGGTGCTCCTGTTGAAGCGGCAACCGTAATCGTCGGAGGCCAAACGGTCCAAACAGATTCACTTGGGGCTGCGATGGTACAAACCACGGCACGTAGTGTTGACTCTCAAGGAGACGTTCAGGAAGGAATCAAGACGGTTACAATGCAGATTGGTTCATTCACTGAATTTTATGCATGGAATTCTCAAATCTCCACT
>VMHT01101712.1_pt1 | contig 13968 bp, 12 predicted proteins | sample 4693611 | NCBI WGS metagenome assembly VMHT01 (sample SAMN12280063, study PRJNA550983) | marine metagenome | isolation source: seawater sampled from same location over 5 years 0.02-0.2 micron viral filtrate | place: USA: collected off the coast of southern California halfway between the port... ... | reverse complement strand
TTTGGGACAATGTCTGCGTTATTTTATGAAAGACATGCGAACTGCAACCGCCATTGTGTTAGATTCTGACGACTTGGGAACTACTACCACACTTGAAGCATTTGGTGTGAAGAACAATAATATTTATGTACCAAATTGGTTCCAGAACACAACAGAATATACACAAATGAAGGAAAGGGATGGAAATCTATCAGCTTTTCCAATATCTATCGACAATTTTCTGAAAGCTTGGTCTGAGACAGAAGACGATATTAAATTTAAAAAAAAATTGTTAGAAGAATTTAAAAACACCAAATTTGAGCACAAAAGACCGGCAAAAGTCAAAGAAAAATCTAAAAATATAAAAAGGTGCACGAATTTCAACTTTATTTATCTCGATTTTTGCAACTTATTTGAACCAGTTATTGGCTTTACTAAAAATGGTAAAAAGGGTGATTATGGTGGAAAATTCATATATAACGCAAAAGGGGAGCTCAAGGCTTCAAATTCCAAGACTGTCGCAAAATTATTCGAATATAAAATGTTCCCAAAAGATTCGTTCTTTGTTTTCGCAGTTACGGGTAGTTTAAGAATTCCCAGGCCGGGCAAGATTGACTCAGCGGAACTTCTCACAAAATATAAGAAAGAGATTATGAAATTGGCCAAAAAAAACGATTACAATATGCGTCTCGACCAATATTTTATCTACAACCGATTTCACCAACAGGGTGAAATAGACGAGACATTGGCACATCGAAATCCATATGACACACCAGATGATATGTTACAACATATTCAGAGTACGTCGAACAAAATGTTTTTTATGTCCTTTATTGGGGGGCCCAATGACAATTTCAAAGAAAAAATTGATAAATGGGATGCCTTTTTTCAAGAATGTGATGGTAAATCATGTAAAGTCCAATTGGGTCATCGAGAATGCTTGTACCAAAAAGGTAGAGATGTTAAACATTTAGCAAAACCATTTTGTAATTATCGAATCACAGATTGGTATTGTCTATCATCATCTGACTGTGAAAATAACAAGATGTGCTTCGCAAAATCTCTCTACAAATTTAAAAGTGTGCCGACACATTTGAAAAATATAGCTTCTTTAGAAAAATTTTCTAAGTGGAACAAAGTGCGAACGAACAAAAATTTATTTCGACTTTTTACCAACAGCGCCAAAGACGGTATTACGGATATTATTTGGATTACCAACGTTATAAAAGAAACACAAAAGAAAAGAGAAAAGGGAGCGAAAATCGTCAAAGTAGGTAAATACAGTTTTGAACTGGATGGTGTATATTATTTTGAAACACCCATTAAAAATGGAAATTGCAGTATCGAATTGATATTTAAAGATGTAATTGGAATTCATTTTTCAGACTCAACTCTCACCAAAAAACAATCCGAAAAATTTAAATATTCCGAATTGAATAAATCAGTAATATTGATAAACGTCCGTGATTTAAAGAAAGAAAATAATAAGTACATATTCTCAAAGGATGCTTTAGAATATCCCATTGATGATATAAATGAATATTTCAAAGAGGAATCGTCGGAAGAGGAGGAATCTTCAGAAGAGGAGGGGTCATCGGAAGAGGAGGAAGAGGAGGAAGAGGAGGAAGAGGAGGAAGAGTCGGAAGAGGAGGAAGAGTCGGAAGAGGAGGAAGAGGAGTCGTCAGAAGAGGAGGAGTCGTCAGAAGAGGAGGAGTCGGAAGATGAAAGCAAAGAGACATATCCTCCTCCAAAATTGGGCCTCCGTATTGAAGTACAAAGTGACATGGATGATGGCACTAAAAAATGGTTTGGTGGAAAAATAATTAAATTGATACGAAATAAAATTACAATAAAGTGGGATGATAAAACCTATAAAAACGAAATTTATACCATTGACAGGTATAATACTGAAATGGGAGAGGGTACCATGAGACCGGAATCGGGTAACAATAATTCATCATCAGATGATTCAAATAACGATGATTCAGATGACGATGATTCAAATAAAGATGATTCAAATAACGATGATTCAGATGACGATGATTCAGATGACGATGATTCAAATAACGATGATTCAAATAAAGATGATTCAAATAACGATGATTCAAATAACGATGATTCAGATGACGATGATTCAGATGAAGAAGAAAAAGAAGAAGAAGAAAACCCCCCACCACCACGAAGGAGTAACCGAGAAAGAAAACCAGCTAAACCCAAAGACCCGTATTACAGAACTCACTAGAAGAAACGGGCAGAGACACCCAAAAACATTTTAGGACATATAACAAATAACAAATAATTAGCACATATATTATTTATAATATTCCCATACTCCTCTATTCCCCCAACTATGAGTACCGATACTAGCATGCAACAGGATGTTGTGAATGCTCTATTTCGTGATGTCTCATTAACCCGTCAAGCTTTATATTCATATGACGATTGGGTTTCCCGAATTATCCCTGAAACAATTAACAATCATCGTCCTGTGACAGTGAAGGCCGAGTTGGATTGTTTTGACTCATCAGTGGAAGCAAATATAATTCAAATAAAATCTCCCCGTTTCGGTCTTCCATCTTGCATAGAAAAGAATGGTGATATCCGTCGATGCACTCCAATGGAAGCCCGTAATCGTGATTTGATGTATTCATCTCCAATGTATGTAGACATTCATCATACTTTTCCAAATGGAAGCAAAATCCACAAAGATGTATTTTTTGCACGAATACCTGTGATGGTACGTTCTTCATTATGCGCATTAAAAGATGGCGATGATTATAAGAATGGAGAATGTCCTCATGACCCAGGTGGTTATTTCATAGTGAATGGTCGTGAAAAGACACTAGTTGTCCAGGAGCGCATATCACCAAATATAATTTTCTGTTTTTCACCCAAAGATTGTGTATATCATGCTGAATATGATTCTGTAACGCATCGTGTCTCAACGATGCGTATTACTGTGCGTAAGTTTGGTTCTTCACCATTTCGTGTAACACTTGCAGGTATAGAGACCGAGATACCAATATTAATTTTATGGAGAGCACTTGGTGGTGATGAAAATGCTTGGCAATTGTATATAGAGCCTGAAGATGCTCATCAATCTATAGAAGATGCATCAGTTGCCATGACTAAAGATGCTGCATTAAAATGGCTTTCCGATTTTTGCGGTGAACCGCTTCAATTACTTTCACGAAAAGTGTACCCAAATATGCCCGATAACATGAAATGTTTACAGTTATGTCTTCAATGGTCATCATATTTGGATTGTCTCCATGGACGTAAAGCATTTGATGACCGTGACCATATGAATTCTAAACGTTTAGATACAGCAGGTGCCATGTTAGGTACAATGTTTGTTCATTTATTTCATCAAATGTTAAGTAATATTCGTAAATCTGCTACTGCTTTATTAAATAAGAATAAGAAATTGCGTGCACATCGTTTAATTCAACCTCAACATATAACTGATGGTATTAAGTATGCATTAGCAACAGGAAATTGGAAAATAAAGGGTTCATCATTTGCTGGTCGAGTGGGTGTCTCCCAACTTTTGAACAGGAATACTTATATTTCTTGTATTTCACAATTACGTCGTGTCGACACTGGTATTGATTCACAACAAAAGATAATTGCTCCGCGTCTTTTACATGGTAATGCATGGGGATATATGTGTCCATCTGAAACACCAGAAGGTGGTCCATGTGGATTAGTCAAACAGCTGGCACTATCAACATACATAACAACACAATGTGAGACGACTACTTTAATGAATATTGTCGAAAAATATTTGGTGGGTAATTCAAATAAATTTGTTTTTCATAATGGTGCACCAATTGGATGTACTAGTGACCATAATGCTCTAGCAGCTATATTAAGAAGAGAAAGACGTTCACGTACAATACCATCGGACACTTGTATTGCTATAGATGGCCAAACATTATATATTTGGACTGATTCTGGCCGAGTATCAAGACCAGTTTTCGTAGCAAATAACGGCAGGATACTTATTACTCCTGAAAATGTAGTTGATTTAAAAGCTGGACGTTTAAAATGGGACGATTTATTTTCTCTTGGTGTCGTTGAAAATCTTTCGATTTATGAAGAAGAAAGTGCATTGATAGCTCTTAGTCCGGAAGAATTGACTGTTGAACATACCCATTGTGAACTTGACCCTGCTCTTATTTTAGGGACATTGGCATCGACAATTCCTTATCCAGACCATAATCAGTCACCTCGTAATGTATATCAATGTGCTATGGGTAAACAAGCTATGGGTATATATGCTACTAACTATGCAAATCGATTTGATACAAATGGTCATATTATGCATTATCCTCAGAAACCATTAGTCACTACTCGTGTGGCTAAAGCATTGAAAGGTGATGACTTACCAGCTGGTATGCAAGCTATTGTTGCCATTATGTGTTTTGGTGGATATAATCAAGAAGATTCGTTATTGTTTAATCGCTCTGCAATTGAAAGGGGTTTTGGGCGTTCAACTACATATCGAACATATACACAAAGTAATTCATCGACACGACAAGTGCCTGCTTCTGAATTTAAAAAACAGGAAACATATGGTAATGTGACGAGTTGTTTAGATGATGATGGATTACCTCGTTTGAATACACCAATCAAAAAAGGTGATGCCATATTTTGTAATGTAACGAAGGGTAAAAAACATCCTCATATTGTTAAAAATAAAAAATCGGATGGTGTTGTGGATAAAACTATACTTTTTCAGAATACAAATGGTGGCCAAACTGCAAAAACCCGCATTCGTGAACAAAGAATACCACAGGTTGGTGACAAATTCTGTTTGACACTTAGCAGCTACGTGATGACGAGCAACGGGTGGGTGCAATTGAGAGATATCACGCCACAGCACAAAGTTGCGACACTTCGAGACGGTCAGTACCTGGATTACGTCCATCCCACGAACAAGTACATCTTTGATTGTCACGACGAGGAACTCTACCACCTGGACGCTCAGCAGGTGAAAATCATTTGCACCAAAAATCACAAACTTTATGTTAACAAAAGAGACAGAAAAGAATTTGAGTTTGTCGAGGCAAAAGATGCATTTGGTAAGAGAGTGCGACACAAAAAAGATGCCACAAACGACCGCTTGGACCAAGAATCCGTGAATCTGCACGGTGTTCAGTACAATATGGATGCATTTTTAATGCTTTTAGGTGCTTTTATTTCAGATGGGTATGTTGACACTGGGAAAAAGCATCGAAGAATTTCGATTTGTATGAAAAAGATTAGAAAAAAGGAATTTATCCAGTGCGCTCTGGATGAACTGGGCATCCATTACAACATAAGACCCGACCGTGTTCATATTGGAGCAACACATCACAACTTGGTCGATTACTTTGAGGTATTGTCGGTCGGTGCCGCGAATAAGTTCCTTCCACAGTTCGTATGGGAGTTATCACAACGACAATCCGTCATACTGATGAATGCACTACTACAAGGAGACGGCTCGTACAATAAAAATGGTTCGGCCGGGTACTACACCTCTAGCAAGCAGCTCGCAGAAGATGTGCAACGTCTGGCGCTTCACTGTGGGTGGTCTGGCACTATTAAACTATACACAGGTCGCGAAGCTGGGCACGAGTCATTTATTCGTGGTAGAAAAATCACCTCAAAATACGACGCGCTTGCGGTTCGCATTGTCAAAAAGAAGAACAACCCACAGGTGAATCATAGCCATGTCCATCAACAAACTCGTCAAACCGAGGAGTACATTCGCTACACGGGACAAGTGGGGTGCATTGAAGTTCCAAAGACCCATTTGTTCTTCTACAAAGAAGACCTTTACTCTCCACCCTGTTGGACAGGCAATTCGTCACGCCATGGGTAAGTTTGTTTTACATTTGTTTATGTTCTCCACTCTTCTTTAACTAACCACTTTGGCCGCGGTCAACACTTTGTAATTTCTTACAGCCAAAAGGGCACAATAGGCATGATGTATTCACAAGAGGACCTCCCATTTACCGCGGAAGGCATCGTGCCAGATTTAATCGTCAATCCACATGCCATTCCTTCAAGAATGACGATTGGACATGTTTTCGAGTGTGTATCGTCGAAATTAGCCACATTAACAGGTCAAAGGGTGGACGCCACAGCCTTTTCACACGAACCGGTTGATGCTATATGCCAAATGTTAAAAAAAGCTGGATATTCTGAGGACGGTAAAGAAGTTATGTATCATCCTCATACAGGGAAAGCTTTAAAATGTAGAGTGTTTATTGGACCAACATTTTATCAAAAATTGAAACATATGGTGTCAGACAAAATTCATGCTAGAGCTAAAGGAAAAATTGTTGGATTGACAAGACAGCCTGTTGACGGTAGAGCAAATGGTGGAGGATTAAGGTGGGGTGAAATGGAAAGAGATTGTGGTGTCGCTTCTGGTGCATCGGCTGTATTGCATGAAAGAATGATGTTATCATCGGATGCATATACTGCACCAGTTTGTGAAAAATGCGGTTTGATTGGTACTGTTATTGCTGATACTTTTGGTGAATTAATATGTGCATCTTGTCGTGAAAAAAATATACATAAAATACCTATGACATATGCCGGCAAATTATTGATGCAGGAATTAATGTCTATGGGTGTATCGCCTCAATTTGTGTTGAAAAATAATAAATTTTAGTTTGTACAAAGTTGGTCGATATACTCTTTTAATTATTATCGATTATCATCTATAATTACTGTTATCATATGAATACAATTACTTTATAATATAATGTATTCATATTAAAATCGAACATTTGTTTCTTTATTAAAATATATATGACCAACAGGTACTACCGGTAAAATATTTACTCTTGGGTTATATTTACTCATATGTAAAGCAACACGCGTGACACCAAATGCCATTAATTCAATGAACGGCATTTCAAATGAATGTTGCATGGACACATCCCAAAAAACTACCTGTGACCCAAATCGTATTTCAGTTCGACCACCCATTTTTTTATGCATCTTCCGTAATTTCCGTAACATTTCCAAGAGTATATCAGGTGTCATTTTAGAAACACGAAATATAATCTCAAAATTTTTATAACCACCAATGACAGTAAGAAGAGTTTCAAATGGCCACAATGTGGGCGTCCATTTATTTGCTTCTCTTAATGTTGTAATACCATTCCACTTCGAATTTTTCTCACGACAACCACAACATGTTGAGCAAATATCGGCTTGTAAAAATGTACAACATCTCGAACATATATGTGGGTCTATATGTTGTACATTTTTATCATATATATCAAGCCATCGAATACCGAAAGCATCTCGAGCTGAACCTACAAATATAACACGTAAGATAGAGTCATTCGATAGCCATCGTTTACAACTTTCTATACTATTTATGCTTTCGGCACTCTTTTGAATGGTACGATTAACCCACAATTTGTGAAATTGTATCCATGTTATTATGCAATTATGTCCATATGTATCAAATATGTCGCGTAACATCTCGTAACTTTCAATATTACGAATACTGGGTGGGTCAAAACATACAACTTCCGCACACTTAAACACACTTGATGAAGGTGCACCCGCCTCACCACCTGAACCATGACAACCGGAAGCAAACCAAGAACCTATCGTGATATTGTCAGAACCTGGATGAGAAGGAAATGTGAGAGATTGAGATTTGTAGTAATTAGCAACTGTTTCAATTGTTGTCCCTGCTGCCCAACTTCCATCGGTACGACGTCCTGTGAAATTAAACATGTGTAATACGGGAGAGTTGGCAGATTTGCGCATTAAAAAATATCCCCAGCCGCGGCCAACTACTGTTGGAGGTTCTTTAAACATTGATAGTAATTCCATAGAATCACAAGCTCGTGGGGATTTGCCGCAATTGCCGGAACGAATTATTATTCGTATCATTGGAGTTCGGGCCATGTATAAAAATACTAATATTATCAATGAAAGAGCTAATTGTTTCATTGATAATAGAATAATGAAAATAGGAATTGTCAATGTGTGTATAAGCCAAAATATTAGAAAGTATCTCATTTGTGTATGATATATATATTTCAATACTGTATATATAGATAATTATATTTAATATATGTTAATCATTTATTAATCAAGAATAAGTTTGAATAGAATAGAGAATATAAAGATGGAATGTCTCTGGAATTCATCGGCTATATGTTTGAATTTATTCAAAGCTATACATCATACAAATCCTATGGTCAATATCACATTTGACGAACATGGTGTTCATATAATGTCAATGGATATGAGCAAAACATCTTTAGTGAAACTATTACTGACGCCAAATAGCTTTAAAAAATATAAGTGTATTACACCAATAACTGTTGGTATGTATACTGAAACAATGGTAATGATATTACAGAAGGCAAAGAAGAATGAACTCATATGGAAAGCACACGACAACATGGCACTCTCAATTATTTTTTTGAATGATGACCAAAAATGTGAATTTCGTCTTCAGGCTATCGATATTGATGAAGAACATTTAGATATACCGGAATTAAATGATAATATTTTAATCAAAGTCGAATCAAACGTTTTGAGAGAATGGACAGATAAAGTACTGATGGCGAAAAATGATGTATCTTTTGAAATTTCGGAAAGCAATTTTGTGTGTTCGGCAAGTTCTACAGAATTGGGAAAAGTCATACATTCGGAACCAATGAATGGTAAGCGAATTGATACTGTTGCAGTTAGAGAAAATGTGAATATTACATTATCTTTTCAGGCTACTAAATCTATGTTAATTTTTTCAAATTGTGGGGAGATGTCTATTATTGGCTTTTCTAATCAACAACCATCTCGTTTGAAAGTAGAACTAGGTGATGGTTCTTATTTGTGTCTATATGTAGCGCCTAAAATTATAGACGAAGATTAAAAGAAAAAAAAAATAACATGCTTAATTATGTTTTGTTTTGTTCAGATTATTTGTACAAGATTGTAACCCATCTTCATAGTTTTGAAGTTCATTTTGCTCTTCTGTTGTCAATGATGTAAAATCATTGGTAGTAACATGACCATCCAATTGTTGCAATGCACTAAATAAAGCATGTGACAATGTAGACCATCCATTACAATTTTGTTCAATATGGTCAACAACTTTGTCCGCTAATTTCTCAGCAACTAATCGAGAACCATCTTCTACTGGTAAACACTCATAATTCAATAATGTTTTGGTTTCCCATCCACTTTTACCTGGAGAACAAAGTACAATTTCTTGACTATTTGACATCATAATCTGTGATTTGCGATAGATTTTCATCCAAGATTTGACTGAAGATTCGCGACCTGTATAACAGACTGGTTCGACTCTCCAACACGAAGAAGGTTGACATTCATATCTTTTAAATTCTTCATGGTCAACTGTTACATGAAAAGCATCGCCATTATTGTAAAAGGGTAGTAAAGGGACCCACATCTTATGAACAATAACAGCAGACTTTGGATTATTAAATACTTGACCATTTTCAGAAAACCAATCATCATTTTTATAAACAAACGATTCCAACGAAATTTTATCAATAATACCAACTATACCAGGATGAGAATTCAGAAAATGTAATGAATCTAATTTCCAACGACCATTATGACAACAGGATGTACATTTCATTCCGCGCTCATAAAGAAAACGTTCCAAAACAGGATAGCTCCAATAGCCGGCAAAATTGCAAAAATTAGAAACAGAGATGTTCGATTCTTGGGCAAGTGTCGCGGCTATGTCATGTAGACAGGATGCAGAAATGGGATAGAGTAAATGTTCGATGCAAGATAGTGCAGTTTGACCGTCATCTTCCTTTAAGTCAGACATATTGGAGGTTGTAAATGTAAATATATATATTCTTTATACTATATTTGGGTTTTATTCGAATATGTCTTAACTATTCTTCAGTATGTGGAATGTATTTTGCGATTCGAAAACCTTTATTTGTTAGTTCTTTCAATAATAAGTCATATTTGTCTTTCTGATTGTCCGTCATTAACAATAACATTGGCTCTAATTTGTAGCGGATGTAACGTGCTTTGCGAATGGATTGCCAGTCGATTGTTTCGATTTTTTTTTCGGATATATGCCAAAACTCTTGCATTATAATATCTATATTTTGGATTTTTTGCCGTTGTTCATATGTTTCTGACACATGTTTTTCAAATGTAGAGATTTCATTATCTAATTTATTTAGTCTATCATTGCGCAAAGTTTCTTCGTATTCTAATTTTTGTTCAATTATTTGCTTTCTTCTTTTATTCTGTGTAGAGCATAGTTGAGATTCCAAATCTATTCTGGACTCTTCGAACCCGAAATTGATTGCAATGCGTTCACTTTCGTATTCTGAGCGCTTTGAGCGTATTTTGTCGTCCAAATCTTCGGTTGGTAAAGTTGTTTGGGTGATGTCGACGAATTTTCTTTTGGGCATATTAATATTTGTTGTTAATGAATTTATAGTAGTGAGTTTAGAATAGATATTGTTGGCATTATATTACGATTTTGACATATATTAGGGGTCGGATAATAGTAAAATGTCTACACTTAATTTATTTGAACAATCGGATGGTGTTGTGGGTAAATATTGGTACTATACTGGTGGACATGAATCAACGATATGGAAATGCGTTGGTATATCCCAGGACAAAAAAGGTGTGTTGTGCTATGTATTTAGTAGTGAAAAACGAGAGAAAAATAAATTTGTACGTGTAGACATTTTTGATAAATACAGAGGAAAATACTGGCAAGAAAGAGATGGTCCGGACGATATACGTACGAAATACCCGGCACCGTCACCAAAACCATGTAATATACTATAATTTTTAAAAATGGGTAAAGATATCAAATAAAAAAAAACAAGTAACCACATTAAGTTTAATAAAAATATCACTATTATATTATTAGTAAATATCACTACTATATTTCCACACTCATCGATTTTTTCTGTGCACATGATTCTAACATTTCTATACATGTATCCATAACATCTTTAGAAATATGACGAGTACCCCAGAAAACATCCAGAGCATCTATTGAATCAATTTCAAGCAAATCATTTTGAAAAATATTAATAGGTTCTATAACACTCACATTTTCACGCATTTTGCGCACATTTTTGCGCGCAATTCTACTCTGATTTTTTTTTTTTTTAATCCACCACCCACAATCCCTGATATATTATATCTAACAAATTCGTTATTACCACAAACATAACATTTTTTTGCATTATTACTACGTTGCATAACACTACATGATTTTCTTGCACATACTTTATTCTTCTTTCCGCGCATATCATTTATTTTCATTTTAATAGGAAATACGTAGTTACAATTCCAGCAACGAGTAGCACCATTCCACGACTGACGTTTTTTACAAACGGCACACTTTTTCCATTTGAACACCTTAAATTCTTCAGAAACACATTTGGATAACTTTGGCATGATTAACAACCTCAAAAACGACTTTTTAACTTTTATCGACGACAACAGGATATTTATAAGAAGTAGAAATAATTTATTTTTTTTTATTAAGCGAAATATTATTCAGATACCTTATCTTTTTATTTCTAGACACTTACCAAATATTTTCAAGTGTTATTGTTCTTATAACTTATTATTGCTTTATGAACCTAGAACTTTTATTGTTATGATGAGTATCTTTATATTTCTAGACACTTACCATTATTTTTAGACACTTACCAAATGATAGTTACTGTGTCATTGCTCTTAGAACTTTTTATTGTTATGATGAGTATCTTTATATTTCTAGACACTCACCAAATATTTTTCATATGTTATTGTTCCTTTAGAACTTTTTATTGCTTTATGAACCTAGAACTTTTTATTGTTATGATGAGTATCTTTATATTTCTAGACACTTACCATTATTTTTAGACACTTACCAAATATTTTCAAAGTCAACTTTTTATTACTTTACCCTGCTTTATGAACCTAGAACTTTTTATTGTTATGATGAGTATCTTTATATTTCTAGACACTTGCCAAATGATAGTTACTGTGTCATTCATTGCTCTTAGAACTTTTTATTGTCATGATGAATATCTTTTTATTTCTAGACACTTACCAAATGATAGTTACTGTGACATTGTGATGAATATCTTTTTATTTCTAGACACTTACCAAATGATAGTTACTGTGACATTGTGTGTCATTCATTGCTCTTAGAACTTTTTATTCTTATGATGAGTATCTTTTTATTTCTAGACACTTACCAAATTTTAGTTGCAGTGTTATTACTCTTTCAACTTTTAATTGTTATGATGAATATTTCATATTAAAATTCTCTTTTTATTTCTGGACACTTACCTATTGTTGTAATGAGTGTGTGTACTATATAAATGTTGTGTGTGTGTTCTATATGAATCTGTTTTTGGATTATTGTTCAGGTTTGCGTAATTCGTTGGTTAATGTTGCTACATATACAACAACGAAAAGTGAAACAAATGAAAATAAAAAAGTTCCGGTATCACCAGCGGCGCTCGATTTTTGTTATGATTGTATGAATGATTTTTGTGTGAATACCACAGAAGATATTTCTGACTGGCTAATCATGGAAAGAATACATCAAAATCAATTTAAACGAAAATTTTATTTTTGCAAAAATGAATGTTTTCAAGAATGGTTAGAAGAATGTCGTTTATTAGGTTTTGTAGATAATTACACTTTGGTTCCATTTTCAGAAACAACTTCCATTTCCACTTCTTCAAGAGCTATCGCTTCAACATCTGAGCGCCTATTTTCTAAATAATTTTCACGTATATTTATTATCATAACAGTACTAAGAGTAATAATATTTACAATATTACAAAAGAAAGTCATTATAGGAACAAAAATACAGAGAAGTGCGCTAAGCCATGCAATCAATATTAATGTACCACGTGTATATTTCATTTACAATATTTATTCCTACTTAAATAATCGTTCTAGAAACTTCTCTCCATTTAACACCAAATGGTAAATTATCCCTAAGCCACTGTTCTCCATGTATTTCAATTTTTTGTTTCAATTGAGCAACTGATGTTACAGAAACTGCAGCTAATGCAGCGACACTTTTTGGTCCAATCCCTTTAATTTGACTCAATGTTTTAGGCATTACTTTGACTATGGAATGATTATATATATTTTTCGACTGGCCATTTACATTCTTTTTAAATATAAGATTCATTCTTCTCCGTCTATTTGTGTTTCTAACGACATTTAACTTTTCATCATCAATGTGTTTTTCTTTACCTTTAATAAATGTCATATTCATTTTTTTATTGTGAACATTCCTCTCAGAGAGATTGTGAACATTCCTCTTTGATATATTCTGTACATTCCGCGCAGAAACGTTTTGAGGTGATGTCGATGTACTCTTCTCATCAACATATCGACAAATTTTCGACAGAGCTTTAGCATCATCAATTGCCACATGTGCATTATACTTTTGACTAAAAATACTATCATACAATTTTGGCTGAGAATATGACTTATATCCAGGTATCATTTTACGAAACAATTTCAACGTATCATATTTACGAATTGACGAAGGTATTGGCAACCCAGTACGCAAAGCACATCCTTCCAAAATTTTAAAATCGAATGAATTACCATTATGAGCTAACCAATCCTGACCATTTCCAAAAACAATTAAATCCCTCAAAGCCTTTTCCTCCGATACAAAGTTTGGACCATCACTAGGATGATTATGCCAATGAACAAAATCAATAGCCTTATTCCGCGGTGTTCGACGTAACCATATAAAAGGCGATTCATTGTGACGAAACATATCAGAAGAAACATTTTTCCGCATAACGAGAACACGAGACCAAAAATTAATAGTAGCGTCAGGTTTCTGATAATTTGATTCCAACCATTGATACAAATCATTCACAGAATTCAATTTAATATCCATTGGAATTGGATTAACAATACAACCAAAAAATTTTTCAGGTTGCTTCCATTTCACAGCTCCGACTTCTAATA
>VMHT01007914.1_pt1 | contig 13971 bp, 5 predicted proteins | sample 4693611 | NCBI WGS metagenome assembly VMHT01 (sample SAMN12280063, study PRJNA550983) | marine metagenome | isolation source: seawater sampled from same location over 5 years 0.02-0.2 micron viral filtrate | place: USA: collected off the coast of southern California halfway between the port... ... | reverse complement strand
GTAATCAGAACCTAGTGGATGTGCCGCATTCCACAATTCATAATCAACTTCATCATCTGCTAATGCAAACTGACTGATTACGAAAAAGTCTCTCCCTTTTGCCAATAACTCTCTACCCTTTTTGGTAAGGATAGCATCTACCGTTATTGATGAATTATCTAAATATCCCATAATGTGTTACCTTTTTGTATTTTCTTTGTTCCCTTATAAATATGATAAAAAATATTTTTAAGTTAATTTGACACCATGCCAAATTATTTCTTTTAAACCATTAATAAATATGAGGTTTCTAATAAATATGAAATTTTTATTAAAAAAGTTAATTTCCTCACTTCTTTCTGAATAATGGTTTTATTTTAGGTTTTTGATTTTTAGTTTTGATGTAATCAATATCCTCTTTTTTATCTATATCTAATAACTTTCTAATGTTTATTAATTTGTTTAACTTATTGTAATCTTCCAAAGCTTTATTGCCTTTTGGTACTACTATAAGTATATCATCCGGCTTAGTTTCTGAATTTAAATCAAAATCAGATTCTTCACTTTCAACAATATCCCTATGTGGTACAACTTTTCTACCCAATTGTTTTTCTAATTGAGCAATTTCTTTTCTCTTAATCTGTACTTCACTTTCTTGTGCTATATCAGGATTACGTTCTTTCTTCTCTCTCTGTTCCAATAAGATATCACCTTCAAAGAAAGTATGAACTTCTGATTTTCTAACTAAGTTTACTTTAAATTTAGTTTCCTCAGCTTTTCTGATTTGTTCTTTCTTTAATCTTTCGACCTTTTTTATTTGCAACTCTTTCTTTTGTTTTTTAATGATATCCTTATTGGCTGTTATTTTTCTCTTATCCTCTATACGTTTAACTTCTCTTTGTTCAAGTTCTGTTTTAGAAAACTTTTTAAGATTCTTAGAATTACCTTTACTAAACTCAGGATATACGTCATCTAAATACAATTGAAATTCAGCTCGTTTTTGTTTGAGTTCTTCATCAAATAAAATTCTTCTCTTTTCCTCATCTCGTTTCGCTTCATTTATTTCTCTTTCACGTTCTAAGTCAAGCTCTCTACGTCTTTTTTCTTCTTGCTCTAATCGGATTCGTTCTTTCTCATCTAAATCAGAAGCTCTAACAGGTTTAACACCCACAGGTTTTATTTTGATTACATTTTTTACTTCTTGTTTAGTAATCTTATCAATGAAATCTTCTTCTGATACCTTATCACTATCATCAATTCTACCACCACCCTTAACATTTTTAGGAGTATCAACTTCCTTTTCAACTCCTTTGATAATATCCTCTAACTCTTCTTCTTCAGATTTTATCTTAACTGGTGATAAAGGTCTAACCTTTAGAATTTCTTTTTCGTTCTTCAGTAGTTCTTTTGTTACCTTACCTATATCTTTAACAGGTACATCTTCTTTAGGTGGCAAATCTGGCATTATAAAATCTTCCAAACCAGCATCACCTACAAACTCATTTGGTTTAGGTGGTTTAGTTGGTGGTGGTGGTGGAAACGTAGGTTTCGTTCCCCCTTTACCTCTTGGACGTGGAGATATCTTACCGATTGGTGCTTTAGGTGTTTCTTTTTTTAATTTCTTCTTAGCCATTATTCACCTCTCCTTTTTGATTTATCTTCTCTTTCTTTTTTAATTTCTCTTCCTTTTTTAATTTCATCTAACGTGGGTTTAGGGAGTTCTAATTTTTTAATTAGTTCTCTATCCAACCCTCTATCTTCTATAAACTCTTCTCTTTCTTTTTTAGGAAGTTCAAATAATTTTTGAGCCAATCCACCAAATCTTTCTTTTTCAAATTCTTCTTTTCTTTCAACATTAATCTGCTGACCATCTAAGAATCTAACATCTCTTGGTAAATCTGGTTGGATGAATTTCTCTTCTTCTCTTTCTTCTATTTCTTTTTTAACCACTTCAGGGTTATTTACGATATCATACTCTTCTTGTCTAGCCTTTTCTCTGATACTAATATCTTCGGAGTTTTGTTTTCTTAAATCAAATTCAGCTCTTCTACGTTCTTCAATATTAATCAATCGCTGCATCTCTCTACGGAATTTAACTTTTTCTTTTCTGTACTCCATTCTTCTTTGATAGAATACTTCTTTAGAAATAAATAGTTCATCGATGTTAAGAGTTGTAAGACCTGTTAATACATCAACATCTAAATTACCTTCTTCTGCAGTTTGAGATGTATTGATTAACACATTAGGGTCTGCTTGGAATACTTCAATTACAGGTTTACCATCAGGCGTATCTGGTGAATTTGTTGTTAAAGAATCTGATGTCATTTTACAACCCAAATGTCTTAAATTAAATACAGCTAATGGTAATTCATCAGTTGATACTTGTGATGGGGAATACGATGATGAATACGATAATCCTAACGATGCTGATACTGATGAACTATAAAAATAATTTATACTTCGTGCGTACTTAGCAGGTCGTTTATTAAGAACAGTAGTTCCAATAGGGTCGTAATTCCACTTACCATTAGAACCTGTAATCCACCCTAATCCAAATCCAACATCACCTGATTGTGATGGGATTAAGATTGTAAATTTATATTGTGATGGTTTGTAAGGTATCTTAGCCGTAATCAAACCTTTATCTTCTAAATCCTTTTTAGTAACTTCTATAGAATGTGATACTTTTAATGGTGCATTATATAATGTAAAATCACCAACTACTCTATCAGGTGTAGTAAGTAAAATATCAGGAGTGTTGGTATAATCAGCCGAAGCACTTCTTTGATTTTCAATACTAATTTTAGTTGTGTAATCTTTGTAATCACCAATTAAATTCTGAGATTGTGTTAGGAACAACTTTGTACCATACGTTGGGTACTCGCCATTTCCAACCAATGATTGTGTTAAGAATAGTTGAGTTTTATGAGTTACATATGCAGCATCAAAACTAGCAGTTGCTCTTGGTATAACCAAACTATCAAAATTATCATATGTTGGATAAGTCATAGATGGTATTGGTCTAACTAATATTTTATCCTCTAATGGAGTTGTTTCCATACTAATATCTGGTGCAGCTCCACCACTTATTTCAGTTTCGTAAGTTGGATAAGTCCACTCTTGTTCAGGTCGTGCACTCATAGATACTTCTAATGGAGTGATGAACATCTGAGGTTCTTTATCAACTTGTTTAATTACTGTTTTATAAAATGGTTCTGTTTTAGTAAGTTTAGCTTTAGATTTAACTTTAGGTCTTTCTAAGATATGTGGTTCGATAATAATACCTGAGTTGTAATCAACCCTAGCTGGTATAGTTTGTCTAATCTGTTCAAATACAGAGAAATCATATCTTGCTAATATATCGATAGTACTATTGATTAAGTTCTTAGTACTATACTTTTTAAATACTTGCCTTCTTAAATAATCTAATTGTTCGTTCTGTTCTGTGAACCCTTCTCTTTGGTCTGGGTCACCAATGTAATCATCTACTTCAAAGAAACCTGTATGGTTGTATATATCTTCATTATACATTTTTGTAGCAGATAGATATACACCCAATTGATTAGAATCGTTTGGAGCTGAATCAAACTTAGATGTTTCTTTTCTTTGGTCAACATCCAACATGCCTCTTAATCGATTAGGTTCTATCCTAACCTTATTATTCATAATGTTGTTTGCACCAGCTGATGGTACTTTTGTATGATACTCATCGGTTACACCTCTTAAATCATCCGGCTCAAAGTTGTATAAAGAAGCAGATAATATTCTACCATCCAATACTGTTGATATTTTTTGATTAGGATGTTGTGATGGTTGTGAATCATATGATTGTACATTTTTTAATCGTGAATCAGGTAAAAATCTAAACTTCAAATCAAAGTAAGAAGAAGATGGTGAATTACCATGATATGATTCTCTTGATAATGTATGTTCATCAATTACAATATCCTTTAGTGGCTGTGCCCAATATCTTAACTCTTGTATCGAACCACTCATATATAATGCAGAGCCAGGAAAAGAATTAGGTAATGTTTTACCAACTGCTAATGTTCCACTACCAGTCCAAGCTGCGTTGTATGATGGTTCAGTAGAACCTGTAATAAATATACTTGCCGAATGAGATACAGTAATATCATCTCTACGATGTCTACGATAGATTAATTTATACTCATTATCTTGTGTGATATCATCTACTGATTTTTCTCTTTGAACAATTAACGTTCCCATCTTAGAATCAAATAAACTTATGTTGTTAATAGATGCGGATTTATACCCACTACTACCACTTAGATAAAAATGTATGTTACCCCTAACTCCTTTTCTAGCGGTAGATACATTTTCATATCTTACTGCGAACTTACTATCCTTATTAAAGATAGCAGTATCTCTATTCATATTTTGTTGAACTTGTAGTTCTATAGTATCAATAGGGTTCGGGTCTCTGTTTTTATATGTTATTGGGTCAATATCATTTACCTTACCAAATGGAACTTCCATATAGTTATCGGTATCAAATCTCTGATGATACACAAATCTATCATGCTCCCAAAATTGTCTTTCCTTTTTGATTACAGGTCCACCATATTCTCTGATTGATAAGAATGTTTGTGGAATACCATATGTTGAAATCAATGCTTTAACTGCTCTAGCTGAACCTTTTGTTTTTAAAAGGTATGGAATATTGTTTACAATTCTTCTCCAAATCTCATGAGTGTATTGTTCTACTGGTTTGGATGCTAGTGAACCTGATTGTACTGGGTTACCAAACTTATCAGTACCCAATGCGTAATTCCAAAGTTCTTCCCTATCCTTACCATGTGATAGTTTCCATCCCATCGATTTAGCCACATCATAAAGTAAGTTGTTTGGCATACCATCAAATGGGTGTTCTTCTCTCGTATGAATAGAAGTTAGTTTTTTAATATAAGCCCATGTAATATCAAAGTGGTGTCCTATCATATCAATGAACAATACATAATCTCTGTTTAACGGGTCCTCAACGATTGATGCTGGAATTGTTTTTGTTAATCGTGCATCATTCATAGCATCAAAGTAACTTGCGGATTCTATTAGATTATTATAGTATTTTATTGCTCTTGAAGAAGTAGGTGAATGTAATACTGGTGGTTGTGTTTTAACTTTTGGCCACGGACCAAATGTAAATCTAGAACCACTATAATGTGAATACAATGAACTTGATGGTTCGGTGTACATCCATCTTTCAAACCCATCCATTCCACTTACAACATTATTTTTTCTAACAATAGATTGTGATATATTTGTTAATGCTTCAGAACCACTAATCTGTTTCAATGTTTTTATTCTACCATCATATGATTCGATTAACTCTAATTTATATTTAAAGTTATTTACTCTTTCAACGGCAGATGAGTAATGTACAAATTCTGAAAAATCAGAATAGTTTACATTTATATTTGGTGCTGATGAAGCACTGATGTATTTATCGATTATTTGTTGGGATGTAGCTAGATTTGCATCTAATAAACTATTCCAATTTTTTAAATCAGTACCTACGGATTTCCCATAAGTACCCATATCAATTTTAAAGTTAGGTTCTGAGAAGTTATTTTGAAATTTTCGTTCTTTGTATGGATATACTAAAACTTTCTCAATATAAGAATCTCTAACTATTTTTTCAATTATATGTTGTTCGTTTTGTAAATCACCTCTTAATGGTTTATACAACTTTACAGTTACAGTTTGAAATGTTTGAAAGGTTGGGTCGTAAATATCAATTGTAGATGAAATAGGTGCGCCAGTTAACTCTTTGTTGTAAGGCGACATTTTAGCTATAGGAAATGCTCTAGCATCATCTGATGAACCATTTGTGTAGTATATAGGTTCTTGTAGAATTTTACCATTACCAGTAACCATTTTTCCTGATACTTGAACCCAAGTAGATGATAATGCGTCTGCTGTAAATTTAGCAGCTCTACCAGTTGCTTTAAATTTTAAAGATATGTTTATATCAGAAGTTGTAGTTGAGTACTTACCTTTGTTTACAGCAGGCATTCCATTTGGTGGTGATGTAGATGGATAGTGTGATGCTATTTGTACTGTTTCTGTCTTAGTAGTAGCTTCACTACCTGATTCCGCAGGTACTACAACTTCTTGTTCTTCTTCTGTTATAGTAACATCTGCTAATAATGGTGTATAACTTTCATCCAACTCTTCTCGAGTACCACCCTCACTTGTAATTGTTTCACCCTTAATTACTAAACTACCACCAGTGAATACTTCAATCCAAAGATTATCAGTACCTGCCATTGGATAGAATCTAGTAGGGTTACCTTCGAATGTTTGTTCGGGAAATGGTACTTCAACTCTTCGATGTCCTTTTCTTGGATTTAAGGTAAAATCAAAGTTAGTAATTGCCGCTAAATCATTGTTACCAAAGTTTAATACATATTGTGATTGTAAACCATCACCTTCTCTTGGTTTACCTAAATCGTTTTTATTAAGAAGTGAGAACTCTTCAAAAATATCGGTTAATCCTTCTATAGTATTAACTTCACCCTTTCCAAGACCAAGTGTTAATTGTACTTCTGTACCATCACCTGATACTTCTTCTACTTTTAATTTATCTGTTTTTTGGTCTAAGAAATTATATACTAATGTAAATGAACCTTTTGATATGTTGGCTCTTCTTACATCCTTTTCAGGACTTATTTCAATATCATAATCATGTAATGTATCTGCATTGTTTTCTAATACAGAGTTAATTCCGTTTCTTGCTAATTGTTGATATGAATATAATAGATTTTCTCCAGAGTAAATATGGAAATGTGTTTGTGCCGTACGTGGTATATCTGAAGGATACCCACTCTCTCTACGTTGTAAATCGGTAGCAGTAACTTGGACAGGTTCAACTGTAATTTTATCTAAATCAGCATCCGTATATATCTGTGGAGCATCTACGGGCTTTCTAGATGTTAAAAGTTCACTTCCTTTATTATATAAATCTAAACTCATTATTGCTTTCCGTTTTGCTTAGTAACCATCATACTTCCGGTCTTACGTTTAGCCCTAGCCGATGCGTTTAATAAAATCATTAAGTCCATCCATGTCTCATCATAGACTGCATTTGTACTTCCTAAGTTTCCAAATCTATTATTAAATGTACTGTTAAATGCAAATGCCCCAGAGCTTTGATTTTTCTTAATACCATTACCTCTAATCTCTTTATCTATAGCATTTTTCCATTCGGGTATAGTTCTATCTTTTAATAATCTATTACTTCTTTTACTACTACCTGGTCGTTTCTCCCATGCTTTTCTTAAAACATTTCTCATAGAAGTCATTCGTGTCATAATAAACTCATCTCTGGCATCCATTCTTGAAAGGTTGATTAAAAGGTCATCGTAGTTAATAAGTATGTTACCATTATTAATTGGACCCGTTTTAGTTTCTATATCTTCTCTAAAGTTTTTAGCATTTCTGTTACTTCCAAAGAAACCACCTCTTAATCCGTTTACTCTAGTCTGAGTATTCAGATACCCATTACCACCTGCTAATATATCTTCACCGATAATATTAAGTACTCTAATAATAGCATCTTCTGTTATTCTTGGGGCTACTAATTTAATTTTAGCTTCCCATTGTCTTAACTTTTTCGTTGTACCCCGTCCTTCTATTATAGGAGTTTCATTTCCAAATAATTCTCTAGCAGCTAAATATGCTAAAAATGCATAATTGTTAACACCATTATATTTGTTACTATTACTTCTAAAATTACTTTCTTCATAGTAAAAATGAAGTCCTGAAATTAATTGTTCGAATGATATTTGTGTATCTTCTTTAGTTAATGGTCTTGATGATTGTACACCGACACCAGACGTATTACCAACTGATGACTCTACTTCTGGTAGTGGTAACGCATAATAACTGATACCTGATTTTGATACCCAATCATAATCTACACCATCTACTCTTATCTTTTTTGGAGTTCCAATCACTTTACTCCACCTATCAGCTGATTTTGAAAACTTCCAAAGTTCAGCCCCATTACCAGGTGTTCCATCTGGGTTTGGTGGTGTAGGTGGTGTCGCTGGTACTGGCGGTGGTGGTGGTACTATATTAGTTCTTGATGGTCCTCCAGCAACAGTTCTAATAATACTCGATGCCAATCCACCAACTATAGGAACTTGACTAACAATATTACTAAGAGGTGCCGCTACAGTTCGCACTACATTTGATGCTGCTCGATTAATACCACTTGCAACATTTCTAATACCTCTTCCTATACGACTAAATAATCCCATAACTTATTTCCCCACCTTTACTTGATTATACTTATCTAATAAACGCTTTCCACCATACAAATCAAATACCATATAAGATAATTGTGTACCTATCCAGTTTGTTAGTCTACCCATAATAGTTGGTTTTTCAACAACACCCATTTTGTATCCCATATATTCTGTCCAAGGTTTAAATAACTTATATGCTAACTTTGTATTTTGTGGATTCTCTCTCATAAATTTAACAACACTTCTAGCCCACATCTGATACCCAATTACCAATTTAGGGTCTGATTCAAACATCATATCACCATATCTCTCATCAGCATCCCACATTTTTTCAGATAGGTATCCTTGTCTGTAAAGTTCATTACAAATAATCTTTCTTCCTCTACTAGTCCTTCTTAGTGGAATAGTTGTTCTTCCGATGGATACACCACCTAATGGACTTGTTGCTACAGTTGATGTATATGGTGGAGTAATATTCTTCCATCTATATTGACCATCAGTACCGGCTGCTCCGAATGGTGTATATCCATCAAAGTACCTGAAATTTATTTTTCTAAGCTTTGGTAATATGTTATCACCAGTAATAGTATATGTTCTTTGAACTAATCCAGCTTTTGATTGTGAATCAGTTGTTGTTGTTTCAGGTTCTACTCTTATTACTGTAGGTTTACTTTGTCCCCAATAGTGTATCTCAATATCAATTCTAGCAGTTAAATCGTGTGTACCTCTCTTTTGTATTGTATTTATTTTTAAATCCTCTGTAAATGTGGTTGCTATTTGTTTTCTAGCTTCTACAAACTTATCTTTACTTAAAAAATGTACATAACTTACTTTTGTAGCTTCATCTCCAACTACGTGTATCTGTTGAAAGGTATCTTCTTTACCATCTTTTACACCCACCAATTCTCTATCAACATAATAAGTTATCATTACAACATCATCTGCAATATCACCTAACACTTTTCGTTTATCAATTTCACCACCATACTCATTTGATTCTACATATGCGATTGATTGTCTATTGTAACTCTCTACATCATATAATGCATATTGGTTTTGACCATAATCTAATTGTTCACCTAATGCCGTTTTGTACTTCCCACCATAATCATATTCATCATTAATTCTAAATCCTATTGGAAGTTTAAGTTTTTCAGCTAAAAACCAAAGTGTACCTTGTCCTGTGATTGTGTAAAACATACCCTCTTCAATATAAAAAAATGAAGTGTTTGAAGAACCAACTCTAACAATTTCTCCTGTAAATTTAAGATTGGATACTGAATCCTCAGTTATGATACCTTCTATTGGTGCAAATGATACGGCGTTTAGTTTATTAATCTCAGCAGTTTTATTTGTTGATACATCCCTAGTGAATTGTTCAATATCATTATCAATAGCTTTAAAGTATTCTTGCTTTGTGTATTCGTTTCTTACACCGGCTAACTTTATCGTACCATAGTTATACACCTTACCATTATCGTTTTTTACAACAACATCGGTTGAAAGTCTAGCAGCACCACTTTTAGGAATATCATAGGATATTATTTGACCAGAGGTGTTTCTTCTGATTTCTCTTCTATCAGGAGTTTTACCTTTGATTTTAGATTTAACGATATCATCAGATGTTTTACCAATCTTTTTTGGAATGGCATTTCGTTTTGCGTTATCAACGGCCCTTGCTTTTGCTTTTTGTATGGATTTTTTATCTACTGCCATTATCTCACCACTTTAAATACGTTTCCGCCAAAGTATTCTTGTTTTCCACCTCTATCAACTCTGAATTCAAATTGATAGAATCTTTCAGGTTGTAAAGTATTGAACCAAAAGTCAAAATAGTTTCCGTTTGAATCACAACTTAATTTTGTATAAGTTGTATCATATGGTATCAATACTAAATTAGTTTCAACATCTCTTACTTGGTAATAAGTATTCTGTGGGAGATATTTAATTGTAGTATAAGGATTAGAATCCGAAAAACTTCTTTGTGGGTATCGTTCTCTACCAACTACTCTAACTCTGGATTTTGAACTTTCTTTATATTCGGATGATAAGTTCTTTGGATAGATTACAATATCATCTGATGTTAATGCACTTAATGAACCTGTATTAAATGTGGAATCATCCCACCTAACTTCTAATGTAGGAACATAGATTGTATGAGTTTCATTTGAAAAGAATTTAGCCGAACCATATCTAACCGAACCACTCTCTTGTAAAACTGGTCGTTTAATAAGGAAACCATTATTTGGTCTTGAACCATTTAACCAATCATTTACATACTCAGTAACATTCGCATTTAAATTGGTTGTATATTTGTTGAATCTATGAGATACCTTTGTACTATTCATAGATGATGTGTACCAAGTACCACCACCAATATTTTTAAAGAATGATGCCTCAGATTCAGGTGGAGTTTTTAATGAACCCGAATATACTATTTTAAAGTTATCTATAGAACCAGTTGCTCTACTACTACCCGTCGCAAAGTATGTATAGTTAAATCTATAATCACCACTCATTGGTGGGGTAAATTGAATTGATTGAGTTACAGATGATGTATATAAACTTTTTAGACCTGTAATCTGACTTGGAGTCATTTTTATACCCTTTGGATTGAATACAGCAAATCCATATGATGGGTAGTTACCCAACTTTAATTCATTTGTAATTGTATATTTTAATGATGAGTCCAAATATTTTTTGTATTCAGCAGTAGCCCCACCAGTGTTATCTGATTGGAAAAATAATTGTGAGCTTGATACAAATTGTTTTGGCATTACACCATTTGTACTTTTAATAACGTTTCGTTGTGTAAACAAACCTTCATTAACTGCAAACGTTTCTCTAACTATAGTATTACCAGCACGTTCGGTAACATATACTTCATCAAACGTACCTGTAGTTGATGATGATGTTCCATCGTTATCAAAGAATGTAAATCTTAAATTATATTGACCTGATGATGCGGCTGTTATCAGAAATGATTGTGTAGATGGTGTTGTAATATTACCAACCATATTTGCATAGGAATCTTCATTCTGAATTAACCCATTTGGGTTTTCAATTCTAAATTGAACATCGGTGAAATCTTTTGGGTCTATTTGAAATTGTACTTTATAGTTTAAAGAGTTTTCTAATTCAAGTGGAAATACTAATGTCGTTCCAGCAAAGTTAGATGCGGATATAACCAATCTTTCGTTTTCAACAAACATAAATGGTGAGTTACCACTAATATCGTTGATTGATTCTGTTAAGAATGTGGAACCTGTACCATTTGTAAATGTTTGAGATAGTACTAATCCCTCAGTAGGAATATCAATTTTTCTGAATCCGTTAAATACACTTGCAGAGGTAGCATTCCAATTGGATACACCATCTCTTGATTTCCAACTACACCCATCTGTTGAAACTGGCGTATAGTTATACTTACCACTACCTTCACCCCAGCTTTGAGATACTGGAAATATATCTAAATCATATTCTGATTGAACTTCGTTTTCAGCTACTGATGTTAAATTAAGATAGTACTTTATACTACCACTAATTTCACCACCTACTATAGATTGTGATATTGGTGCTAAATCAAATTGTGTTAGTACCCTACTATTACCAACCCAAATATTATTAGAATCTTCATCGTAGAATTTTGTAATTTCTAAGATTTCATCCTTACCTGTATTCTGGTTGTTACGATTGTTTTGTTCGTATATTGTAGTATCTTTTTGTCCGTATATTCTATAAATCATAATATTCTCCTTAGAAAGATTGAGTTACAACCTTACCTCTTATATCTACATTAGGATACTTAACTTCAAATATAGCAGGGTCTTTAGGTGGATATATAATACCCATTCTAGTGGCCACACTCAAATCATATTTATTTGGTGAGTAGTTTCCATTATATCTATTCATAATTTTCAAACCACCTTCACCATCAGAATCAGGTCTTGGTACTGTCTGAACACCATCCACCTTATCTAATAAAATATATACTTGTGATACATTAATTGGTTGGTTAATTTTCCAATTGTTAATGTTAAAATAATCTTTTAATGCTTGAATACATCTAAGAAGAACTTCATTAGAATTGTAATCAGGTAATACTACAATATCAAAATTAATAGCGATATTAACAATATATGCATCTTTAATATTAACTGCATCTGTTAAGATTCTATAATATGCTAAATAGTTTTTTAAATTGTTTTTAGTAGCAGGATTTAGGTGAGTTACCTTTTTATCCTTATCATAACCCAATGTGTATAAGTTAAGAGCTAACGGATTCGGTGATTCCGTTTCAACTATCTTTGGTATAGGGTCACCCGGTAATATAGCATGTGGTGAAAAACTTCCATTACCTTTTGTTTCTATTTGGTAATCTTGTGCTAAATAAGCTTTAGCAACTGAACCAAATTGTGGTGGAAGTGCGTAACATCTCATAATATAATCTTCTCTACTTACAGTTCTATTCTGAGCTGCAAAGTAACCCATTGCGTTATTACGAATTTCATCATCCGTTTCTTTACTTCTACCACCAACAGCTGCTTCTGGGTTTGTAACTGCTAATGAGTTCTGTACGAATCTTAGAGTTTCTTGATTTAGATTTATGGTGTTATCATTTTCATATACTTTACTTACAACATTAATTAAATCCTTCGCAGGTACATTATCTTCAACACCATTACCTACTAAGTACTCAATATCTAATGTTGTATTAGCTGGAGCAACTCCATACGTTTTTGTATATAAGAAGTTGGATGGGTCTAATCCTTGGTCTATGTTTCCAGTGTTTTGATATAACGCTGAACCAACATTATCAGGATTTGGAATTATTTCCTCATCAGCGTTTGCTGATACACCGGCTCCAAACTGAACTACTAAATCTTTTTCAGATTCAAACTTTGTTATAAATCGTTTAGGTACTCTTTTTAAATTTAACAACTTAGGAGTTTCCCCACTATATGGTTGTAAGTTAGTAGAGTTATCTTCGTTATTTTCTACCTGTTCAAATACAGTATCTTGAGCAAGATATGGAACTTCAGTCCAACTATCTCCATCATCATCCATTACGGATTTTATTTTAATAATATTAGCATCAGAGATTCGTATCTTATCATATATCTTAGGTGATGTAAATACATATTGTTGTTTTTTTACTTTACCACTTGATGCCTTAACAGATTTCTTTAATAAATAATAGATAGGTTCGTTGGTGTTTTCATCGATTTGATACACCGATACATCTGTAGGGTTGAATGAAGATGATGCTGCAAAATCCACATCGAAGTTTGATGAAAATTCTACATCACTATTAGAATCAGAACTGACTATCATTCCACTTGCAACTTTCAATGCGTAATCATAATCAGGTCTTACATCATCACCACTACCTTTGGCTGGTAATATTTGAAATACATCCAACTCAACTGATGCTGGTACTACATTTTTTGGTTTGTACCCATGTACTGCTGCTAGATTGAAAAGGTTTACTTTCTCTTCTGCGTTGGATAATAAAGATTCTCTTAATTGAGTATCTGTATAAAAGGATAGCACATCACCTACATAAGATGCCATCTCAATGAACATCATACCCGGTGAGGATTCATTAAAGTCATTAAAAGTATTTGGGAAATAAGTTTTAGAAAAATCAATTAAGTTTTTTCTTAACTCTCCGAAATCCTTTCCAATGAGTTTAACATCCTTTTGGACTAAATCTGATTTG
>VMHT01157178.1_pt1 | contig 13974 bp, 22 predicted proteins | sample 4693611 | NCBI WGS metagenome assembly VMHT01 (sample SAMN12280063, study PRJNA550983) | marine metagenome | isolation source: seawater sampled from same location over 5 years 0.02-0.2 micron viral filtrate | place: USA: collected off the coast of southern California halfway between the port... ... | reverse complement strand
ATTGTCTAGCTTGTTGTTGTAAAGGATCTAGTCCGGCTATTTGTTGAATTGGTACCGGTGTGGGTGTAGCAGCTAAATCAAACGCGGACTCTAAAAAGTCCCTACGCATCTTACCAGCAAACGGATCTTCTACTCCTGATAGAGTGGTTACTGGATCAAGATAACTAGCCATTACGCTACACTCTCTGCCATTTTCATTAACCTATATAGGTTCTCTGAACCCAATGCTCTAGTGGCTGGCCTAGTCATAACGAACTCGCCGGGTTCTAAAAATGCTGGTGTTATGTCTCCGGGACCATCATCGTCCATGCCGCCTTTTTCGTAACCTTTTATATTAGCAATCCCTCTTAAAAGCCCGCCTTCTTCTGCTGTAACGGGTTTTACGTTTGCGTATTGTGCGCCTTCAATAAGAGCGGGCTGTAAATTAGCTATTCTGTAACTTGGTATGTTTTGCATTTGCTCTGGTGTATAACCGAAAGCAGATACCCCAGTTGGCACTATGTCTTCTGGGCTTTTACTTGGTTGATCTAGCAATTTCTTCACAAGAGCTAAAGTGGCTATGCCACCTAATCCTCCCATGCCACCGCCTGTGCCGCCGCCCATAATTCCGCTACCGCCTGTGCCACCACCAAATAATGCGGCTGCTGTGTTCGACCCTATAATACCTTTGCTTGCATCTTCTAATGTATCGCCTAATCCTTGTATTTTTAATCTGCCGGCTAATTCTTGCCCAGCTTCTGTTTGTAAGAATTTTCCAAGAGGACTGTCTGAGTCAATTAAATTGTCTAATGCTCCTTTAATGCCACCGGACTCTCCTTGTAAACCTTCTACAATATCCATACCGATAGACTGTCTAAGATCTTTGGTTCCCGGTTCAAATATACTCATATCATCAAAACCTCTGGTAGCTCCTTGAGCTAGTGCACCTAAGCCTGCGCCTACTGCTGCGTCACCTAAATAGTCTTTTGGTTTCTCCCCACTTAATAGTCCTTGTAGCCCTGCTCCTACGGCTCCAGATATTATTGGTCCGCCCGGTATAAAAGCAGCAGCTATAGGAGCTAACGGCGCTAATTTTTTACCTAATTTTTTAAGTCCTGTCTTCTCGGCAATCTTTTCTAATCCTTTTGTTATACTTTTTAAAAAGAACTCTGGCTGTCCTGTTACGGGATTTATTTTCATAGCCGGTGAACCGACCACAAACTCTTCTGGGTTAACTTGTAATTCTTGAAATTGATTGTAGAGCATTTTGCGTAGCTCTGGGTTAGCATCTAAGATGCCTTTGGGCACGACGGTTTCTCCCGTTGCCACGTGAGCTATATGGTCGTCTTCAAAACGACCTAAACCTTTTGCTATGTTTAGTGACTCTTGTAGCTGCATAGTCTCTCGTTTAAGTTTTCTCTATTGTATGTGCAAATTTATTCTACTGCCACTATTTTTATGAATAAACGTGCCAGTCGTTACCGTCAAAAAGTTCTGCTTCAGCGTTTCTTCTGCGTACTAAACCGTTTAAAACTTTACCGTTGGCCTTGTTCCATCGTTTTATTTGCTCTGCTACGTCGTCGTACGCGCCTTTATTTAAGACCTTTCTTAACGTAGAAGTTTTTAAGTTCGTTGGTCCTAGGTTGTAGGTCCATGCTACCAGAGCATCAAACTGGTTTTGTTCTAACGGTACGTCAATAAGATCTTCGACGTATTCTTCAAACTCTTCTAGGTCCTTGGCTAACAGTTCTTCTGCTTGGTGCTGCGATATCTTCATGCCTTCAGCCACGTTTTTAGTTGTGCCGTAGCCTATTGTTAACACGCCAGCAGAACATAAATAACTTTCTAGCTCGCAACCTTCAAAGTGTTTTATCAAGTCTATACCTTCTTGCGATATCTTCATTTTGCCTCCTCTGTTGTAACTCTTCTGTAGTACACAACAACCTCTTTGAGTTCGTTAATGTAGCGTTTGAGTTCTTGCATGTTATACGCCATGAGTTCGTAGTCAGGTACTGACATAGCTACAAAAACTAACCTGCCTTCTTCCTTTTCTACTCTTTCCAAAAATGTATCTACGTTCTTTTTCGATACGACGTACCAGTAAGGGTTTTTTAAATCTAACTCTCTAGGCAAGATAGGCTGTGCTATCTGTCTTTCGATAGGTTTGGATATGACGTCGACTTGTTTAGGGATTAGCCCGCAACTGTAAACCATCATCAAGACTATCGATATTACGACTGTCTTGTTCAATGCTTTCAAATACTTCTTTTGTGCCATTGTTTACTCTCGTTTCTATTAATCCGGGTTTAGCTGCTGCTAGTTTACTTAAATTATGTCGTTTGAAAATATCTAAGTATCTAGACATCTCTGCTTCTATTTCTTGGTTGCGTGACTGTATGGCTAGTAACCCTTCGGTCTGCACCTTAAAATCATTTTGCAAAGATTCTATCGCAGCTTTTTGTTCTTGGTCCCTCAACTCAAAAGCTTGGTTGAGAGAAGATAGTCTTGAGTTTTGTATCCATAAAAAAGACAAAGCCAACAACAATGCCCCTACGACTCCTAACAATATTCTACTCATTCTTCGTATAAGTTATTAAATGTTATCAGCGGATCCAAATAACTTTCGTGCCCCTCAGCTGAATGTAAATGTTGCGACGGAGCAAAGTCCGGCGCCCCTTGTCCGGTAACCCAAAGTGCTGGACTAGTCGCTCGCACTCTGTTGTTTGGTAGAGCAACCATGTTGCCTTTCCATTTACAGTCTTCAGTAATATAAAGTAAATGCGATTGCTTGTGTTGCGCTGGGCAATCAGCTATCGCGTTGTTGGTGTAGTCAACGGTAAACAAATACTTACCTGTGTAGAACTCGCCGTCGATCTTACATTGCCAAGGACTAGAGCTAACTCTGTCCATGGTAACAATAGAATGATCTCTAGATTCGCAGTCCCATGGTTGTGCTAAATGATCTTCCATGGGTTCTGGCCACTCGTCTACGGGTATATCTGCTATTAGCGCTTGTATTGGCATACGTGCCCACATGGCACCACCGTGTATATTTTTATCAGGGTCATCTTCTTCAAACCCTGTAAAGACCACTTGAAAACTTAACGACCTATCTGGAATTGTGTTCACCGCTATAGCCAAGGCGTGTAGGTACTCGCCGTGGTATTTTAGATGATTAGCGGTAAACTCCCTTCTTACCCAACACGGAAAGTGTGGGACATTACTAATCAGATGTGCCACTCGTTATCTTCTTTTCTTTCCGCCTTTCTTTCCGCCTTTTTTAGCGTACTTAGCTTTTTTAACTTTTCCGCCTCTTTTCATACCCTTGGCTTTTTTCATCATTTTATGTCCCGGCATAACTATCTCCTTTTTTTCTTTTTTGTAAAAGTTTTAACGTTTGTTGGTTTACCACCAACCCCTTGAGCTTTCGCTCGTTTACGCTTTACAGCGCTTGCCCGTTCTGCTTTTGTCATAGACATAGCTTTTGAACGCGGCACACATTTCGGGTAGCCTTTTCTTTTGGTAGACGCTTTTTTACGTCCACACTTGGCAAAGCCACCTTTCTTGTTCTTTCTTCCAATATCGACCCAGTCTTCTTGGAACCATTTCTTTAAACCGGTGGCCATTATCTGTATCCGCCACCACGTTTTTTGTATGTTCTAACTAACCAAGCGTTTGCGTATGCACTAGGGTACACGTCAAACTTTCTTTTCGCTTCTGCTTTTACTCTAGAATACAAAGCAGGGTTAGTTGGCGTAGAGCCACTTTTCTTTTTAGATTTTTTCTTTTTGACCTTACCGCCTTTTTTTAATCTTAGAACGGCTGAAGACATGTCCTTTTTCATGCCAACTTTCTTTCTACCTACGTTACCTATTCTAACCATCTAGCACCTCCATCTTCGTCTAGCTTGTCTTAATCTTGAGTTCGGGTTCTTTGCTGCTTTAGGAAACTTTTTCATTTGCCCAGCAGATCTAGCACAATACGACTTACGTCTTTTCGCTGCTTTACTACCCTTTTTAACCTTACCTGTTACAGCTGTTTTTAATTTACTTCCGGGGTTTAGTTTACGGTAGGCTTTAACGCCAGCTTTAGTCATGCCTGCCCCAGACTTCGTAGGACGGAAGTTCTTCTTGTTCCTAGCAGGCATCTTTGCCTTTTTTCTAGGCATAAATAGTCTTCTTCCTACGACCTTTCATAACCTTACCACATCCTCGGTGGTTACGTTTCTTGGTTGTTTTAGCTAACTGTGCTCTTGTAATTGCCATTTTATAAATATACCTGCGAACCTTTTTTAGTCTGTACAAAAACTGTACCAACTGATGCAGTTCCTTTCAAGCCTCGTTCTTCTTCTGGCGCTGCATCTATATTGTACCAACCGAACCCTGTCCATACCTGTAAAGAATTTACAGTGGTGTTCCATATAATGCTTCCGGGATTAAAAATAGCTTTATTTCTTTCTGTTGTCGTAAATTGATCGGTGTTGCTTGGGTCAAACTCTCCTAAGTTAAGTTCTAGTATTCTTATTAAACGATTGTATAAATCTACGCTTATTTCTGTGGTTGCAGCCGGGAGTCTGGTTGGTAAGAGCTTGGCCATTACTTCTTGCCGTCAGGTCGTATGTCGTATCTTAACGCACCCAAACGCCAGCCCACTCCTACGTTACCGCTATCGCCGTCGTTAGACGCTATACGTACAGCAGCTTGTCTGCCCCTTGCTCGCATGTGTTCTTGCTGCGTTGACGGAGTAACCGTTGCGGTGTTGTCCGTGGTCAGTGAATCACCGGGAAAGTTTCTTGTTTTGGTAACTATGTTTACGTTAGAGCTAGCATCATCGTCTAAGAATTTCACATCGGGTATTAATCTACGTAAGAACGCAAAGCTGTCGCCATCGCCTAAATCAAAATCAGAAGACTCTATAAATACGCCTGTCATCTCAGAACCATCGTTATCAAAACCTTTTTCTTGTTCGTATAAGTATCCTCCAGAAACAGCTTGCGGATAACTTTCTATGTTTGAGTCTAACCAAGCAGTTCTAGATATCTGCCCGTAGTACCAAACTTTTTCTAGATAGTTGTAGATAACGTATCTGTCTACCTCACTAGAACTAGCCGACGGATAGAACCAACCTACTTCAGAGTGTTTGTTATTAGTGAACGCGTTTATTTTGTATGCTTGTCCTTGGTTTATATCGCTAAACACATAGTTTCTTACGCTGCACGGTAATTGTTGAACACTACCATTGTATAAATAGAAAGCATCGTAACTCATGTAATACACACCGTTAGGTCCAGTTACGGCAGCTTTTGGACCTATCAGTCCTGTTGATTCGTTTATTAAGTTAAGACCAAAAGTAAACGGCGGTCCTATAAACTGCATACTGTAGACAGACGTATCGGTAAAGATAACTATCTCCTGTCTTGATTTTACTGCGCCTATAATTAAAGATCCCGAAGACAATCTTAGCTCCCCAGCAGAGTTTGTGGTCCTTGTTTCAAAGTCCAACGGATTCTCTTGATCACTAAAGGCTATCAACATAGGATCAACCGATCCTGTTCTAACGTTACTGGTGTTAAGTGGATCCGCTCCTAAAACTATTAGGTGTCTGTCTGTTTCAGATGTTAAAACTTGTAGCGCGGCTGTAGGCACTTGATTAGCTCCAGTAGCGTCAGATAGAGCTGTCGCCCTTGTCCCTGTGCCGTTGTTCTCTATCCAACGATAAACACCGCCCGCTCTAACGTTAAAGATTAAATCTTCTCCGTAGTTATCGTGAGTGTAAATTCTTAATTGGTTTGCAGCAGACAAAGGCGTAGTCGAGCCCCAACCGCTAGACCCCCAACTGTTTGCTCCCCAACCTGTTGATGATACGTAGGCATCTAGTCCCGTATTGATTTGATACGCTCCTACAACAGTGCCTTGTCCGTTACCTGTATCACTGCCGTTTGCGGTCACTGTACTACCGCTAGTGTCTTTAGCCACTACTGTGTATGTGTTACCGTCTGTTACGGTAGCTATTTGATATTCTTGATTGAGAACAGCAGCGGTGATGTTACCGCCTAACGAAACTGCGCCAGAGAAAGTAACAAAATCATTTTGTACTGCTCCATGACTGGTATCGGTGATCGTAAGAGTAGACGAACCGTTTGATGCAGAAAAAGCTATTTCGTTGTTGCCTGTGGTGTTTCTTATAGGTGTTACGTCATTAAAAGCATCGTTGTTTTCTACAATGTAATATTTTAAATGCGTGCCTATACCTAAGTATTTAGTGCCTGCTAAAGATATAAAATTGTGTAGTGCTCTAGCTGTACCTTGATAAGTAGCAGAAAGCAGCTTGGACCAACCGCCAAACTTCTCTGGTCTACCTGCACGGAACCTAACTAAATTACAATCAAACCACCCGCCTTCGTTATCGTAAGCTGTCCCTTCTCTATTGATCCCGGGGTTGAATGTAGTCTTTTGTAAAGGCATAAAACGTTCCTCTCAACTATGCACAAATAATACCGATTAACCATTGCCCTGTCTAATGACGATGGTCGAATCGCTGCCGCCGTTGACTTTTACTTCGTTTACCACGCCATCTTGTTCTAGTACGACGGTGTAACTATTGCCGCTATCTATGTTTATAGCTGCGCTAGATCCCACGGCTCTGCTTAATTTTATCTTTTCTCCGGTAACTATTGTAGTTATTTGTGTTTTTGTATCTTGTCCCACCGCCGTGCCTTTTATGCTTGTTGTAGTTGCTTCCTGTGCTAATCGGTCTTCATCGTCTATTTTATCTAGCTCGCTAATGATATCTAACAGGTCTTCCAAAAAGTTTACGTTTAGTGCATCGTAGTCTAGCTCGGTAAACTCTAGTCCCTCTTCGCCTAAGTTTTCTTCTGCTAGATAGTCTATGTCTAGCTCGTTGAAGTCCAGTATTGGGTCTACGGTGTCCGTGGTCCCTTGTTCTTCGTCAAAGGATCTAGAACGTTTGGGCGGCGTTACGATAAGCATGTTATCAATAAAATCTAACGACAAATCTAGTATCACCGGTTCGCTCGGCGCAGTTTCTAAGGTGGTCGTAGTGGTAGCTTGAAAAGCTTGATTAAGAACCACTGTACCCATGGCTGTCGTTATCGATATCTCCCCTGACGGCGCACCGTCTTCATCGGGTAAAAGTATAAAAAGTGACTCAGATGTATCTGGATTTACAGTAATACTAAAGTCTGTACCCCGGATACCTACAGTGGCTGAGTTGGTTCGCAACACCATGTTTTCTTTAGCCACTTTGCCGGTAAGCCCAGTAGTGAAACGTGCTGTGCCTTTTAAAAAGTTGACTGCTAGTTTTGATTTAGAGGGGTCTGGGTCAAAGACAAACTCGTCTATAACAACCATGGAGTGTTCAGTAATTTTAATGGTCGTGTCGTCTACAAAGCGTATGCCCATACGACCTGCTTCGGTTTGCGCTTTGTCGTAGGATTGCACGACAAAGTCTTGCGTCACAGCAAAAGACTCATCTCTTTCTATCTGAGCAAACCCTGATACTTCTTCTACTGACCCAACATCAAGGGCAGCTTGTGGCTGTGCCTTGGTCGTTTTGGATAATGCAGAAAGATCCATTTGAGCCGTTACTAATGACCCGTAACCAATCGTTATCCAAAGTAGAAGCTTGTGTAACATTTAACGTTCTTGAACCACCTGTATGATCTAAATAAAAGTAGCCACCTTGGTAGCCGTCTCCGTTATAGTTTATCGTATTATCAGACCCGTCTATATCCATGTAGTTAGTAGCCAAGTCTACATCTATGTCAGAATCTATGGTGTTGTTAGAACCGTTGATAATCCAATCTAAATCAAGTGTCGATGCCATAGCGTTTGTTGCTTGATCTAACGACATATCATTACTCGACCCGGTAACCTGTATGTTGACGTTGCTTGAATCAGCTCCGTAGGTATCGCTTGGATCTGTTTGAATATCGAAAATGTTTGACCCACCGCTAAACTCAAAGAAACCTGTGTACGAGTCTGCATAGATATCTCCTCTAAATAAGTTGCTTGAACCTATTTGATTAATATCCAAAGTCATCGTGACACCGTCTAAGTCTAATGGTGTCATGCTTCCAGCAGAGGCTGATGCACCACCTATTAAGTTGCCTGACCCTAGCTGTTCTACATCAATGTTGATGGTACCACCAACTTGATCTATGGAGACTTCGTTATCCGCGGCGTATACAAAGCTTGCTAAGAAGATTAATAAATATTTAATCATCTTTGTAACTCCAATAATTTTTTATTATACCCTTTTCGACTGTCTTTAAAACTGCCATCTCAATAGCAGATTGCAACGCTATGGTAATCGATTCGTTCTCGACGTTACCGTTTTCTATTTCGACAAGTTCAGTTTGATTAAAAACAAACCTAAACACGTCTTCGTTGATGCCGACACTCAGTATGCTTTTGGTTGTCGTAACCTCTGTTAGTATGCGTCCAGTCAAAACAGACACGGTTCGAAGACTTACGGTAACGGTATCTTGTCGGTAGCTTCTACTCATGCCAATACCTAATACTCTGCCCCCGGTACCACCTGTTCTTATGTTGCTTTCGTAGCTAACTACTGCGCCTTCGATAAGAATCCCAGCAAACATTAACGGTTTTAGTTTTTGTGCTTCGTCAAAACTTTCTCTAGTAGAACGAATAAGCTGACGTTCTTTACTTAGATTATCAAGACCGATACGTTCGACGACCTCAAAGAAATCGCCTTGCGCAGTATGCTTGAGCGCTTGTATCAAAAGAGTGTACGGCGCTTGGGTAACCGCAGTGCTAAACGTAGCAAAAGTGCTGTTGCTACGACGCTGACCGGTCTGATCTAAAAACGAACTTGGGTAGACTGCAACAACGGGTTTGGTTTTTGGTTGCGGTAACTCCCACAGTTCAGTGTTTATAACAGAGGCCATCTCTGCTAGGCGGGTTATCTTAAAATTTTCTAGCGAGTATTTGGAATCAAGTAGAACGCAGCTAGAAAGTAAAGCTATTAAGAGGGAAAATAATAGTAGTTGTTTCGCCGTTTTCATCCGTTACCGTTAGTGTAATGTACTCCTCATCAACTTCGTATTCTATGGTGTTGCCCTCTAGTTCTATAGAACCAGACGTTTGTGGGTTTTCACCAAACAAACTTTCTACCAACTGAGAAGATAATTTAGCGTACACCCTTGACTCTAAGTTTCTAATAAATCTAGCAAGGGTGCTGTTATTAGCTTCTCTTTCAGTTTCATCTAACAAAGCTTGTTTGTCGTCTTCTATAGCTTGTTTTCTAGAGAACTGTTGGTTTTCAATCGTAAGATAATGCTGTGAAGTGTTCAGACCAGAAAAACTTGGCGACTTAAACTTAAACACCATTTCATCACCAAGCAAGAAAGTTGGAAAGAAAAATAAAATGCTAGTAACAATAATAAATATCATTATTGTTTTAATCTGTCTTCTTTTGTACTCTTTCCAAGTTTTCATCATCAGGGTCCTTGAGTTTGTGTTCTTCTTTTAATTCTAACACCGTATTTACTTTTTGTTGAAGTCTGATCATGTCTTGATCTAAGAGACGAAGCTGATCGGTAAGTCGTATGATTGTGGCTTTCATCTCTTGTACTGCTGGGTCAATAACATTCGTAACTGTTTGCCAAACAAAATATACAAAGTAACCTAGACCAACAACCATAACGACAGGAAACCCAAAATCTGAAACTATCTGGACTATATCCATCAGTCTCTTCTGGCGTCTATCTTACCGTCTTCAACAAAGTTCTCTGCTCTGGCTATACGATTTAAATCCGGGCTAAGATCAAGAGCGCTAGATACACTGGTATCTATACGAATCATGTCGTTATTCATAATGGATGCTCTGGTAATTAACATTTGTGTTATGCCTTGTACTACTTTTATCTCAGATACTAACCCGTCCATGAGTTGTTTCATAACAAGAAAGATAAAATAAGCCATGACTAGGGCTCCAGCGATAGGTACACCTAACTCTGCAATTAGGTTGAACCACTCCACTTAATCCTCGCCTTTAAAGTTTTTACTTGAATTTGATGTACCTGCGTACAAACCAAACCAAGCTGCCCCTGCCCCCACAATGATAGATATAAGTCCGCTCTGTTCTAGAGACGGATCTTCTAGGCCCATGAACCACATAGTTGAATAATATAGGAGAAATATGTAGACGCTCAAAAATAACCTAGGAAAGATCCGCCAAGAATCTATTGCTCTAGCTAGATGTATCCACTTCTGATACGGGTTAGCCCCCTGATTATGTGGTGTTACATCAATGTCCAGTTCTAGCTTTTTCTTTATCGGCTCTTGGTTCATATAAACCTCGCTAGTATCACGGTACCCACGATAAACGGATAAACCGCCCAAAGCATCGCTTCTAAACGATCAAACCTTTTTGATCCTTCTTGTAATCTTCTTTCTATGTTTTGATAGCGAATCGCACACTCTTTCTCGTGCGCTTGTATTTGAGCCAATGCGTTTTTATTAGACACCGTATTTTTACCTGATCTGCTCATAAGATTGATTAGTAAAAGATGCACTCTCAGCACTTAATTTTGAAGAAGATGCTGAAAAAATTATAATTCCTAAAATAACTACGATACCAAGAATGGAAAAAGCCATTTTATAGAACTCTTGTCGCTCTGCTTTTTTTCTAGCTGCTATATCAGCTTTGCTCGGTCTGCCGCGTTTTGTATATGTAAAAGGTTTTGCTTTAGCCATCTTACTCCTCCTCGTCGTATTCTGGATCGTAATTAGTTACTTTATTTAATCCGTCGTATTCGTCTATTATCATGTTAAATTTATTATATAAGTGTACTTGTTACCTGTAGGCGTGCCATTTTCGTATTCTATTGTAAGAGTTCTTCCTATAAAAGAATTAGGTATGCCTCCAGCAGAATTGGTAAACCCAAAAGTAAATTGTGTTTGCGTTCCGTTGCCGCTTGTAATTTGCGATGTTTGCATGACTCTTTGTGTGGTACCTAAAACAGAACCTGTGGAAGGATTAGTACCTGATCCTGTTTGTTGTAGGTATTGAGTTTGCGTAATGTCTTGATACACGCCGTCTCCTCCAGAAATTTGTGCTTTTACATAATCAGTAGATAATCCATTTGCTGCAGCAAAGCCTGCCACTATACTAATTGTTACGGCTAATCCTCTACCCGCAGCGGTATCATAACTGAATGTAAAACTACCGTTTGTATAACCACTTATAGCGTCAGAATAATTACCAAAATTAGTTGTAGTTACTCCGTCTGTTATCCTTCCGCCTATATATTTTTGCGTAGTGCCGCCGATATAAGAAGGTGAAAAATCTATTGTAGAATACCCAGCTCTGCCGTAAAAACTTGAAAAAGATATTGGATTGCCACTAGTCAAAACTGCGTTTGCAGGGGAGGATACTGTAGTAGCCGCTAATTTTCTTACATCAGCATCATTCATGCTTCTTTGTGCAGTAGCGCTTGACCCAAGAGTCAAATTGACTGATTCTCCTGCGGTTGATCCACCAAGAGATACTGAACCTGAACTATTTATTTCTTGTGGCATCTTTTATATTTTCTATTTCTACTTTTAGTTCTTTAATGCCTTCAATTAACAAAGGCACTAATTGTTCGTATCTGACTGCTTTCGTACCGTCAGGCCTAGTTGCACAAGCCTCTGGCAAGATGGCTTCTATCTCTTGAGCCACAACACCTACATCAGACTTACGGACAAAGTAATCGTCCTCTCCGCCTCTTTCTTTTACAACTTCATCTTTCCAATCAAAGTTATAACCAGATATAGCTTGTATTTTTTCTATTGAGTTTTCTATTGGATTTAAGTTTTCTTTTAAACCTATATCGGAAGAATAGTAAGCTGTAATATTATTGCTTGCTCTTATTTCACCAACGGTTCCTGATGCATTAGTACCCAAACCTAAACTATCTATATAGGCGTTTTTATAGGCTAAAGATGTTGTTCCAAGATCAACATCAGAATCTGTAACTGGAGAAAGAGCTCCATCAGTAAGTTTTACTTGATCTGTACCGCCTACCTTAAAATCTATTTGGTCGTCTGTATCTGCGGTGATGCTGGTGTCGGCGTCAGCGTCTAAAATTAATTCGTTGCCGTTCATATCTAAATTGCCGCCCATAGTAGTGGTTCCGCCTAGATTTAAATCTGTAAAGGCGTCCACTATGGAGCCTCCCGACCCTGCTCCATCTGAATACACGACTTTTACGTTGCCGTTAGGTATGGTGACTGTTGTTCCTGATCCTTGTTTGATAATTATGTTGTAAGGTCCAGATGATCCACTATCAGTAGTTGCATTTTCAATAATCCAAACTTTAGATATGGTGTTGGGCCCAAGAGTGATGGTGCAGGCAGAATCTAATGCTCCTGTATATTTTAAATATAAGGATCTGCCGGGGTCAGTAGCACCATCAGCTACAGTTGTTGTGTGCGTGTCGGCGTTTGTTGTTATGGCTTCTGTGCCAAAGCTAAACGCTTCTGCTATGAGTTCTAAATTAGTGTTGGTAGACGTACCCCAAGTACCTGACTCGTCTCCCGTGGCTATTTCTTTTAATCTTAAATCGTTTACGTACGTTGCCATTATGCTACCTCTTCCCAAGATGGCGTTTGATTCTCACTAATCTCTGACCAGCTCGGACTTTGTGTGTCTGTAATATTACTATAATTAGGAGTTTGTGTGGTATCAAATTCAAACCAAACTAAGAGTGTTCCTAGATCTGTTGTTGCAGAAAGTCCTGAAACTGAAGCACTAGCGCTAGCTCTAGGCGTAATCGTGCCAAGAGCGCTGGTTCCTGCTTGCCCGGTTAGAGTTAAATTAGCTTTACCTGTTACTGTAGGTGTACCGAGTGCGCTAGTTCCAGCTTGCCCGGTTACGTTTACGTTGGCTTCCGCATCTACTCCAACAAGCGTGACTGAACCAAGTGAAGCAGTCACCGTAGGCAGCGCAACTACAGCTTGTGCGTTTACGCCCGGAGCAGAGAAACCTGCTGTAGCGCTTTGACCTGTTGGTGTAACGTTTGCCTCTGCATCGGTAGCTACCGTGCCTATAGCAGAAGTAGCGCTTTGACCTGTAACGGTTACATTAGCTTCAGCATCAAACGTAGGTGTGCCAACAGCTCCTGTGGCTGCGAGTCCTGCAACACCTATTTCTCCACCAGCGACAACGGCTACTCCGCCTAACGCAGAAGTCCCTACTTGACCTGATGGAACTACATTAGCTTCAGCGTCGGTGGTTACGCTTACCGAGCCTACGGAGCCCGCGAGACTCGGTAGAGTTGCTACGGCCTGTGCGTTAACACCAACACCAGATACCGCTGACGTACCCGCTTGACCGCTTGGCGTTACGTTTGCTTCGGCGTCTACATTTACAGGTACTTGTGTAGGATCAGATAACGAAGCGGTTACAGCTAAACCTGATAGATCTACTTGTACGGGGGTTCCACCTAATGACGCAAAAGGCGACTGGGAAAAGGCGGATATACCAAACATGTTAGCTCTCCGCTATTTCGTTGATGGTTTTAGTTTCGGTTTGTTTGATTTCTACAGACGCAGTAAGTTGTTGTTCAAAGACAGAGAGTGCTGCGTTTACCACATCTGTTTGTCGCATGAGGTCTTGTTTCTTGACTCGTAGTTCTTGTATTTGACTTAACAAATATTTTTGTTGGTCGTTCAAATCAGCCACTTCGTAGTCTTGATCGTTTATGGTAATTGTGTCTGGCATTAGGGAGTTGCCTCTGCTGGTATCTTAGTTGTCATTATTTACCTAAATTATCTTCAGAAGCTATCGTAGCTGCGTCTTTATAGTCGCTTCTAGCTGTTACTAATGTTACAAAATCCGCCTTGCTACTTGGTATAGAGTCTGTAAAAGAGTCGTCATTTATCAAAGTTGTAGTCCATGAGTTTTGCATGCGTTTCCAACAATTATTTATTTTGCCTGTAGCAGCTCCTTGAAACCAAGAGTCAATAT